>Ga0075364_10000003_pt1 | contig 111353 bp, 107 predicted proteins | sample EndMetdeltDD1764_FD_71517 | JGI IMG/M metagenome (GOLD analysis project Ga0075364, IMG submission 71517) | Populus endosphere microbial communities from Tennessee, USA - Endosphere MetaG P. deltoides DD176-4 | ecosystem: Host-associated > Plants > Roots > Endosphere | place: USA: Tennessee... | reverse complement strand
CCCGGCGCCGGGTGCGGCGCACGGCAGGCATCGAGAAAAGGGTGCGGCTGCGATCACTGTGCGCCTCCCGCCACGGGTGCAGGCGTAATGAGCCGCGCAAGTCGCGCCTCTGCGGCATGATAGGCGATCAGCGCGTCGATATAGGATGAGCGCGTCTGCGCCAAAGTCCGCTGCGCCTCGATCAAGTCGAGCTGGCTGAACTTGCCGTTGGCATAACCGATGCCAGCGATTCTTGCGGCCTCGAAGGCGGCAGCAAGGCCGGGTCCGCCTGCGGCGCGCGCGCTCGCAGCGGCATTGGCAAGTTCGGCCTGAGCCGAGGCGATCTCACGCTCGGTTTCGATCAGCGCTACCCGGCGCCGGGCTTCGGAAGCCGATTCCTGCGCACTGGCCTGATCGAGCGCTGCCCTGCCGCTGTTGAACAGCGGCAACGGGATCGAAACGCCGAATACTGCGGCCGTGTCGTTCGATGCCGACAGGCGCTTTGCACCGGCACTGAGCGTGACATCGGGAACGCGCTGCGATTTGGCGAGGCGCACCTGTGCCGACGCGGTCGCCAGATCGGCTTCTGCGGCTGCGAGCGCCAAGGTTCCCTCGGCCTTGATCGGGGCCGACGGCCCGTAAGCATCGACGCGCTCGAACCAGCTCCGATCAAGCGATCCAACGACCGGCTGACCGATCAGCCGTCCGAGGTTGGCCCGGGCGGTCTCGGCTTCGCGCCGGGCACGGTCGAGCGCGACATCGGCGTTGATCCGCAGGACATCGGCCCGTTGCTGTTCAATTGGTGAGGCTGCGCCGGCCGTAACCCGCGCACTCGCAGCCCGAAAGCCGACGCCCGCGAAATCGGCTTCCATCTGGGCGATCTCGACGCGCCGCTCGGCGGCAATGGCGGCAATGTAGGCTTCCGTGACCTGCAGGCGCAGGTCGGCGGCCACAACAGCAGCCTCGACCTCGGCGCGCCAGGTCTGGGCATCGGCCACCGCAATCCGTGCCGAACGCTTGCCCCCAAGTTCGATCGGCAGGGCAAAGCCGGTCGTCGTTTCTGCGCTTTGGGTGCCCCGGAACTCGCCTGTCCCGCCGACATTCTCGACCTGGACCTGCACTTCGGGATTGGGCCTCAATCCCGCGACGGTGCGGCCGGCCTGCGCAGCGCGGAGGTCCGCTGCGGCTGCGTCGAGTCCCGGCGCACTGCTGGCAGCAGCAGCGAGCGCCTGATCGAGCGTGAACACCGGCGCGGGGGCGCTGGCCGCTGCGACCGGCGCTTCGGCCCTGACGACCTGTCCGCTCGTACCGAGCAGGAGCACGGCGACAAGGACGCGCGGCACCGCCGCACGGGCGCTCCGATGGCGCGCTACGGACGCGCGGGCGCCCGTTTGACTGTCTTGCATGAAGTATTTTCCTGAAAATCATGAGCCTTGGGCGCACGTGTGGCGCCGGTGGATGATCTTCAGGCGGCAGGCGGCTCTATTAGCGGCGCGGACCCAAGCGAGGACAGCGGATAAACCGTCTGCGGCATGATCAGGGTTGTGGCAGACCAGAACCCCAGTGGGTCGATCTCGGCATCAGTCTTTACAGCGATGCTGCAATGGTGGTGTGCAACCGCATGGCAGGGTACATCGCCGCCTTGCTTGTCGTGTTGCCCGGCAGCGGCATCGACATGATCCTCGATGTTGAGGACTTCGCTGCTGTGGCCGGCGAGTGGACCCTGTGCGTGGCTGCTTTCTGGCACGACCATGCTCCCGATCAACACGGCAAAAAGCAGCAACATGGAGATGATCTGACCCCGCATGATATTTCCGTTAACAGTCATCCGCAAAACCAGCAAGTCAGGCCTCGGTCTTTTAGTTGCCGTACCAATGGCGTTAATGCCGTTAGCATTACTGCCGTACCAATCGCAGCCCGTTGGCGACCACGAGAAGGCTGGCCCCCATATCGGCGAACACGGCCATCCACATTGTTCCATAACCGAGCATCGTGAGCACCAGGAACACCGCCTTGATACCGAGTGCCAGGGTAATGTTCTGGATGAGCACGGTCCGGGTCATCCGGGATATCTGGACAAAGCGCCCGATCTTGCCCAGATCATCGTCCATCAAGGCGACGTCGGCCGTCTCGATGGCGGTGTCCGAACCGGCGGCCCCCATTGCAAAACCGATGTCGGCACGCGCAAGCGCTGGTGCGTCGTTGATGCCATCGCCGGCCATGCCGATATACCGGCCATCTCGGATATAGCGTTCAATCGCCTGGAGTTTGTCCTCGGGCAGTTGGTCGCCAAGGGCCTTGTCGATCCCGACCTGCTGGGCGATGGCCGCGGCCGTGCGCGTGTTGTCACCGGTCAGCATGACCGTCTCGATGCCGAGCTCGCGCAGCGCCTGAATGGCAACGCGGCTGCTGTCCTTGATGGTGTCGGCGACGGCGAGGAGAATGAGTGGCTCCTTGCCATCAGTCAGGACAACGGCCGTCTTGCCCTGTTCCTCCAACTTCGTGAGCTGCGCTTCAACCGCGGGTGAGCATACCCCGGTTTCGTGGATCAGGCGGCGATTGCCGAGCAGATAGTCCACACCGCCGACCGTGCCCTTCACACCGCGCCCCGGCAGTGCTGCAAAGTCAGTCACATCGAGCAAGGCGATACCGGACTTTCTACCGGCTTCGGCAATCGCAAAGGAAACGGGATGGTCCGACCGGGCTGCAAGACTGGTTGCAATGCCGAGGCTGTCGATCCCCTCTCCGGGTCCGAACCGCACGGTATCGGTCAACGCGGGCTTGCCGTGCGTGATCGTCCCGGTCTTGTCGAGTGCGAGCACGGCTAGCCTGTGCCCTTGTTCGAGATAGACCCCGCCCTTGATCAGGATTCCCCGTCGCGCCGCCGCCGCCAAACCGCTGACGATCGTGACGGGGGTTGAGATCACAAGCGCGCAGGGACAGGCGATCACGAGCAGGACCAGCGCCTTGTAGATCCAGTCTTGCCAGTTGCCAGCGAGGAGCAGCGGCGGGACGAGCGCGACGGCAACCGCGACCAGGAACACGACCGGCGTATAGATGCGCGCGAACTGGTCGACGAAGCGCTGGGTCGGTGCGCGAGCGCCTTGTGCGGACTCCACGGCCTCGATGATCCGCGCCAGCGTCGAGTGCGCGGTATCGGCAGTGACTTCATATTCGAAGGAACCGGCTTCGTTGAGGGTGCCAGCGAACACCTGATCGCCGGGCGCTTTCTCGACTGGCATGCTCTCGCCGGTAATGGCCGCCTGGTTGAGAGTCGAATGGCCGCTGGTGATGGTGCCGTCGAGCGCGACGCGCTGGCCCGGCTTGATCCGGATGATCGCACCGAGCGCCACGCTCGCAGCGGGCTGATCGCTCCATGACCCATCCGGCTGACGGACGGTGGCGTAGTCAGGCGCAAGCTGGACAAGGCTGCGAATGGCATTGCGGGCGCGATCAAGCGATTGCGCCTCGATCACTTCGGCGATCGAGAACAGCACCATGACCATCGCGGCCTCAGGCCATTGCCGGATCAACAATCCCCCGGTCACGGCGATGCTCATCAGCGCATTGATGTTGAGATTGCCGTGGCGCAGCGCAATCCAGCCCTTGCGATAGGTATCGACACCGCAGGTTGCGACGGCAAGCAAGGCCAGCAGCGCCGCCGTCCATTCCGGCATTCCCAGCAGATCAACGCTTTCAGCAGCTATCGCAGCGCCGACGCCTAAAGCCAGCGGCCACCATGGCTTGGCCGTCGGTGCTTCGTCGGAATTTTCTGTTCCCGCATTGTCGATGTTCTCTGCTTCCATGCCGAGTTCACGGATCGCGGCCTGGACTGCCGGCAGTCCGCCGGCGCGGTGGGCGACCGTCAGGACCCGCTGCATCAGATTGAACTCGAGCGCCTGCACCTCGCCCATAGCCCCAAGCTTCTTGCGGATCAGTGCTTCCTCGGTCGGGCAATCCATCTGGGCAATGCGCAGTCGGGTGACACTACCGCCCTCAGGCGCAGTCGCAATCGACGACGAAAGTGCCTCGTCCAGTGAAGCAGGCGCTGAACTTGAACCGCAACAGGTGTCGGCCATCGGTCTACTCCGTCACGCCGCCACCGCCTTGCGGGCCAGCCTCTCGTTATACCATCCCCCTGCCACGATGACCGCGATCGTCAACAATTGCGCACCAATGGACTGCCAGGTCGGGAACAGCCCCAGCACCGGGATGCGGGGCATGTGGGCGAGCGGGGCAATGTCGATGATCCCCGCCTCCTGCAGGGCCGCGACGCCCTTGCCGGCGAGGACCACCGCCAAGACCGCGATCAGCCAGGAGCTGTATTTGAAGAACTCGCCCACCGGGAGTTGGGCGCTGAACCGCAGCATGGCCCAGGCAATCAGCGCCAGGACGACGGCGGCCGAGATAGCACCCGCCAGAATGACCGCCCCGTTCCCCTGTGCCGTCAACGCCGCATAGAACAGGATGGTCTCGAACACCTCGCGGTAGACGACGATGAAGGCGAGGCCGAACAGGAACCATGCGGAACTGCGCGACAGTGCCTTGCCGAGTGTCTCGTTGATATAGCGCTGCCATTCTCCGGCCTGTGACTTGCCGTGCATCCAGATACCTACGGACAACAGGACCACGGCGGCGAACAGCGAGCCGAATCCTTCGGTCAACTCCCGGCTTGCGCCGCTGACGCCAATGACGAAGGTCGCAATGGCCCAGGTCAGCGCTCCTGCGGCAAGGGCCGCGACCCATCCCACGTGGACATGTCGAACCATCTCGCCGCGATCTGCCTTGCGCAGAAAAGCGATCATGGCGACCACGATCAGCAGCGCTTCCACGCCCTCGCGCAGCAGGATGGTGAAGGCCCCGATGAAGGTGGATGCCGTGCTGGCCGCATCGGGCGACAGCACTTCTTCGACATCGCTGAACAGGCTGTCGAGGACGGCGATCCGATCCTTGATCGCACTGGCGGGTTCGCCGCGCCCGATGGCGGCCCGAAGGTTGCCCATTTCGGCTTCGATCCGGCCCATCAGCGTCGCATCTCGCGCCGCAAGTGCCGGTTCGACCGGCTCGAACCCGTCGAGATAGGCGGACAGCGCGAGCTTCTTGGCAGCCTCCCTGTCGCCAGCCTCATACGCCGCCAGGCTCGCCTGGAGCTTTTCATGAGCAACTGCCAGCGATCCGGCCTTGGTTTCGCTCACGGCTTCGGGATGCGCCCGCAGATAGCCAAGGACCGCATCAGCCTTGTCAGGACCAATCTGCCCCCCGAGCGAGGAAGGAGTCATCCCGGCAAGCGTGGCAAGATTGGGAACCTTGCCATGCAAGGCGGCATCGCTCTTCCAGAGTTGCTCGCCCTTGCCGGCATCGGAGAAGGCGAAGCGACCAATGTAGAAGGCAAGGTTCCAGCGGTCCTGCGAGGGCAGTTCGGAAAAGCTGCGCATGGCCGTGCCGTCGAGCCCCTGGCCGATCACCTGATAGAGCGCAAAGGGGCTTCTTTCGCGGGCACGCGATGCATCGGCAAAGGCTACCGGCGGGGGGTTGAGCTTGGCGGCATCGGGTCCATGACCATCGCCATTCAGGCCATGGCAGCTTGCGCAATTTTCGGCGTAGAGCGCCATGCCGCGCGCCAGATCAGGGGTCTTGCTAGGTGCGAGCGGGACGGGATAGGCCGCCAGCAGGTGCGCGGCGAGCGTCCGCGCGGACCTTGCCACGTCATCCGGTGCGGCTTTCTGCGTGACCATGCCCCGAAATGCTTTTGCCTCGGACAACAGCCCGGCCTTCTGCGCTGCTGGCGGCAGCGCAGTGAGCTTGGTTTCGACCGCGCCGGCAAACTCGGTCATCTCCGCATATTCCTGCGCGCTCTTCACCTTTCCGTCGGCGACCGCGCCCGCATAATCGACCGCGACATAGTCGAGCAGCCGCCAGGCCGTCTGGACATCTTCGTCGCTCGGGTTCGCAAAGGCGGGGGCGGTTCCCGCCAACAGCAGGGAAACCACCAAGGCGGCCAAGCGCAGCGCGCGGGTGGCGGCCTTGATGGATTTTGAAGCGTGATTCGCGAATTTGGTCTTGCTCATCGGCCCTCGATACAATCTACAGTAGCTGTAGAAGCAAGCAGTTTTTGCGAGCGACTCGCAATATGGGGCAATACGATGGGTGAACCCGCGCGTTTGGCGATTGGCGACCTGGCTCGGCAAACCGGAACCAAGGTCAACACGATCCGATTCTACGAGGACATCGGACTGCTCCCGCGCGCGCTGCGGACCGCATCGGGAAGGCGGACCTATAATGCAGCGGACGTCCGCCGCCTCTCTTTCATCCGCCATGGCCGCGGCCTGGGATTTTCGGTCGACGAAATCCGCTCGTTGCTGGCCCTATCGGATCAGCCTGAACGCGACTGCGGTGAAGCGGCAGCAATCGCGCGCCAGCATTTGCGCGACATCGAAGAGCGCATCGTCCGCTTGCAAACCTTGCACAGCGCACTGGTGGGTGTCGCTGCATCCTGTGATGGCGGCCGCGTCGCAGATTGCCGTGTGATCGAGGCGATCGCTGGCGTTGCCTTGCCTGCTGACGCGTAAACCGATGGCAAATCGGTGGGCGGTGGATATGCGATCATTTGACAAGCAGTTCCGATCATCCGCACCGCCATGGCCAATGTTGATCGCCCCATTATTGGCGGATTAAGCGCTTGCTCCTCCAGTGACTGGAGGTTGTAGCATGACCACATCGCCCGGGAGTCGGACGGCTCCCAACAAAGGAGTGATGTGATGCCAAAAGCGGGGGTTATTGGCCGGATCGGCCTCCTGATTGCCAGTGGTTCGGCGCTTCTAGCTAGCGTTGCCCTTGCCCAGACAGCACCGGCGCCGGCACCGGCGCCCTGTACCATGGGGCCAGGGATGATGGGGCCTATGATGGGCCAGGGCATGATGGGTCCCATGATGGGTTCCGGCATGATGGGCTGGTATGCTCAGCCACAAGCCAATCTCAACCTCTCGGTCGATGATGTCAGGGGCTCTGTCGAACGCTGGATCGCGATGACGGGCAATCCTCGCCTTAAGCCCGGCAAGGTCGCCGCCACCAACGCGGACACGATCACGGCGGAGGTCGTAACGGTCGATAAGGAAGCGCTCGTGCAGCGCTATGCCGTCAACCGCCACACCGGCTATTGGCAGCAGGTGCCGTGATGCCGATGTGGGCGAATGGCGCCTGCCAGAACGCTGGTTGGGGCAGCGGAATGATGTTCCATGGCGTCTTCTCCCTTCTGCTGCTTTTGCTGGGAATTGTCGGGATCGTCATTCTCTTCCGTATCGGCCTGAAACCGCGGGCTGGTTCCGGCGATGCGAGCAATCGTCCGCCCGCTCTCGACGTCCTCGAACGGCGGTACGCCAGCGGTGAAATCGAACGGGAAGAATATTTGCAGAAGAAGGCCGACCTCGGGGCTTAGGAATGCAGGGCCCCAGTGATCCTTTTGGCGAGATGCCCAAACCGGTAAGGCGACAGAAGGCAATTCTGGTTTGTGCCGGGACTGGCCCGTTCTGGCTCGTGCTCGCAGTAAGTGCTGCCCTGAGCGGCTGCGACTCGCACCAGGTGACAGCACAAGCATCAACAGAAAATCAGCCGTGGGCCAACGTGCAAGCAGCGGACGCAATAGCCGGTGACGCCGGGCGAGGCCTACGGATCGCGCAGGAAAAGTGCGGGGCCTGCCATGGCGCCGATGGAAGTGGCGGTCCCGACCCGCATGTCCCGAAATTGGCAGGGCAAAGCCTGCCCTACCTCTACTGGGAAATTCGCGCCTTCAAGGAAGGAACGCGCAAATCCGACATTATGGCCCCCAATGTCACCGCGCTCGCCTATGAAGACATCGCCGATGTTGCGACCTATTTCAGTCAACAGACCCGCAAGCCCGATGAGCAAAAGGACGAAAGCCGGATCGCCGCAGGTCAATCCCTGTTCTATTCCCGCATGCCCTCCTGCGCGATGTGCCACAGCTCGGGTAGCGGACGCGGGATGCCCATGAGGGGCATGATGGGTGGTGGCATGGGCGGAATGATGGGGCCGGGTACGGCCAATGTCCCCAACCTCGAGGGCCAGCACGCGACTTATATCGTCGATCAACTAAACCGCTTCGCCAGCGGCGAGCGTCAGGGCACAGTCATGAACCGGATGGCCGCGAGCTTGAATGACGCGGACAGGCAGGCGATTGCCGATTTCCTGTCGAGCGCGCCCTGAACCTTGATATTCGGGCCGCCAATGGAAAGCCTGGCCTGTCTCTTTCTGCTGAGGAAAGCACATTGAGCTATTATTTTGCCAAGACGCTGGAGACCGATTTCGAAAGTGCCGTGCAGCGCGCCACGGAGGCTCTAAAAGCGCACGGCTTCGGAATCATCACCCAGATCGACGTCAGGGATACGTTCAAGGCCAAGATCGGGGTCGATTTTCGCGATTATCGCATCCTGGGGGCCTGCAATCCCCAATTGGCACATGAGGCGCTCAAGATTGAGGACAAGGTTGGCACAATGCTGCCGTGCAACGTCGTTGTTCAGGATGTGGGCGGTGGCCGGGTTGAGATTGCCGCGATTGATCCGGTCGCCTCGATGAGGGCCATCGACAATCCGCGACTAAAGCTGGCCGCCGAACAGGTGCGTGAGAAGCTGATGAGGGCGATCGGAAGTCTCTGACAGCGGGTCGAAGCAACCCTCGGTTGCCTGCAGACGCCTGCTCAGACAGCTGAAGGTCGCGGTCGCAAAGCGTCATGTCGGCGGAGTGAACGAGCTTGAAGAGAAACCCCAAATGGGTCCGAGCTCAACATTCGGTTCTCACAGATTTCCGACCGCAACAGACACCACCCCTTCGGGCAACTTTCCCGGTCTAGAGTTTGCTGGGTCCCAACGCCTTTGCCGCACGTTTGCGCCGAATCGGCCAACGCATGAACAACAGCATCGTACCTGCCAGCCCAAAGAGCAAACCGCCAATGGCAAATGCCACCAGCCACGGCGTATTGAAATCTTCATGGTTCTTCCAATCCATGATGTGGAGGCTCCAGAAGAAGTCGTAGAGGCGCCATGTGCCGGTCCGTACGGCGGCGATCCTGCCGGTGTCGGCTGCGACAAACACGCTTGTTGCATCGGGATCGGCAAACGCGATCCGCCAAGAGGGAACAGTGCCGCGATATTCGGGGCTTTCCTCGGTTATGCGGGTGACCGTCGAACCCGGCTTTTGGTCCGATTTCCAAGCCCGTTCGGCAATTCGCGTTGCTGCCGCGGCATCGATCGGGGGCAGCGCATTGCCATTGGTGGCATCGTAAAGCCGAACCCCTCGTGCCGTCGCCACTTCTGCGACCGGCTTGTTGTCCAGGATGCGCCAGGTCAAAGCTTCAACCGGCACTCCGACCTGCGCGAGCAGCTTTTCGGGCGGGACCAAGTGCAGTCCAGTCGGAATCGGTGCGACCGTATTACGGCTTACAAAATGCTCGCCGCGCACCTTGGCGATCGGCAGCAAGCTCATCAGCGCCCCGCTGGCAAACCAGATCAGCAGCTGGGCACCTATGAACAGCGCCAGCCACTTGTGCAAATGGCTGGCGAACAGGTGGATGCGATGTTTGCCTCTCAAAACCAGAACCTTATGCCGGCAACGACGATGACTGCATTGGGCTTGTCCCCAGACAAACGCATATAGCGCGCGGTATCGCCGGTCTGCCCGGACCACTCAACCCCAATGTAGGGCGCAAACTCCTTGCGCAGCTCGTAGCGCAGGCGGGCACCCAGCTCGAAACTGGTCAATCCCGAGCCAATACCGATGGCCGGCATGTCCTGCGCCGAGAGGTTCAATTCGAAACGCGGCTGCAAAATGAGCTTTTGCGTAATTCGCTCGTCGTAGCTGCCTTCGAACCGGGCACGGACATCGCCCTTGTCCGAAAGGAACAGCTGCCCGGTCAGATGCAGCCAGTAAGGCGCGAGCCCCTCGACGCCGAACACGGCATAGGTGCGCGATGGATTGGGAGCAATGTCATGCCTGATGCCGACGTGGGCATTCCAGAACGGCGAAATCGCACGCGAATAGAGTGCCTGAACCTCGAAGTCGTCGATCGGCTTGCCAAAGCTACCTTCCCCCTCGGTCTTGATCTGCAGGCGGTCAATATCGCCGCCGAACCAGGCATCGCTTTCCCAGCGATAGCCGTCACCGCCCGGGCGTGGCTGATATTCGGCGAGATCGAACAGGATCATCGAACCACTGAACGCGCCGTTCTCACGCCGCAGCGCGGAACGGGACCGCGCCATCACCGCCGGGTCAAACAAGGCATCGGCGGCGTGATCAGTCGCCGCCGCCGGGGCTGGCGCAGTGCCGATTTCTGCATCTCCTGATGACATGCCCGGCATGGCAGTCATGTCATGGTCCGCATGGGGGTCGGCCGGAACGGTGGTGTCCGGCTTCCCCATGTCCATGCCAGGCATGGATGCCATGTCGTGTCCAGGCGCGGCGGGTGTCTCCTGACCAGCTGGCGCAGGGGCGGGCGCGGCTGGCGGCTTGTCCATTCCGGGCATACCGGCCGTGCCGTGACCGTCTGCGGGATGGGGCACCGGCGGTGCTGCACGACGGGTTGGCGCGACCACCTGTGTCGGCCTTGCTCTTATCCGGGCCTTGGGCGCGCGGCGCTTGACGGGCTTGGCCTTTGGCTTGGCCCTGACCACCTGTGCGGCCGCCGGTGGGGGCATTTTCATGCCCGGCATGTTCATGTCCATCTGCGCGGCGGCTGGGGACGCAAGCGCGATAGCAACGGCAGTGCTGACGAGCAGGAGCTTCATGCCGCATCCTCCTCGTGGCGGACCGTGACGACGCGGAACATGCCCGACATCATGTGGAGCAGCATGTGGCAGTGGAACGCCCAGTCGCCGAGCGCGTCGGCTGTCAGGTCGAACGAGACCTTGCCGCCGGGCAGGACGTTGACCGTGTGCTTGACCGGGTGTTGACCGGGATTGCCGGTCACCACCTCGAAGAAGTGTCCGTGGAGATGGATCGGGTGCGGCATCATCGTATCGTTGATCAGATTGACGCGGACCCGCTCCATGTGCCGGAAGGGGATCGGTTCGGTGTTCTCGCTGAACTTCTGGCCATCGAACGACCACATGTAGCGCTCCATGTTGGCGGTCAGATGCAAATCGATCTCTCGCGACGGCGCGCGGGTGTCGGCATTGGGCGCGAGCGATTTGAGGTCGCGGTAGGTCAAGACCCGGTGGTCGACCTTTTCGAGGCCGGTCGGACGCTCGCCGGTCCGGTCAGTCGGCATCGGGGATAGCGTAGCGACCCCCGGACCCATTTTGACCTGCGGCGCGACCGAGGGATCGCGCATATTCATCGCGCCGTGCCCCCCCGCCCCATGATCCATACCGGCCATATCACCGCCAGACATGTCCATTCCCGCCATGTCACCGCCGCCTGACATGTCCATGTCGCCCATGCCCATGTCTTTCATCGTGAGTAGTGGGCGTTCGCGAATTGCCGGAATCGGCGCGACCATGCCAAGGCGCGGCGCCAGCGTCGCGCGGACCTGTCCGGAACGGTCGATCCCCTCGGCAATGAAGCCGTAGGCCTGGTCCGACGAAGGCTGGACGATCACATCGTAGGTTTCGGCTATGGCGATCTGGAACTCGTCGGTTTCGACCGGCTGCACATTCTGCCCATCGGCGGCGACCACGGTCATCGGCAGTCCCGGAATCCGGACATTGAAATTGGTCATCGCCGAGGCATTGATGATCCGCAGGCGCACACGCTCGCCCGGCGTGAACAGTCCTGTCCAGTTGGCGGCGGTGTCGTGTCCGTTGACGAGAAAATGGTAAGTTGAGCCGGTGACGTCCGAGATGTCGGTCGGATCCATCCGCATCCCCGCCCACATGCGCCGCTCGGCTGGCGACTGGTCCTTGCCTGCCAGGCCGCCAGCCAGTGTCTGCTTCTGCATGTTGAAATAGCCCCCTTGGGCCTTCAGTTTGCGCAGCAGTGTGTGCGGGTGGGTAAAGCTCCAGTCGGCTAGCAGGATCACATGCTCGCGGTCGTAGGCCACCGGATCGGGACCGGCAGGATCGACGACGATCGCCCCGTAAAGCCCCATCGCTTCCTGCATGGCCGAATGGCTGTGATACCAGTACGTGCCCGATTGCCTGACATCGAACTCATAGCTGTAGGTCGCGCCTGGCTCTATTCCTGGAAAACTGACGCCTGGAACGCCGTCCATCTGAAACGGAACCAGCATCCCATGCCAGTGGATCGAGCTTTCTTCGGCAAGTGTGTTGGTAACCGCAAGGCGAACCTTTTGGCCTTCCTTGAGGCGGATGATGGGTCCGGGAGTGCCGCCGTTGATCCCGATGGCATGCCCTTCGCGGCCGCCAACGCCGATCATCGCGTGCCCGATCGAAAGGGCGATCTCCTCGCCTGATGCGCTTGCCATCGGTGCGGCAAGCCCCGGCGTCCCTCTGCGCGCCCAGGCGGGCAGCGCCGTCGACATGGCAAGTCCCCCGCACCCCAAGGCGGCGGAACGGATGAGGGTGCGTCGATCGAGGGAGATTGCTGGCATGATTGTTACCGGATTGAGTGGCTGACTGTCAGTGCCTCATACGCAGCGCCGGGCCATGCCCCTCAAAAACTAATCGCCGAGCAAGGCCTTCAGCTTTGACCGGGCACGATATAGCCTGGTTTCGATAGTCTTCTCGCTGACCGACAGCACATCCGCGGCCTCGGCCTGGCTCAGGCCATCGACAGTTCTCAGCACCAGAGCCTCACGCAGGCGCACCGGCAGCCCGACAATGGCAGCGGTCACCCGCGCCAGCTCAGCTCGATCGGCGGCCTGCACATCGGCGGGAACGGCATCATCGTACACGCTGAAGGCGTCTTCCAATGGAGCTGCGCGGGTGAAAAAGGATCGAACCCTGCGCCGCCGCGCCCAATCGCGGCATTTGTTGAGCGCGATCTGCTTGATCCACACCGAGAACGGACGTTCGCGATCGTAGCGCGCGAGTGCGGCAAACGCCGCGACGAAGGTTTCCTGGGTAATGTCGAGAGCCTCATGTGGATCGCCGGTGGTCGCGCGCACCAGGCGAAAAACCGGCTCGCGGTGCCGCGACAGCAATTCGCGATAGGCGTCCTGTCGCCCGGCGAGCGCCAGTGCCGCGATTTCCGCATCGCTGCCGTCAGTCAGCGGCAGGCTCACCGTGTGTCGGGGGTCAGGGCCCTGGTGACGGTCCTGTCGAACTTGACGGACTGATCGGGCCGAAGAACGGCACGCATAGCGAAGAGGTGCTCGAGGGTTTCCTTCTGCATCTCGCCCATGACCATATGGGTGTGATCGATCGCGGCGGTTACTTCGGGTCCGTAGCCGTGCTCGGTCTGCATCGCGGCGGCGAGATGGGCATTCGCAGCGCGCATCTCGAGCTCGAGCGCCTTTCGGCGAGCAGCGAATCGCTGCTCGATCGCCTCGATTTTGGCTTGCTGCGCGGCATCGAGGTCGAGTTCGGTATGCAACAGTGCGTGAAGTTCGGTTTCGGTCTGCTTTTCGGGCGCGAGGAGCGCCCGCCCGGCGTAGGTGCCCCCCATCGCCGCCACGAAGGCGACGAGGGCGATCAATGCGATTCGCTTGCTCCAGCTCACTGATGAACATCCAGCAATGTCGAGGGTGCGAGTGGGTTGTCTGGTGCAAACGGCGACAGCGGCTGCGCAGTGGCAGGTTCACTTCCGGTGAACCCGCCCCCGGCAAAGCCTACGACCAACGCGAAGGCGACAGCGTAACCCATCAGGCGCGGAGATACCGCCGCCTCTCGCCGACTACGCGCAAGGCCTGCCAATACGGCATCGTCCAACTCGGCCAGCCCGGCCGGGACCGGCAATGCGCCGAGGCGGTAAAGCGCCTGATCAATGTCGGGCACGAGCAATCTCCCTATGTCTTGGCTCCTTATACGCAGGGGCAGGAGCGACCCCTCAGGAAATTTCCATTGCGGAAATTTCAAGGGGCAGTGGCGCGGGCTGCGTATTCCCCGATGATACCCAGCTCCAAGGAGATTGTTGATGCGCTTCCCCTGTCTTGTCCTCGCCGTCGCAGCACTGGGGCTCACCGCCCCGCAGATCGCGGCCGCACACACCCAGCTCGTGGCGTCGAGTCCGGCGGCCAATGCCACGGTCGCCGCCCCGACCAAGATTGAATTGCGCTTCAACGAGGCGGTCATCGGTGCCACCGCGCGCGCAACGATCGCGATGACCGGCATGCCCGGCATGGCAAGCCATGCGCCGATGCCGATAACCGGATTCACCGCCCAGATGGGCAAAGACCGGAAATCGATGACGCTGCTGCTCAGGCGTCCGCTTGCGGCTGGCACCTATCAGGTATCCTGGACCGCTGCGGGCACAGACACGCACCGCATGAGCGGCAACTTCAACTTCACTGTGCGCTAGGACGAATGGACAACCTGCCCGTCATTATCATCCGGTTCGCGCTTTATGCCGACCTGATGGTGCTGGCGGGCATGGTCGCATTCTCGCTCTACGCCCTCGTCGCGGAGGAGCAAACCTCAGGCATTCTGCCACTGATCAGACCCGCAGTTGTCCTAACATTGGTTGGACTTATGCTGTCGGGTTTGGGCATGCTTGCGCTCACTGCCTCGATGACCGGCTCGAGCCTCTGGGCACTCGACGGCCAAGTCCTGCGCGAAATCATCGGCAAGAGCGCGATCGGCACGGCCTGGATCGTCCGCATGGTGGCGATGGCCTTTGCCGTACTTGCCGCCAGTGCGCTCGATCGCCGTCCGTCCGCGGCGCGCTTTGCCCTGCTCACATCGAGCGCACTTGCCATCGCCACGCTGGTCTGGACCGGTCACGCCGGGGCGACAGAAGGCTGGACCGGAACCATCCACCGACTGAGCGACATCGTCCACATGCTGGCGGCAGCAGTCTGGATCGGCGGCATTGCTGCCTTTTCGTGGATGCTGTTCCGGCCAATCGGGCGACAGGGCAGCGAGCAGTTGTCGGTGGCTCACCGGGCGCTTGAGCAGTTTTCGCAAGTGGGCACGCTCGCGGTCGGATTGATCGTCGCAACCGGCTTGATCAACAGTCTGATCTTGCTGGGATTGCCCAGCCCTTCCCGATTGCTCGCATCGCCCTACGGGCAGTTGCTGCTCGCCAAGCTGGGTCTGTTCGGGGCGATGCTGGCGCTAGCCGGTGCAAATCGCTGGCGGCTCACGCCGGCGCTTGGTGCTGTGATTGGTACTGCCGATCCAGCTCCGGCCATTCGCGATCTCAGACGAAGCTTGATCCTGGAGAGCGCGGCGGCGCTGGCGATCCTCGCATTGGTCGCCTGGCTTGGAACCCTGGAGCCGCCAGGCACCTCAGGATGACGCAATGCTTTCGGGCAAGCGAGTGTTGATGATCGTCAATGACGCTTTGAAATGCAGCAAATAGGTCTTTCAAATTGCAATGAGTGGAGGTGTTCCATGTCAGACCAACTGAAAATGAAACTTGGCGTTGCCCGGGTCGCCGTCGCCGGCGCGATCACCGCAGCGGTCTTCTTTGCGATGTGCTGGTTGGGGTCGTTTCTTCCCATTGGCCCTGCTTCACACATGTATCTCAATCTGTTCACGAGCGAACCGGGTTCGTCGGCGACCGCCCTCTTCCAGGGGCTCTGCTGGTCGCTCGCTTTCGGCTTGATTGCAGGCGGACTCTTCGCGCTGGTTTACAATGCACTGTCGTCGTTGGATCGCAACTGAGCGAAAGCAGGAAAATTGCGTTCGTTTCGGCTCCTGCGCTGTCCCGCAAGCTCCAGATGCGCCGTGGAGAATTCTCCCCTTGACCCTGACATGATGTCAAGGTTCATGAAGTGGCGACTGAAGGAGCACATTGCATGGTCGAGTCGCATCACGATCACATCCACGGCGTCCGTGCCGAAACTTCGATGCCGGGAATGGTAACTGATCCCGTTTGCGGGATGAGCGTCGATCCTGCGACCACACAGCATGTCGCGACGCATGCGGGCGCGCATCACTACTTCTGCAGCGCGGGCTGTCTCGCCAAGTTCGAGGCAGATCCGGCGCGTTATATTGGCGATGCACCACGGGTCACAAAGCCCGCGCCCGAAGGGGCAATCTGGACCTGCCCGATGCATCCCGAGGTCCAGCGGCCGGGTCCGGGAAGCTGCCCGATCTGCGGAATGGCGCTGGAGCCGATGACCCCGACGCTCGGCGATGGCCCCTCCCCGGAATATGCCGACATGAAGCGGCGCTTCATGGTCGGGCTGGTCCTCAGCCTGCCGGTGGTAGCACTCGAAATGGGCGGGCATTTGCTGGCGATGGGCCGCCTGATCGATCAGCAGTGGTCGAACTGGGTGCAAATGGTGCTCGCGACACCGGTCGTGCTCTGGGCGGGATGGCCGTTCTTCGAGCGAGGCTGGGCCTCGGTGAAGAGCCGCCATCTCAACATGTTCACGCTGATCGCGATGGGAACGGGCGTTGCCTGGGCCTACAGCATGGTGGCTGCGCTCCTGCCGAGTATCTTCCCAATGGCGTTCCGAACTGCGCACGGTGCAGTCCCGGCGTATTTCGAGGCGGCGGCGGTGATCACCGTGCTAGTTCTGCTTGGCCAGTTGCTCGAACTGCGCGCCCGCGAGACGACCAGTGGCGCGATCCGTGCCTTGCTAGATCTCTCGCCCAAACTCGCCCGCCGGGTCCGCGCCGATGGATCAGATGAGGAAGTCACACTCGACGAGGTTCTGGTCGGCGACACCTTGCGCATCCGTCCCGGCGAGAAGGTGCCGGTTGACGGTGTGGTTCTCGATGGCCGTGGCACCGTCGACGAATCGATGGTGACCGGCGAGTCCATGCCGGTGACCAAGGAAGCAAAGTCGAAGCTGATCGGCGGCACGATCAACCAAACCGGCGGCCTGGTCATGCGCGCCGAGAAGATCGGGCGCGATACCATGCTCTCGCGCATCGTCCAGATGGTCGCCGATGCACAGCGCAGCCGCGCGCCGATCCAGCGGCTTGCGGATACGGTTTCAGCGTGGTTCGTGCCTGCGGTAATCGCTGTTGCAGCGATTGCCTTCATCGTCTGGTCACTCATCGGACCATCGCCAGCGATGGGCTATGGCCTGATCGCAGCAGTCGCGGTGCTGATCATAGCCTGCCCTTGTGCTTTGGGCCTCGCCACCCCGATGTCGATCATGGTCGGTGTGGGACGCGGCGCGCAGGCGGGCATTCTGATCAAGAATGCCGAAGCGCTGGAGCGCATGGAAAAGGTCGATACGCTCGTCGTCGACAAGACCGGCACGCTTACGGAAGGCAAACCGGCGGTGGCTGCCCTCGAGACCGTCGAAGGGTTCAGCGAAGATGAAGTTCTGCGCCTCGCCGCCAGCCTCGAGCGCAGCAGCGAGCATCCCCTGGCCCTGGCCATCGTCAAGGCAGCGCAAGGCAGGAACCTCTCCATCAGCGAGCCGAGCGAGGTCGATCAGCCGGTCGGCAAAGGGATCACCGGCTTGATCGACGGACGCCGCATTGTCGCCGGCAACGCCCGCTTCATGGGTGAGCAAAACATTCCGGTTGTCGAGCTCGGTGAGCGGGCCGACCGTCTGCGCAGCGAAGGCGCAACCGTAATTTTTCTTGGCATTGATGGCAAGATCGCGGGTGTGATCGGCATCGCCGATCCAATCAAGCAAACGACGCCTGCCGCGCTTCAGGCGCTCAGTAAGGCCGGCATCCATGTCATCATGCTGACCGGGGACAATCATGTGACCGCTGAGGCGATCGCCCGCCGGTTGGGCATCACCGATATCGAGGCCGATGTGCTGCCCGATCAGAAAAGCGAGATCGTGAAGCGATTGCGCGAACAAGGCCGGATCGTCGCCATGGCCGGCGACGGTGTAAACGATGCCCCAGCGCTTGCCGCAGCCGATGTCGGGATCGCCATGGGCTCGGGCACCGATGTCGCGATCGAGAGCGCCGGCGTCACGCTGCTCAAGGGCGATCTTACCGGCATTGCCCGTGCCCGCCACCTGAGCCATGCGACCATGGGCAACATCCGCCAGAACCTGTTCTTCGCCTTTGCCTATAATGTCGCGGGCATACCGGTGGCCGCGGGCGCGCTCTACCCGCTGTTCGGTCTCATGCTCTCGCCGATCATCGCAGCGGCGGCGATGGCGCTGTCCTCGGTCAGCGTCATCGGCAATTCACTGCGTTTAAGGAGGGTCGCACTATGAATTTCTCCAACAAACGGGCCTGGCTTCTGTCGGCGGCTTCAGCCGCGCTGATCGCAGTATTTCTAATCTATCCGGAACATCGCCAGCATCTGTTCGGCCTGATCCCCTACGCCTTCCTGTTTGCCTGCCCGTTGCTGCACTTCTTCCACGGCGGCCATCACCACGGTCAGCATCGGCGATCAGGCGAGCACCTGCCGTGAATATCGGACAGGTCTCGAAGGTGACAGGCGTGTCACTCCGGATGATCCGCCATTACGAGGGCATCGGTCTGATGCCGCCGCCCGATCGGCGCGACAACGGGTATCGGGACTATCCGCCACGCTCGATCGAGCGTCTGCGTTTCATCGCCAATGCCCGCGACCTCGGGTTCTCAGTCGAAGAGATAAGCGCGCTTCTCGGTCTGTGGGACGACCGCGAACGAGCCAGCAGCGAGGTCAAGGCGATTGCCCTTGAGCATGCCGAAGAACTTGCCCGCAAGGCGGCGGCGCTGGAAGCGATGCGCCGCACTCTGCTCGAGCTGGTCGAGGGGTGCAGCGGTGATGCAAGACCTGATTGTCCAATTCTTGCCGGACTTGCAGAAACCCGGCAACATTCGGCGCGGGAATTGACAGCAGGCAAGACCAAGCCGAGAAGGGTAGCGTGAAGCGCTGGTTCTCCTTGCTGCTCCTTTTGGGGGCACTGCTTGGCCTCTTGGGCCAGGAAGCTGCGTTTGCGCATGTCATGCCGGTCGCGAAAGTCGAGCAGACCGTAGCCGCGTCTCAAATGAGCGCGGAATGTGCGGAGATGATGGGTCTCGCAAAGCAGAAACCGCAGCCCGAGAAACCCTGCCAAGGCATGACGCCAGACTGCATCGCCAAGATGGGCTGCGCCGTGCCTGTGGCGCTGCTACCTCCCCTCGCTCCCGGCGTAGCGCGAGAATTTCGTGCGGCAACTCCACAGCAAATGCCGGTCGCGCCGCTTGATGGTCGCAATACCGGCCCGGAGCCCGAGCCACCCACACGCCTTGGCTGAACCCAAGCGGCGCCGGCGAACTCGCGTTCGTCGTGCGTCACCTCATAGTTCAATCAAGGATTTTCAACATGAAGACGATTTTCACGCTCGCTGCCGTTGCAGCGGCACTCGCAGGCGCATCCGTGGCCTCGGCCCACGACAACGCCGGTGGCCATTGGGAATGGCAATCCCGCCCCACTTTCGGACCGAACAAGTCCAACCTGTCTCCGCAGGTTCGCGTCTGGGTCAAGGACCGCAATTCCGAAATGGCGGATTGCAACTGCGACATGATGAAGATGAGCGCAGCCGATTGCATGATGGACATGCCCGGCAAGCCCAAGGCTCCATCGGCCGGCTAAGGCGATTGCCTGGCCGATAACCGATAACAACACGGCCGGGCTCGTGGCGCCGGCGGAGTATGCCCCCTTCGCCGGCGCCCGTTCGTCCAGCTTACCGTTTCGGTATTGGCCATGGCTCTCCCAATCAGGAGATTCCCATGCGATTGATTGTTCTGGCGCCGCTGCTCGCAGCGATCCCGAGCGTAGCGCTGGCCGAACCGCTGACGTTCGATGCCGCACTCCAGCGTGCAGCACGCGAGGCGCCATCGCTCCAGGCGAGCGCATCCGGTGTCGATGCCGCACGCTCGTCTGCCGTCGCCGCAGGCAGATTGCCCGATCCGACAATCAATATCGGCATCGATAATTTCCCGGTTTCGGGACCGCCGGCCTTCACGTTCAATGGCGACAGCATGACGATGGCACGGATCGGGATCGAACAGCCGTTCCCCAATCCCGCCAAGCGCCGCGCCCAGCGAGACCGCGCACAAGCGGACATCGGTATTGCCGAGGCAGGGGCCGCGGTCGAAGCGCAGAACGTGCGGCTTGAGACCGCGCTTGCCTGGGTCGATCTCTATTATGCCAAGCGGCGGCTCGCCCAGTTGCAGGTTCTGGATCAAAGCCTCGGCGACTTGCAAGCGACCGTTTCGGCCAGGCTGGCCTCCGGCTCGGCGCGGCCCAGCGCGGCGCTTGAACCCGACCAGTTGCGTGCCGCCGTCAATGACCGGCGCAGCGAACTTGCAGCCGATGTCGCCAAGGCGCAGGCAAGGCTGGCGCGGTTTACCGGCGATCCCCTGGCCGACGTTTCAGGCGATCCGCCGACCCTTGAAGTCGATCGCGCCCGGCTTGTGGCAGGGCTTGCTTCGCTCCCGAGCCTGCAGGCGCTGGACGCGGGCGTCGGCGCCGCGGACGCGGAAACCGAACTCGCTCGCGCGGATAAGCGCCCCGATTGGCGGGTCAGCACCTCCTACGGTCGCCGCGATCCCGCTTACGGCGACATGGTCTCGGTCGGCGTCAGCATCGATCTGCCGCTGTTTGCCAAACGCAGGCAGGATCCGAAAATCGCCGCGCGTGCAAGCGAGGCTGATCGGGCACGCCTGATGCGGACGGCGGGAGAACGCGAACTCATTGCCGCGCTCGACGGCGATCTTGCCGATCATGTCATGCACCATCAGCGGCTGATGAATGCGCGAAATACCCTGGTGCCACTCGCCAAGCGCCGAGCCGAACTCGACATGGCGAGCTATGCCGCAGGCAAACTCGATCTCGGCAGCGCGCTGCTCTCGACGCTAGCGGAGGCAGAAGCCGAAGTCGATGCGCTGTCGCGCGAGGCCGACGTGGCGCGCGATGCCATCCGGATCAACTATACCTATGGGGGGATGCGGCCATGAACATGGAAGCGACAACAGCGGCGCGCTGGCGCGCAGGAATATTGGCGGCGGTTCTCATCGTGGGCGGAGGAGGATACTGGCTCGGGCAGCGCGGCGGATCGGCGACCGAGTCCGTTTCAGGCCAGGCGGGGCGGAAAATCCTCTACTGGTATGATCCGATGGTGCCCCTAGAGCATTATGACAATCCCGGTGCGCTCTCTTCGATGGGGATGAAGACCCAGCCCAAATATGCTGATGAAGGTGGCACCCCCGGCGAAGCACCGGGGGTAACGGTCAATCCCGCCGCCATGCAGAATCTCGGTGTCCGCGTCGTCGTGGCGCAAATGGGCAGTCTTGCCACCTCACTCAACGTGACCGGCAGCATCGACTTCAACCAACGCGATGTCGCGATCATTCAGGCGCGGTCCGGCGGGTTCGTGAGCCGAGTTTACGCCCGCGCGCCGGGCGACGTGATCCGCGCGGGCGCGCCGATTGCCGATGTGCAGTTGCCCGAATGGGGTGGTGCGCAGACCGAGTTTCTAGCGGTTCGACGGCTCGGCAAGCCCGATCTGACCGCTGCCGCGCGCCAGAGATTACGGCTTTTGGGCATGTCAGAAGACGTGATTGCCGGGGTCGAGCGCAGCGGGCGAACCAATGGAACAACCACCATCACCTCGCCGATCAGCGGCGTAATCCAGACGCTTGATGCTCGTGCCGGAGTAACATTGGCTCAAGGTCAGACGCTGGCGCAGGTCACAGGCATTGGCACTGTATGGCTCAATGCCGCCGTCCCCGAGGCGCAAGCGGGAAGTATTCGCATTGGGCAAAGCGCCAGCGCGACGTTGGCTGCTTTCCCCGGCGAGACGTTCAACGGGCGCATTCTTGCCGTGCTGCCAACCGCACAGGCCGAAAGCCACACGCTCACCGTGCGGATCGAATTGGCCAATCGCGGCGGTCGCTTGCGCCCCGGCATGTTCGCGCAGGTCGCGCTAGGTGGAACGGGAAGCACGGCGCTGCTGGTGCCAAGCGAAGCGGTGATCCGCACAGGGACGCGCACGATCGTCATGCTCGCCACCGGCAATGGTCGCTACCAGCCCGCCGAAGTCCGCACCGGCCGCGAAGGTGGCGGGCAGACCGAGATACTGGAAGGCCTAGCTACTGGCGAAAAGGTCGTCGCCTCGGGGCAATTCCTGCTCGATTCCGAAGCGAGCCTGACCGGGATCCCGGCCCGCAAGTTGGGAGCGGTCAAGTGATCGAATGGATCATCCGGACCTCGGTCAAGGCAAGGGGGCTGATCGTGGTCGCGGCGCTGGTGCTGACCGCCGTGGGTATCGGCGCGGTGCGCACCACTCCGGTCGATGCGCTGCCCGATCTGTCCGATGTGCAGGTCATCATCCGCACGACTTATCCGGGGCAAGCACCGCAGATCGTCGAAAATCAGGTCACCTATCCGATCACCTCGACGATGCTCTCGGTTCCCGGCGCGCGGGTCGTGCGGGGCTATTCCTTCGTCGGCGACAGCTTCGTCTATGTGTTGTTCGAGGACGGCACCGACCTCTATTGGGCGCGCAGCCGCGTCCTCGAATATCTTAGCCAGGTGCAGAGCCGCCTGCCCGAAGGGGCGAAGGCTTCGCTCGGTCCCGATGCGACCGGGGTGGGTTGGATCTACGAATATGCGCTGGTCGATAAGACCGGTAGGCACGATCTGGCACAGCTGCGCTCGATCCAGGACTGGTTTCTGCGCTTCGAGCTGAAAACCGTGCCCGGCGTCGCCGAGGTCGCCAGCATCGGCGGCATGGTCAAGCAGTACCAGGTCGTGGTCGATCCGCAGAAGCTCGCGGCCTACGGCGTCACTGCAGACCAGGTAGGTGAAGCCCTGAAGCGCGCCAATCAGGAAACTGGCGGCGCGAGCGTCGAGATGGCCGGCGCCGAATATACCGTACGTGCTAGCGGCTACCTGGAGACTCTCGACGACTTCCGCGCCGTGCCGATCCGGACCGCAGCGGGAGGCATACCCGTTACGCTGAGCGATGTCGCCACCGTCCAGGTCGGCCCCGAGATGCGCCGCGGCATCGCCGAGTTGAATGGTGAAGGCGAAGTGGCGGGCGGCGTCATCGTCATGCGCCAGGGCCAGAACGCACGCGCGGTAATCGAGGGCGTTCGGACAAAGCTCGATGAGCTGAAAAAGAGCCTGCCGCCGGGCGTCGAGATCGTGCCCACCTACGACCGTTCAGGGCTGATCGACCGCGCGGTCGAGAACCTCAATCACAAGCTGATCGAAGAGTTCGTTATCGTCGCGCTGGTCTGCGGCCTGTTCCTCTGGCACGCGCGCTCGGCGCTGGTGGCGATCCTGACCTTGCCGCTTGGCATATTGATCGCCTTCATCGTCATGCGGCTGCAGGGGCTCAACGCCAACATCCTGTCATTGGGCGGCATCGCCATCGCCATCGGGGCAATGGTCGATGCGGCGGTGGTGATGATTGAGAATGCCCACAAGCATCTCGAACGCTGGCATCACCAGCACCCTGATGCAGAGCCCGATACGGTGACTCGCTGGCGGCTCGTCACAGAGGCCGCTGCGGAAGTCGGACCTGCGCTGTTCCTCAGCCTGCTCATCATCACCTTTTCGTTCCTGCCTATCTTCACGCTTCAGGGGCAGGAAGGACGGTTGTTCGCACCACTGGCCTTCACCAAGACTTACGCGATGGCAGCTGCCGCGTTCCTTTCGATCACGCTGATTCCGGTGCTGATGGGGCTCCTGATCCGTGGCCGCATCCCCAGCGAGGAAGCGAACCCCATAAACCGCTGGCTGGCACGCCTCTACCGCCCGGCAATCGACTGGGTTCTGGAGCGACCCAAGCAGGCCTTGCTGATTGCAGCCGTGATCTTTGCCACCACGTTGTGGCCGATGACCCGGATCGGCGGAGAGTTCCTGCCGCAGATGAACGAAGGCGATCTGCTCTACATGCCCTCGGCACTGCCGGGCCTCTCGGCCGCCGAAGCGGGGAAACTGCTCCAGCAGACCGATCGGATGATCAAGACCGTGCCCGAGGTCGAGAGCGTGTTCGGCAAGGCCGGCCGCGCCGATAGCGCCACCGATCCCGCCCCGCTCGAAATGTTCGAGACGACAATCCGCTTCAAACCACGTGGTCAATGGCGACCCGGCATGACGCCCGAAAAGCTGGTCGACGAACTGGACGCACGGGTGAAGGTGCCGGGGCTCGCCAATTTCTGGATATCGCCGATCCGCAACCGCATCGACATGCTGGCGACCGGCATCAAGAGCCCGGTCGGGATCAAGGTCGCGGGCTCGAACCTTGCTGAAATCGACCGGACCGCGAAGCAGATCGAACAGGTCGTCAAGTCCGTGCCCGGTGTCGCTTCGGCGCTCGCCGAGCGCCTGACGGGCGGTCGTTACATCGACGTCGATGTGAACCGCGCCGCAGCGGGCCGCTACGGTCTCAATGTTGCCGACGTGCAGGCGCTGGTTTCGGGCGCGATCGGTGGCGAGAATATTGGCCAGACTGTCGAAGGTCTCGCCCGCTACCCGATCAGTCTGCGCTATCCCCGCGAGTTGCGCGATAGTCCGGACAAGCTCGCAGCTTTGCCGGTACTGACGCCGTCCGGCCAGCAGATCACGCTTGGCACCGTGGCCTCTGTCCGGATCAGCGACGGTCCCCCGATGCTCCGAAGCGAGAACGGCCGGCCGGTCACCTGGATTTACGTCGATGGCCGCGACCGCGACATGCAGACGCTGGTCGGCGACATCCAGCAGACCATCGCCAGCAAGGTCGGGCTCCCGCCGGGCATCAGCGTCGCCTACACCGGCCAGTACGAGTTCTTCGTCCGCGCCAAGGAACGGATGAAACTGGTCATCCCGGTGACCCTCGCGATCATCTTCGCGCTGCTCTACCTCACCTTCCGCCGCTGGGACGAGGCGCTGCTGATCATGGGCACGCTGCCGTTCGCGCTCACCGGCGGCCTATGGCTGCTCTACTGGCTCGGCTACAACCAGTCGGTGGCGAGCGCGGTCGGGTTCATCGCGCTCGCCGGTGTCGCCGCCGAGTTCGGCGTGGTTATGCTGATCTACCTGAAACAGGCTTTGGAGGCCCGTGACGACGGCAATGTCGCCGCCGCTGTGCGCGAAGGCGCGCTGCTGCGGGTGCGGCCCAAGGCGATGACGGTGGCGGTGATCCTCGCCGGCCTGCTCCCCGTCCTCGCCGGCGGCGGCACAGGCTCGGAAGTGATGAGCCGGATCGCGGCGCCGATGATCGGCGGCATGCTGACCGCGCCGCTGCTCTCGATGCTGATCATCCCCGCCGCCTACCTGTTGATGCGCCGCAAATCCCATTCCCCCGTTCAACCCGAAGGAGAAGTTGAGTGAAGAAGACCCTGATGATCGCGTCGTGCCTCTTGGCGGTGACCTCGCTTGCCGCTTGCAAAAAGGCAGCCGAAACGCCGAAACCCGCTGAATCCACCGCTGCCACCGCTGCCAGCACTGGCAGCATGGCACGCATGCCCATGGCCGGACCGATGATGCATGGTGCGAGTACTGGCACCATAACCGCGATTGACGGCGCAAAAGGCACCGTAACCCTCGATCACCACGAGATCGCCGCACTCAAATGGCCGGCGATGACCATGAGTTTTTCGGCAAAGCCAGAGCAGCTCGCCGATCTCAAGATCGGGGACAAGGTAACCTTCGAGATCGATTGGGACGGTCAGAAAGGCACGGTCACAAAGATACAAAAGTCGCGATAACGGGATTTATCCCGCCCAAGCAAGCTTAGGCATGTATCGAACAGGCGTAACTCCCTCGCCTGTTCGATCACTCTTCTGTATCCATCCCTCACCAGGAAAGTTCGCCGCACGAGGCCAACAAGTGCGCTGCGGTCCAGAGCTAAGCCATTTGAACGATACGACATCAGCTGATCTCGTCCCCGATCCTCGCGCATAATCCGCTATTATGCGCGCTGCCCCTCTCATACGAGGCAATGAATTCTCGGCTGGATTCATATTGTATATTCCGATATTCTGGAATTCTCGATTCGTTGGGAGTCGAAGGAAGGGGCCTTATGATGAAATCTGGACTTCTCGCCATCGCCGCGCTGCTCGCGAGCGCAGCCGCCAGTGCCGGCGCGCCGGCAACGCCGCAGTTGACCATCCGGGGCACTGGCCAGGGTAGCTGGGAACTGCTTTGCCACGTGACCTCACCTGGCGGCGATGAAACCATTCGGGCAGTCGGCCCCGACCGCCCTGTGCTTGCCCTCACCAACCTTCGGCGGGCGACTTGCAACTACAAGAACGGCTCAGCTGGCCCGCTGACCGTGGCGGTCGAGACAACGCAGTTCTCCTGCCCGTTCGTCGGCGCTGCAGAAGGCACGTGCGAGAGCCAGCTCAAGCCCGGCGCTTTTGGCTCCATCGAACTGCGCCGTAAGCCGTAGGGGTTCCCCTCCCGCTCAACTTGCCGCAATGCTGGAAACATGGACGCAAAACCCGCAGTCTCCGCCCTATCCGCGCTCGCTCATGAAGGCCGTCTCGCGGTCTTCAGGTTTCTCGTCGAGGCCGGGCCCGAAGGTGTGCCCCCAAGCGAGATCGCGCGCAGTCTGGGGGTGCCTGCGAACACCATGTCGACGCACCTGGCAATCCTGACCCGCGCAGGTCTGGCCACATCCGAGCGGCAGAGCCGATCGGTGGTTTACCGCGCGGACATCGAGAGCCTGCGTGCCCTGATGGTTTTCCTCGCCAAGGATTGCTGTCGGGGCCGCGAGGATCTCTGTGGGCAGCTGATCATCGATCTCGCCTGCACCTGAGCCCGAAAGGCGTGTCAGTGACGGACAAGACCTACAACGTGCTGTTCCTGTGCACCGGCAACAGCGCGCGTTCGATCCTCGCCGAAGCGGTCATGGACAAGCTCGGTGCGGGCCGGTTCAAGGCCTGGAGCGCAGGGAGCCAGCCCAAAGGCGAGGTCCACCCGATGGCGCTCTCGGTGCTCGAGAACATGGGCTTCGACACCTCGGGGATGCGCTCGAAGAGCTGGAACGAGTTTTCCGGAAGCGACGCGCCCGAGTTCGATTTCATCTTCACTGTCTGCGACAATGCGGCCGGCGAGACCTGTCCGGTCTGGCCGGGCAAACCGATTACAGCCCATTGGGGGATAGAGGATCCTGCCACAGTCGAAGGCGAGGGCCAGCGCGCCGCCTTCATGCTCGCCCTGCGCTATCTGCAGAACCGTATCTCGCTGTTCCTGACCCTGCCGATTGCCAGCATCGAGGAGATGGCCATGCGCCAGAAGCTCGCGGAAATCGGCCGCGCCGAAGGCGCCTCGCCTCTCTCCGGAGCCACCGAATGACCACTGACATCGTCATCTACCACAATCCTGAATGCGGCACCTCGCGCAACGCGCTCGCCATGATCCGCAACGCGGGTATTGAACCCCATGTGATTGAGTACCTGAAGACGCCGCCATCACGGCTCCTGCTTGAAGGCCTAATCGCGCGCGCCGGGATCGGCCCCCGGGCGCTTCTGCGCGAGAAGGGCACGCCCTATGCCGAGCTTGGCCTCGACAATCCTGACCTGACAGATGCACAGCTGATCGATGCGATGATGGAGCACCCGATCCTCATCAATCGGCCGCTGGTGGTCTCGCCGCTCGGCGTCAAATTGTGCCGCCCGTCCGAAGAAGTGCTCGATCTCATTCCCACCGCACAGCGCGGCGCCTTTGCCAAGGAAGACGGCGAGCAGGTGGTCGACGCCGCCGGCAATCGCGTAACCGGCTAAGGTGAAGGATACCAAATGACCGCACCTAAGCGCGAACGCCTCACGTTCCTCGATCGCTATCTCACCCTCTGGATCTTTCTCGCGATGGCGATCGGGGTCGGACTGGGCTCGACCTTTGCTGGGCTGCCCAAAGCGATCGACAGCCTGTCATGGGGCACGACCAATATCCCGATCGCGATCGGCTTGGTCCTGATGATGTACCCGCCGCTGGCGCGCGTGCGATATGAGGAACTGCCACGGGTGTTCGAGGATAAGCGGGTGCTGGCCATCTCGCTGATCCAGAACTGGCTCATCGGTCCGGCGCTGATGTTCGTGCTCGCGGTCATCTTCCTGTCCGACAAGCCGGAATACATGACCGGACTGATCCTGATCGGCCTTGCCCGGTGTATCGCCATGGTCATCGTCTGGAACCAACTCGCCAAGGGCGACAACCAGTATGTCGCCGCGCTGGTCGCCTTCAACTCGATCTTCCAGATCCTGTTTTTCTCGATTTACGCGTGGTTTTTCCTCGCTTTCCTGCCGCCGTTGTTCGGGCTTGAAGGCAGCGTGATCCAGGTCAGCTTCTGGACCATCGCGCAGGCCGTGCTGATCTATCTCGGCATCCCGTTTCTTGCCGGCTACCTCACTCGCAAGGTGTTGGTCCCGGCCAAGGGGCGCGAATGGTACGAGGGTACCTTCCTGCCCAAAATCGCGCCAATCACGCTAATCGCGCTGCTGTTCACGATCGTTGCCATGTTCAGCCTCAAGGGCAACGAGATCCTGACGCTACCCGGCGACACGCTGCGCATTGCCGTGCCGCTGACGATCTACTTCGTCATCCAGTTCACGATCAGCTTCTTCATGGGCAAGCTGATCGAAGCCGACTATCCGCGCACCACCGCAGTGGCGTTTACCGCCGCCGGCAACAACTTCGAACTCGCCATCGCAGTCGCCATTGCCGCTTTCGGCCTTGCCTCGCCGGTCGCCTTTGCCGCCGTCATTGGCCCGCTGGTCGAAGTCCCGGTGCTGATTCTGCTGGTCAATGTCGCGTTCTGGTTCGGGCGGCGATGGTTCCCTTCGACCGTCCCGGCGGGAGTGTGAACATGACCGAACCAACCTTCACACGTCTGCGCACGCTCAGCGATCCGGGCCATCTGCCGGCGCTCAAACCGGAATATGTCCACCGCCAACCGGCCCTCGGGCTGGGCGAACTCGATCCACCGCCGCGGGTGCTGCTGCTCTACGGATCCTTGCGCGAGCGCTCGTATTCGCGCCTGGTCGTCGAAGAAACGGCGCGCCTCCTCCAATACTTCGGCTGCGAGACACGGATCTTCGATCCCTCCGACATGCCGCTCCCCGACCTGATTGCAGGCGACGATCACCCCGCGGTCCACGAACTGCGCGAACACTCGCTGTGGTCCGAGGCGCAAGTCTGGTGCAGCCCCGAGCGCCACGGCCAAATCACAGGGATCATGAAGACCCAGATCGACCACCTGCCGCTTGCCTTGAAGGGCCTGCGTCCGACCCAAGGCCGCACGCTCGCGGTCATGCAGGTCAGCGCCGGTTCGCAGTCGTTTAACTCGGTCAACACCTTGCGTGTGCTTGGCCGCTGGATGCGGATGTTCACCATTCCCAACCAGTCGAGCGTCGCCAAGGCCTATGAAGAGTTCGACGAGGCGGGCCGGATGAAGCCCTCGAGCTATTACGACCGGATCGTCGATGTGGTCGAGGAACTGGTGCGCTTCACGGTGCTGCTTCGCCCGCATGTCGATCAGCTGACCGACCGCTATTCCGAGCGGGTCGACAATGACCGGCCGGTGATCGACGCGGCACCAATCCTTGCTTCTCTTGCTCCGACGAAGGCCTGACCGTGACAGACCGACCTTTCAGCATCCTGGTGCTGTGCACCGGCAATTCGGCCCGCTCCATCCTGGGCGAAGCGATCCTCACCGCGTTCGGGCAGGGCCGGATTGTCGCCTACAGCGCAGGAAGCAAACCCAAGGGCATACCGCACCCCGGGGCACTGCGGCTGCTTGCTCGCAAGGGCATCGATACTTCCTCCTTCCGCTCGAAGAGCTGGAACGAATTCACTGGCACCGATGCGCCGCCCATCGACCTGGCGATCACGGTCTGCGGCAACGCCGCCGGCGAGGCATGTCCGGTGTTCATGGGCGCTCCGCTCAAGGCGCATTGGGGCCTACCCGATCCGGCTGATGTCGAAGGGAGCGAGGCAGATGTGGATGCCGCGTTCGAGCAAACCTGGCGCTGGCTCGAAATGCGCGTGAAAGCGCTGCTGGCACTGCCGTTCGAAACAATGGACCAGCACGAACTGATTGCCGAACTCGGACGAATTGGTCAGATGGAAGGGGCAGCCTGACCGATCATTTCGCGCATTTACTCACCCAATCGATGAAGTACCTTGTGCCCCATGACCGGTATTCCCGTTTGGCGTGCAGGATTTGAGCTTGAGGTCATCCTCGGGGGCCTTGGTGAACCCAGATTGGAGCAAGAACTGCGCGAGCACGGTCCGATGGACCTTGCCTCGCCCGCCTATTGCCGATTTGTCGCCGCGCGGCTGCGCGAACTCACCGGTAGGCGCTGGACGGCTCTCGCCAAGCCGCCGCGGCGGCCCGGATTTTACGTCGTCCCAGAATATGGCCTGGATCCCCTGCACTGGCCGCGCGACCGGTTAGCCGGTGTCGAACTTCTCACCCCGCCACTGCCACTCAACGACGCCGACGCCGTTCGCAGCGAACTGATCGACGCCATCTACGAGCTCGACGACGACTTCAACTTCATCCCCAGCGAGTTCACCGAGGACTGCGGGTGGCACATCAACATTGACGCGGGCGAACAGCGCCTCGATCCGGACCGGTTCATCGTGGGTGTCGATGAACTGGCGATACTTTCGCGAAATGACCGGCTTTTTTCGCGCTATACTGGCACGCAGCGCCATGCTGTAGGCATCACCCTGCTCCGACATCTCGCGCATGATTCATCCGGAAAATTCCTCGCAGGCTCGGCCCTCGACAACGTGCTCCTCGACCGCGCAGGCCGAGACAAGGGATATGCGGCAAATTTCTCCAAGCTGCTCAACGGCTATCTCGAACTACGCCATTTCAGCGCCGACAGCTTCTTCAATGGCGCGAGCCTCAACGAGCAAATTGAGCCAATCACCTTGGCGCTCGAATTGTGGCCGAGCCAGTCTGCGCCTCTGGACCGCGCATTTCGGCGGAAATTCGATTTGCTGGCACACTGGCTGAAACGGCACCGCAAAAAGCTCAGTTGGGAACTGCACCCAGGATGCACCGTCGCAGAAGGCCGCGTTCATTTTGCGGGGTCACCGCTCGGCTCGCTCGTCGCGAACGGCTTCGTCGAGGTCAATCTCTTCGGCCGCGAGGAATACGACTATGTTGCGACGATCCGGGATATCGAACTGCCCGACATCGCTGAAGCGGTTGCATTGCTCGCTCTCGACCTTGCCGAACTCCATAACCTCAACGCCAGTCGTAGTCTTTGCGCGAACAAACCCTTTCACTCGGCCATGCTGAAACTTGCGGCCGATCTGCGCAAGGACGCAGAACTGTCCAGCGCCGCTCAAACCAAATTCCTACTCGATGCCCGGGCAAGGCGACGGGAGGTAGGTCGCTAATCTGGTCCGCCAACCCTTAATCCAGCAGATTGAGCGCTTGAGCCCGGGCAATCTCGCGCCTCACACCTTCCGGTGACCATGACAGTCCGCCTCGCGGTGTCGGCTCGCGCAGATCTCTCGACAACCAGGAGGCGATATCGCGCAGCGTTGCATCGGGATAGGTGTTCAATCGATCAGCCACCAGCCTTGCGACACGAGTATCATGAGGAAGCCGGGGTGCGGCCTCGAGAATCGCCGGCGCCGCATAGCCGGCCTGCACCAGCGTTCGGCAGGCCTTGACCAGCGTCCTCTCGCTGAACGAGCGGACCGGCGGCGAAATCGCACTTACCTGCCGCAGAACCAACGCCCAAGGCAGATGGGGGCGCAAGCGCTCGACAGTCGGCAACCAGCGATGACGGCCGTCAAGCAGTTCGTTCAGATGCCGCTCCTTATGGCTGTAGCGGATCTCGGCGATTGCAGCCGGGTCGCGCAGGCGCATCTTCGGGTTTCCAGGCTTGGCGCCGCGCGCGACCGCAGCCTTGAGCCCGGCTCGGGTCCGCTCGCGGATCAGCGCGCGCTCGAACTCGGCAAATGCGCCCAACATCTGAGTCATGAGCATGCCCTGCGCGCTCGAGGTGTCGATCGGATCGTTGATCGAGCGGAAGTAAGCGCCCTTGGCACGCAGCGTCTCGACGATCTCGAGCAGATGCGCCAGCGAACGCGCCAGACGGTCTATGCGGACCACTAGCAGGGTGTCCCCCTTCCCCACGCGATCCAGGGCTCTGGCGAGGCTTGGACGCTCCTTGCTCGCCCCGCTGGCCTTGTCCTCGAAGATCACGCTGCACCCCTGCGCACGAAGAGCATCCTGCTGGGCCGCCGTGTCCTGTTCGTCGGTCGAAACGCGAGCGTAGCCGATCAGGGTCATCTGTCACATATCATAGAATGGAGGCATTCGGTCGGTTGCCCCCGTTGGATATAGCATTGGAGCAGTTATGGCCAGAGGCAACAATCCACACAAATCTGCGCGATTCCGGCCGTCCACCGGCATTTTCGCGTGCCAAAACCAGCCTCAAGTCATTGCCCGTGAAGTTGCCATTATCGGACAGTGAATACGCCGTCAAAGCTGAGTATACTTTGTCGGCGTATAGTATATTCTTTGGTCGATGGATTCCGCCCCTCCCCCGTGGCAACTGGCCCTCGCGCGGATCGAGGGGGCGCTGCCGTTCCTCCGCGCGGAAGTCGCCGATGGATTGGCGCGGATGTCACTGCGCCGGCTGTGGCGTGTCCATGTCCGCGACTTTCCGCAGGAAAACCAAGGCCCCGAGCACAATCCGGGGCTTGAAGCGGCCGAACTGACCCGCTCGTGGTATGCTGCCGAACGGCAGGACTTCCTGTCCTGGATCGCCCGGCGCGGCCCCCCTCCCCTCGCCCGCGCGGCCAGGCTCGCGCTCGCCGCGAAGGACGCACGCGAGAGCTTCTCATCGACCTTTGCGGCCGCCGACCGCGCGCTCGAACGGCTCGATGCCCTGCTGCCGGCACGCGAGCCCCTGGCAGCCCTGACCGAATGGCTCCGCCAGCTGCGCGAGGACGAGATCGACTTTCTCGAGGGCGGCAGCGAGGAGGTGCTGATCGAGGGCCGCGTGTTCCAGCGGTTCGCCGCGCGCGGGAGTGCCTGGGCCGCCTCGCTCGCCGCCGCGATGCGCCCTCAGCTGTTCGCCCTGGGCGCGGCGCCGCTGGCGCTCGCCGGGCTCGCCCCGCGCAGCGTTTTCCGCGCCGAACCCGAACGCCCCCTCCCCTCCCTGCTGGCGAGTGAGATCGGCGCGGCGGCGGGTGACGTAGGAGCGGACCTCGCCGCCGTCACGGCTATGGTTGGGCGCGGCGAAGAACGCCTCGCGGGCCTCTACGCCTCGTCGCAGGCGCCGGCGATGTGGCAAATGATTGGCGGGCTGGGTCCCCTCACCCGCGCCGAACTGGCCCGCGCGCTCGGCGTGACCCGCCGTACCGCTTCACAGGCCGCTACGGCGCTCGAGAAAGCCAATCTGGCGACGCTGCGCCCGGGAGACCATGCCTTGGCCCCCAAAGGCGCTCACAGAGGCCCCTGAGGCCTCCTACGGCGCCAACGCGACCTCGCGGTAAGGCACGCCGATCCGCTTAGGCGCGGACGCCCGGCGGCGCAGCAGATGGCGGGCAAAGCGCGCCGCCTCATCCTCGCTCGCAAATGAGACCGCCCTCCCCTGCCCTTTGGTCCCGATCCGCCCCCAGGCGAATTCGACGATTGAGGCTCCGAAAAGATCCTGGCTCAGAACGACGGTATAGCGACGCGCGATATTGCGTTCACCGCATACCGCCTCAAGCCAGACGAAGCTGCCGTGGTTCAAGCTGTCCATGCGACAGCACATGCCGCAGATGGAATCGCGCGTTCCAACGGGAATTATGAATCAGTCGAGTCAGACTGATTCACCCAGGCGATTTGTCACACGACTCACGGACGCCGCACGCCCCCAAAAGGTCAGGACGTCAGGATAGCCTCAATGGCCTTCAAGACTTCAGATGCCGATGCGCCGCTACGCGCGGGCACCTTGAAGGTATATCCGCTCCTCGAGGAATGGGCATAGCGCAAGATCACTTTGCCAGCGGCGCCCTTCACTTCGACCTCACCACCAGCAGGTTTTGCGGGAGCGACAGTTGCCCGAATAAGGCGCTTTGCGACTTCCGGAGCGGGCATAGCCGTTCCCAGATCTTCGCGCTCAGCAACAATGGTCCTGCTTTCTGCGGCCATCAAGTCCAGGGTGCGCTTCTCTGAAGTGAGTGGCTTGATGTCTCTTGCGATGCGGACCGTGATGCCATGCGTGTCCGGAAAGGCATTCACGATCTCGGCCGGCAACCGCGCCACATCGAGCAGGCGGCTGAGCCATGAGCGCGAAATCTTCAGATGCTCTGCCATTTCACTCTGGTTGGAATCATAGAACTCCTCCAGCGCCCGTGAATACTCCTTCGCCCGTTCCCAGTCTGAGATATCTTTGCGCGACCGGTTCTCAATGTCCGAAACCCTGAACGCTTCCTCGTCCGAAACGTTTTGGATCGTGACGAGGTATTCATATTCCGGGTGATGATGCTCGCGCAGCCACTGAACGGTCCACCATCGCCTTACGCCCGCGATAATTTCGAAGTCGTAGTCTGGGTCATCCTTGAGGCGACGCACGATCGCGGGAATGCGCTGCTTCTTAGCGGAGAGGAATGCGTCAATGAGATCGCGGCAACTCTCTTCGTTCAAGTGGTCCAGATCGCGGTTATGCAGACGCCAGGGACGACAGCGAGATGGGTCGACCCACTCGGTACGATCCGTGACGACTTTCCCGGCAGCAATTCTCGCAAGGCTCTGACTACGGCTCGCCATAATGCTTTCCGATGGCGCAGGGCTGCCGACGTCGATCTCGTCGTCGAGCCCCTCTGTCAAACTGCTGCCGAAGCCCCGGTTACCCTTTGCCATCGCCTACTCCAAACCTTTCAAATCACATTTGGCGGTCGCTTGTTGCCACGTGGCAACAAGCCCTGCCTGGGCCTCGATTTCACCCTGAATCTTCGCACGTTGCCACGTGGCAACATCCATCGTTCAGCCAACAAAATCTCGCCCTATCTCACCAATCCAATTTCTCAAAACATGGGCTTAATTGTTGTATTTTAACTGTATTTTCTCTTTGTTGCCACGTGGCAACGGCCCTAGACCGCCTCCCCTGCCCTGCTCACCCAGGACCGAATGACATCCGCCTCGATTTCTCTGCAAACGTCGCTCAAATGCTTCATGCACCGGTTGTGAACCTCATGGGATGTCACCGGTCGATCAAGTTCAAAGACCGTCTTCATGCGCGAGCTGGCATTGTCGATTTCTGCGCTGGTCTTGAGGACAGAAGTCGCCATCGAGCCGCCGAAGACCTGCCGCATCATCGAAAGAATCTCGCGGTGCATAGACTTGCTTTCATCCACCCTGCTGCCAACGAGGCGGATAAAGTTGTAGGCCGGCTTCACCCGCTTCGCGAGCTGCTCGAGCTGCTTCATCGTTGTGCGCGCCATGTCGATAAACGACACGGTCGATGCGAAGTCGATGACGCTCGGCGGCACAGGAATTACCATCGCATTCGCTGCCTGCAGCACTGCCATCGAAACCATGCCAAGCGCCGGAGGCGGATCCATGATGACGATGTCGTAGTCATCGACGACCGTATCGATGGCTTCGGCGATCATGTCGATGATGTCGAAGTTCTGATTTTGTGCCAGGTAGCCGGCGATCTCGTATTCTAGATTGTAGAGCTTGAGATTGGCGGGGATCAGGTCGAGCCCGAAAAAGTGCGTCTTCCGGATGATCGAACGAACGCCCAACAGTTCAGGATTATGGAAGTGGCCGTAGAGGGTATCATCCTCGGTCAGATCGACATCCGGCCGATAGCCAAACATCATCGTCGAGCTGGCTTGGCTGTCGCAGTCGATGAACAGTACCCTATAGCCGTGAATGGCAAAGTGCTGTGCGAGGTGCAGAGCCACAGTCGACTTACCTACGCCCCCTTTGAAGTTCGAGACGGAGATGACCGCCGGGGTGTCCGTCGGAGCGCGCCACGGGCGAGTGCCAAAAACGGCACGCATATGATCCAATTCTTCCAATGAGTACTGGACCCGGTGGCCAGAAGCGGTTCGGTCGCGCTGGGGGAGGCGGCCATCACGCTCAGCTTCGCGAATTGCAGACGCTGTTCGCCCCACAAGGGAGGCCGCCTTCGAAATGGAATACGACGGGCCAACCTTTTGCCCGGTCTCCGGATCGAGCGCACCGTCACGAATACGCTTCAGGATGGTGAGGGCCTTGCGGTGCAGATTGCCAAGGCCGTCTTCCAAGAGTTCATCGGGTTGTGCGTCGAGCGCTGCGTCGGTAGCCATGATCACCGCTTTGTGAGATTGAGGGCGCCAATTAGCACTCTTGGCAGTTTTGAGCAAACTTCGGCCACCAACCTTACAAATTGACCGATGATCTCCGTGCCGTTTCGCGAATCAGGAGTCGGCTCGATGCAGCACGTAGGGACTCAGACCGATGATGTCGGGTCCAGGGAGGGGGTCAGCGGGCGACAACCCCACAGTCAGATGGGCGCCCTGACGGCCGAATTGATCCGGCTGTGGACAATCACCGATGATCTCGGTGCAAGCCGATGAATTCAGTGCGTTTCCCCGATGATCTCGGTTCCCTTTGGACCGATGATCTCGGAGCCCATACCTACTAAAGGAATCTCCTAGAAAAACCGATTCGCGAATCGCTTTTTTCAAAATTGAGATTGGATTTGGTTTCGCCCCGCCGAACCGCTCCGAGATCATCGGCCAACTTGGAGGTTTTAGGCTCGGAAACCCGTCGAAACTGCCAATGGCCTTGCTTTCGAAGCTCAAACCTGTTGTTTAACGACCAACCCGAGGCTCCAATGAGTCGGGAAGGGACGGTTCAATGAGCGGAGACACACTGCGTCCAATCGGACATCAATACGCCCTAGCAATGCTAGGCGGCGGTGAAGAGCGAGTCCGCTCCCTAGCGCAGTCTGCCGGCACTCAACTCACGATGGATGCCTTCCTTCGCGTCCAGGACGAAGAACCCGTTCCGGCATTTCTACATTCCGCATTGTGCGCCATGTCGCTGCCGACCAAGCGTCCGAAGGATGATACTCTACCGATTCTTCGCGAAGACGGAAAATATGCACTGGCCATCAATCCACGGCCGGTTCTCCAGACGGTGGACGGTAAGCCCGTGCTACGAAGCGTTGGTGTGCCATATGGAGCTTATCCACGCGTTGCGCTGATCTATCTGCTTTCTCAGGCCGTCACTAAGCGATCGCGAGACGTTTATTTAGGGCGTAATTTCACGGAATGGATGCGCCGACTTGGCTACCAGACCGTCTCTTATGGCCCACGGGGAACGGCCAATCTGATGCGCGAGCAAGTCGATCGGCTGCTTGCGTGTGAATGGCAAATTCGTTGGGAAGGCAACGACGCCGGCGACAACGCATTCGCCGTGCGAGACGTAAAGATTTCAAACGAATACGCCGGATCGCTGGAAAAAAATGGCGCGTTTGCTCGCGAAATCCGGATGTCCGAGGCGTTCTACAGTCACCTTATCGACCACGCCGTTCCGTTGAACGAAATTGCAATCCGTGAGCTCAAAGGCACACCCACAGCGCTCGATCTATATACCTACCTCGCGTATAGGCTCCCGCGGATCAGCAGCGACCGAGGCCAGGTAATATCTTGGGACCAATTGGCCAAGCACTTGGGGAACGACGCCGACAGCAAACGCTTCCGCCAGACCGTGCGCGAAACAATGCAATTGGTCTCCGCTGTCTACCCGAACGCTGACGTCGATTTCAGCGGCAGGAAAGTAGTGCTGCGGCCTTCGCCGGCACCTTTAGAGCGGAAGCTCGTTGGCCCGCACTTGCGGTTGCTGGGCGCTCCGGCCCCGGAAACCGCACCGAGATCATCGGTCACGAAAGCTCCTCGGTCGACTGTTCGGGACATCAAGGTCTCCGAGCCCGTATTCCCTTTCCCAGCAGGCAGCCTGACCTATGGCGAAAGGGAAACTAAGTTCCGAGCAATCGGGCTTGAGAAGGGTAAGCCCTGGTGCGTCGACACCATGGCGAACGCATTCCGCACCGGCTTTCCCGGTATCAAACAAGAGCGGACCGATGCGGAGTGGATGAGAGTCTGGGAAGCCTTTGTCATTCGTTATGCCGAGCGACGCGCAAATTCGGATGCCGGCTGACCGATGATTTCCGAGCACTTCGGTTAGGCTGAAGCGCAGGACGAGGGGGAGGGGAGCAGGGTCGAACTGGGCAGTCATGCCCATCGTCAACAACAATCCCAGTCCCGAACTACGCAGCCTTGTTCGGCGCATCGGGGGCAATTGGTCCGGCAATACCGCAATGTGTCGGTGCCCTTGCCATGCCGACAGAACCCCATCTCTGTCCATCCGCCAGGGTGATCGAGCCATTCTCGTAACGTGCCACGCAGGTTGCGAGAGCCGGGACGTAATCAGAGCACTTCGACGCATCGCAGACCTGCCGACGGTCGATGCCTCTGGCATGACCCCCAGCTTCCAGCGCAACACGGGAATTCACCTCGCAATCTGGCAAGCCGGTCGACCGATCGAAGGGACTTTGGCGGAGCGCTATGTGCGCTATGTGCGCCAAATCTGGGCACCACTCGAAGACCTGCGCTTTCACCCCCGGTGTCCACGAGGGCAGGGAAAGCTTGCGAACTTCGAGCCGGCGCTCCTCGTCGCGATGCGCAAGGCGGGCGCGATCGCCGCGATCCAGCGGATTTTCCTCAATCAGTCGACATCGGCCTACACCGAGAAGCGCGTCCTCGGTCAGGCTGTCGGCGCTGCATGGACCAACGGCCCGCAAGGCAAGACCATCGGCATCTGCGAGGGGTTCGAGACTGCGGCCGCCTATACGTCGCTCACGGGTATCCAGGCCTGGGCGACCATGGGTGCCAAACGCTTTCACCAGGTCGACATCCCGGCCTCAGTCGAAACGGTGATCCTGCTGGCCGACAACGACGCCGAGGGCAGGCGGGCGCGCGATCGGGCAGCAGAGTCGTACCGCCGCCCCGGCCTTGCAATCGAGACCGAATGGCCGCCCGGCCGCATGAACGACTGGGCGCAGCTTCTGAAGCGGTGAGGGGAGGGGGGCTGGAGCGGGCGTGCCGCTGATCGGCACGAGCTCAGGAGTTCACCGCATGACCACAACGATTCCGCGCGCCAGCGCCATTCTTTGCGCTGCGCGCACACTTGCCGCCAAGCTGCTCCTCGCTGTTCCGATCAACCGCGCTGCTTTGAGCGAAGCCATGACCGAGAGTGCAGGCGGCAATGACGCCGCAGGTGCCTGGGAGCAGCGCGACAGTTTCGAAGCGCTGGAAGTCTCGCTCTCCTTGGCCATTCCCGAGCTTGTCGGCCGCATGGACGTCAGCGCCGCGATCAGCACGCTCGAGGCGCTGGCGCGCGAGTTGCCAACCCACACGGTGCGCAGCGAGGATCAGATCCAATTCCAGCAGTTCTCGACGCCGCCGGCACTGGCCCGTCTTGCAGTTCATCTGGCGCGGCTTTCGAGCGATGACGTGTTGCTCGAACCGAGCGCAGGCACGGGGATCATCGCTTCGCTTGCCAAGGGCGCGGCCAAGGATCTGATCCTCAACGAACTCGAGCCAACCCGCGCCGACCTGCTCGAGGCCGTGTTTCCGGGCACGAAGGTCTACCGCCACGACGGTGCTAAACTCAGCGCGCTGCTCTCCGGGACTGAACAGCCCAGCGTCATTCTGATGAACCCGCCGTTTTCGGTGTCGCAATCGCGCGGGGAAGATCAGAACACCGCCGCCAGGCACTTGCGGGCCGCCCTCGACCATCTGCTGCCGGGTGGCCGGATCGTTGCGATCATGCCGGACTGGTTCTCGCCCTCGGCGAGGTACGAAGAAACCTTCCGGCGCACCCTTGAAGGCGCGCGGGTCGTCCTGTCGCTCCGTCTGGACAAGGGCGGCTATGCCAAGCACGGCACCGGGATCGCCGTTCGCGTGCTGGTGATTGACAAGGTGCCAGGCGAGATCGGCGTATCCACGATCAATCGCGGTTCGGTCGGCGAACTCTTCGCCGCGCTGCCAACCGTGCCACTCCGGGCGCCGTTGCGTGATCCAACACCGTCGGCAGCGCCCCGACCAAAGCTCAGCCTGTTCCGCTCGGTGAAGACCGGGCCAGCCCGGCCCGTGATCGTGCGAGCTCCCAAGACCAACGACGTCCGCCCCGTATCTTACGAAGTTCTGGCCGAACCTGCTGCGATGGGCGAGCAGCGCGGGGTCTATGCCGATTACCGGCCTTCACGCGTGGTGATCGCGGAAGCCGGCGAACATCCGACCCACCTCGTCGAATCCGCCGCCATGGCCTCGATCGCCGCGCCGAAACCCAACTACGTGCCCTCACTGCCCGAACGCACGGTCACCGCGCGGCTGCTGTCCGCCGCCCAGCTCGAAACCGTGATCTATGCGGGCGAGGCCTGGAGCCGCGATCTCCACGGCCGCTTCAGCCATCCTGCTGGCGAGGTCGCGCTCAAGGAGGATCCCGAGGGCAAGCTCTATCGCACCGGGTTCTTCCTTGGCGATGGCACCGGGGCAGGGAAGGGGCGGCAGGCAGCGGCCTGCATTCTCGACCAGTGGCTGAAGGGCAATCGCCGCCACATCTGGATTTCGAAGAACGCGCCTCTGCTCGAAGACGCCCAGCGCGACTGGACAGCGATTGGCGGGCTCCCCTCGGATATCCTTGAACTCTCACGCTGGAAAATCGGTGAGGAAATCACCGCACCCGAGGGCATCCTGTTCGTACCCTACGGCACGCTCAGAAGCTCGCGTGTCGAGGATACCCGGCTCGACCAAATTGTCCGCTGGGCTGGCGAAGACTTCGAAGGCGTCATCGTCTTCGACGAAGCTCACGAAATGGGCGGCGTCGCCGGCGGGGAAGGGGCCTTGGGGCAGAAGCAGGGCTCGCTTCAGGGCATCGCCGGCGTGCTGCTCCAGAACACGTTGCCGCGCGCCCGCGTGCTCTATGCCTCGGCGACCGGCGCCTCGGACGTCAACAACCTCGCCTATGCGGTCCGGCTTGGCCTGTGGGGGCCGGGCACGGCGTTCGCAACCCGCGAGCAGTTCATCAGCGAAATCCGCGACGGCGGGATTGCCGCGATGGAATTGGTGGCCCGTGACCTCAAGGCCTCCGGGCTCTACCTCGCCCGGGCGCTCAGCTTCGCAGGGGTAGAGTACGACATCCTGCGCCATGACCTGACCTCTGAGCAGATCGCGGTCTACGATACCTATTGCGAGGCCTGGACGATCATCCACCAGAACCTCGAGGCCGCGCTCGAACTCACCGGCATCGTCGATGGGCTCGAGAACAAGACCCTCAACAGCGGCGCCAAGGCAGCGGCGCGCAGCCGGTTCGAAGGCACCAAGCAGCGCTTCTTTGGACAGGTGCTGCTCTCGCTGAAGCTGCCCTCGATCTATCCCGCGATCGACGAGCACCTGGGCGAGGAGGACAGCGTGGTGGTCCAACTGGTGAGCACGGCGGAATCCATCCTCAACCGGCGGCTCGATGAACTGGAACCGGCTGAGCGTGAGGCCCTCGACATAGCCTATGACTGCAAGGAGTACGTTGTCGATTACCTCACCCGGGCCTTCCCGACCCGGCAGATGGAGGAATACAAGGACGAGCTCGGCGACGTGCGCTCGCGGCCGATGTGGGACGAGGCGGGCAATCCGGTCCACAACCCGCAGGCCGAGGCCGCCCGCGCAGACCTGATCGAGCATATCTGCGCCATGCCGCCGATCCCGACTGCGCTCGATGCCTTGCTCGAGCATTACGGGGTGACTGCGGTGGCCGAGGTCACGGGGCGCAGCAAACGCCTGGTCCGGGACGGATCGGGTCAGCAGCGCCTCGAAAGCCGCTCGCCCCGGACCAACCTTGCCGAGACGACCGCGTTCATGACGGGAGCCAAGCGCATTCTGGTGTTCTCCGATGCGGGCGGTACGGGGCGCAGCTATCACGCCAGTCTTGATGCCAAGAACCAGCAGCGGCGGGTCCATTTCCTGCTTGAGCCCGGATGGCGCGCGGACCGTGCGATCCAGGGGCTGGGGCGCACCCACCGCACGCACCAGGCCTGCCCGCCGCTGTTCCGCCCGGTAACCACCGACTGCAAGGGCGAAGCCCGGTTCACCAGCACGATCGCGCGGCGGCTCGACGCATTGGGCGCGCTGACCCGCGGCCAGCGCCAGACCGGCGGGCAGGGGATGTTCGATGCGTCCGACAATCTCGAGAGCATCTACGCCAAGCACGCCTTGCACGACTGGTACGGCCTGCTGGCGACGGCCAAGCTCAAGAGCACGACCTTGTCCGAGTTCCAGCGGATGAGCGGGCTCGCTCTCACCGACCAGGACGGGATCCTGCGCGAGGACCTGCCGCCGATCCAGCGCTGGCTCAACCGCATCCTCGCCATGAAGATCGCCGTCCAGAACGCCATCTTCGACGAGTTCCTGACCCTTGTCGAAACCCGCGTCTCGGCAGCCAAGGAAGCCGGCACCTTCGATATCGGCGTCGAGACCGTGGCGGTCGAGGCCTGCGAGGTGCTGTCCGACACGGTGATCCGGACCGATCCTGTGACCGGCGCGACCTCGCACCTGCTCGAGCTGTCGCTGACCCAGCGGCGCAAGGTCCTCTCGCTCGAGCGCGTGCTCAAAATGGCATCCTATGAGGAACAGCCGCTGTTCCTGCGCAATGACAAGTCCGGCAAGGTCGCGCTCGGCATCGCGGCGCCCTCGCACATGGACGAGGAGGGCCACATGATCCGCCGCTACGAACTCGTGCGGCCGCTGCGCAGCGAGTACCTGCGCGCTGACCGGCTCGACGAGTCCGCCTGGGAGCCCATCACCAAGTACACGTTCAGCGCGCTGTGGGACGAGGAATACGCCGCCGACGAGAGCCAACTCGTCACCGAGACGGTCTATCTCGCAACGGGGCTGCTCCTGCCAATCTGGGGCGCGCTTCCCAAGGAGGATCTCACGGTCAACCGCATCGTCGACAAGTCCGGCGCCTCCTGGCTCGGCCGCCATGTCCACGACCTCTACGTCGATGCGACCCTCGAGAAGCTCGGGGTTGCCCGCAAGGCGCAGACCGATCCCGCCGAGATTGCTGCCGCCGTCCTTGGCGGGGGCACCTGGAAGGCGGCACATCCCCTCAATTTCACGATCCGGACGTCCCGGGTGAACGGTTCCCGAAGGATCGAGATCGTCGATGCCGAAGCCGCGCGCATTCCCGAGCTCAAGGCCAAGGGCTGCTTCACCGAGATCATCGCCTACAAGACACGGGTGTTTGTGCCCCTCGACCGGGTCGAGGCGATCATCTCCGGCATTGCCGGGCGGGCCTGACCTGAATTGACGGACGTTAGGCGAGGCTGGCCGAGGGGATATCCGTCCAGCGCGTGGTGAAACTCGGCGACAGGTTCTCGCGCCGCATGCGCCATTCGCCGTCCTTCCGGGCCAATCCCAACCTTGCCGCGCCGCGCCCATAGCGGGCGTTGATCTGGTCGATCGCGCTCATAAGTCCGTCGTCAGGTGCCTCGATCCTGTCGAACAACGAGGCGGGCGCGGCGCCCGGCATGCCGAGATCGAGCAGCAGCACGCCAGCCTTTCGCCAGCCATAGCCCTCACGCCAGATGCGCTCGAAGATTCGCAGCACGGTGGCGGATATCTCGCGGGTATCCGACGTCGGCCGATGAAATGTCGCCGAGCCCGACAGCGACTTCTGCGGCGCATTTTGCGCAAAGGGATCGGTCCGGATGAATAACTGGACCGCGCCGGCTACTTGCCCGGCATGACGCACCTTTTCGGCGACCCTTTCGGCAAAGCTCATCACGGCGTCATGGACCTGGCCTTTGTCACGGATCGCCGCGCCGAATGTTCGCGAGCAGCACGTGGTCTGCCGGGGCGGGGGCTGGTCTTCGAGGGCATGGCAAACGAGGCCGCGCAGTTCATGGACGGTGCGCAGGCCGACCACGCCCATCCGTTGCCGGACCCAGCCATCGGGCGCGTTGGCGAAATCGTGAGCTGTGTGAATACCGCGCTCCTCGAGCATCACCGTCCAGCGCCTGCCAACGCCCCAGACATCGCCGACCGAGGTCTTGCGCAAGGCTGGCTCGATCCACGCAGGATGATGGACAAGATCAAGCACCCCGCCTGCCTTGGACGATTTCTTGGCCAGGCGGTTGGCGAGCTTGGCCAGCGTCTTGGTTGGGCCAACGCCGACTGAAACCGGGATGCCAGTCCACCGGGTGGTTTGCTCGCGCAGTCCCCGGCACCAATCGGTGAGGCTGGGTACGGCCAACTGGTCGAGATCGAGGAAGCACTCGTCGATGCTGTAGATTTCATGGGCGGGGGCGCTCGAGCCCAGCACGGTCATCACGCGCTCGGAAATATCGCCGTAGAGCGCGTAGTTCGACGAGCAGACAGCAATGTCATGCTCCTCGACCAGCCTTCTGATTTTGAACATCGGCGCGCCCATTCCGACGCCGAGCGCCTTGGCTTCGTTCGAACGCGCAATGACGCAGCCATCGTTGTTCGAGAGGACCACAACCGGTCGCTCCCGCAGGCGAGGCTGAAACAGCCGCTCGCAGGATGCATAAAAGTTGTTGCAGTCGACCAGCGCGAAGGTGGCCATCAGCGGCCACAATGGCGCCGGATGCTCGTGGTGACGACGCCCCAGATCTCGCAGTCGTTCTCGCCAATCGGCAGCGTGGGATAGTCCGCGTTCTCGGCTGCGAGATGCCATTGCCCCGCGACCCTTTTCAGGCGTTTGACGGTCAGTTCGCCGTGGAGAATGGCAATGACGATGTCGTCAGGCTGCGGGCTGATCCCGCGATCGATGACCAGCAGATCGCCATCGAATATCCCGGCATCGCGCATCGATTCCCCGGCGGCGCGGACGAAGAACGTGGCTGCGGGCCGGCGGATCAAATGCTCATTGAGGTCGAGCTTGCCCTCGATATGATCGTCCGCAGGACTGGGAAAGCCCGCCGGAACCTGCGTTCCGAACAGCGGTAGTTCGAGTTTGGGCGGGCAATCGACAAGGCGCAGCACGAGAATTGTTCCAGATACCAGGGTTGGAACATAAAAAGAACAGGTGCGCCGTGATTCGTCAACTCACGCGAACACGCACCGGTGAGCCGAATGTGGCTTGCAGCACTGGCGAGAGCGTCCTGACTGACCTAAAGGCCCCGGAATGTCGGCAATCAAAGATATCGCGCAGTTGGGAAAACTTGTTGCGGCCCAGCATGGCTGGCCCGCCGCCAAGGCCTTCAAGGCCTATGAAATGACTGATGCTGATCGCGATGCCTTGTCACGCTGCGCCATTGATCTGCTCAAGGTTTTTCCGCCTATCCCCGGTGCCTGCGCGCTGATGAGCGCGGCTTTGGCCGTCTCGCTCGAACGGCAGATGGCTGCGCCGATCTACGTGGTTGCCGGAATGCTGGCCGTGGACGGCGAGCCAGTCTTCGGGAATCGGCAGCCCTTTGATGGAGCGCAAGTCTTCAGCGCCTCGAACCCCGACTGGGACGGACACGTATGGGTTATGGTCGGCCCCTATGTGGTCGATATCTCGATATTTCGGACCGCCTACTCGAGGCAAGGACCAGCAAAGCTCTCCAAGCATATCGATCTGGCCTTCGGCCCCAACAAGGGGCTGTACGTTGATCGCTGGAAGCGGACGTCGCAGCTCGGGCTCAGTTATGAACCGCAATATGTCCTGAGCGCGGACGAAGTCACCCGCCTGATGGGCGGGGCATACCAAGTCATCAAACAGGGGCTATCCGCCTAACCGTCACTCCGCGTCGATCAGCAGATGGTAGCGCGTCGACTTGAGGGTCCCGGTCTGCCCAAGCGCGCCCATCGCCACCAGTTCCTGCAGGTCACGCGTCGCGGTCGCGCGCGAGGTGTCAGCGATGGTGACGTAGTTTGCCGCGCTTAGCCCGCCCTTGAAGCCATCGAGGCCCTCGCGTAGCATGCGGACGATCACCTTTTCCTGGCGCGCATTGAGGCACCTGCGAAATTTGTCGTGGAACCGCGTCTTGGCGAGCAGGAAATCGATGAGAGCAAGGCTGTGTGCCTGCGCCTCCAGTACCGTCTCGGCGAAATAGACGAGCCAATCGGTGACCTCATTGCTCTTGTTGGCGGCTTCGAGCGCATCGTAATAGGCCGAGCGCCTGCGCTGGATCGTCTGCGATAAGGCGATGAGACTGGGCTGCCCGATTGCCTGCGACAGCGCCTTCTCCGAGATCGCCCGGCCAATGCGGCCATTGCCATCCTCAAAAGGATGGATGCTGACGAAGTAGAGATGGGCGAGGCCCGACCGGGTGAGGGCGGGCAGGGGCACCGTGCCGGCAGGACCGCTCGCGGCGAACCAGTCGAGGAACCGGGCCATCTCATCCGCCATCGCGCTCGACGGCGGAGCTTCGAAGTGAACGGTAGGCTTGTGCAGCACGCCAGAAACCACCTGCATCGCATCCTCGTGCTCGCGGTAGCGACCGACCGCCTCGACGTCGCTGCGCCCGCTCAGCACCAACCGGTGCCAGTGCGACAGAACGTCCTCGGTGAGCAGATCGGCAAAGCCGCGGTAGAGGTCGATCATCATTTCCGCGATCCCGCGCTCGGCGGGCAGAACGCGGCGCTTCTCGGTCTCAAGCCCGAACTCGCGGCGCAGCGATACCTGGACGCTGTCGCGGTTGAGCAACTCGCCCTCGATCTGCGAGGTCTTGATCGCTTCGTCGGTCATCACGTCGAGAACGACGCTCGTGCGGTCCTCTTCGCCCAGGTGCTTCACCACGCCGATCATGACACCCGACTGCTGCAGGAATCGCGCCTCGAGCGCGGCGAGAGCAGCGCCGTTCCAGCGAAAATCAGGCCAGTCCGGCTGCTGCCAGTTCCACTTCATGAGGCATTGATCCTGCGTTTATGCCTCACCCCATACCGCATCTTGAGGCATAAATCCACAATTTATGCCTCACGGCACCACGCCGACCCCATGAAGACGCGCCGTCGCGCCTGGGAGTTCGGGCAATCCTAAAATCGTGAGGGGAGGGGGGCTGGAAGAGGTGAGCCGAAGGGCTCGGCCAAATCCGGCCTTCAGGAGCACTCCCATGAACGACATCGAGTTGATCCCGCTCGGCAAGCTACGGCTGTCCGAAGCCAACGTCCGCAAGAACGACAGCAATCTCTTCATCGAAGAGCTTGCGGCGAACATCGAGGCCAAGGGCCTCCTCCAGAACCTGATCGTGGTGCCCGCCAAGAAGCGGGGCATGTTCGACGTGACTGCGGGCGGCCGTCGCCTTCGCGCCCTCAACTTTCTGCTCGGCGCGGGCAAGCTCCCCAAGGACCACCCCGTTGCCTGCCGGGTGCTCGATATCGACGCCGCCGAGCAGTCCGAACTCTCGCTGATCGAGAACGTCATCCGGCTCGACATGACCCCGACCGACGAGATCCGCGCATACAAGCACTTCGTCAACGAGGGCAGCGACCTCGACGCGATCGCCAAGCGGTTCGGCCGTACCCGCCGATTTATTGAAGGCCGTCTGCGGCTTGCAGACCTCGCTGATCCGATCTTCGCCGCGCTCGAAGAGGGCAAGATCACCCTCGACGTCGCCAAGGCCTATGCGACGGCGCCCAACCACGACCGCCAGATGATGGTCTGGAACGAGCTGTCGAATAGCTGGCAGGGCAACAACCCTGATTCCATCCGCCGCATGGTGACGCACAGCGCGATCCGCTCGTCTTCGCCGATGGCGAAGCTCGCGAGCGAAGCCGAATACCTCGCCGCCGGCGGCAAGATCGAACGCGACCTTTTCACCGAGGACGGTGGCGAGACCTGGATCGATGCCGAGATCGCCCAGCGCATTGCCGGCGAGAAGCTCCAGGCCTTTGCGGCCGAGATTGCCGAAACCTCCGGCTATGCCTGGGTGCGTCCGATCCTTGAGACGCGCGTCACCTACAACGCGACCGAAGACCTCCATCAGGTCCATCTCGAACCGGCGCCACTCACCGAAGAGGAACAGGTCGAGGCTGACAAGCTGCTCGAGACGATCTCGGCGCTCGAAGCCGAAAGCGAGACGCTCGACGAGGACGACGAGGCGGCCGCTGCCGAATTCCAGAGCCGCTGGGATGCCGCGAGCAGTGCCTATGACGCGCTCCACGACAAGCCCCCGGTGATCCCCGAGGAGATGAAGGCCAATGTCGGCTGCTTCGTGATCATCGGCGCCGACGGCCAGCCCACGGTCGCGAGCGGCCTCTACAGCGACAAGCCGCTCGAGCGCCGTAAGGCGCGTGGGGCCGACGCGGGCGAGGGCGCCAGCGGGGCAGCAGGAGAGGGCGGTAGCGCCTCGTCCGCGCCCAAGCCGCTTTCGCAGAAGCTGGTCGAGGAGCTCGCGGTCCAGCGCCGCGACATTCTCGCCATCAACCTCGCCTCGAACCCGGCGATCGCACTCGACTACCTGATCTTCGCCATCGCCGACTCCCGCGCGCTCTACAGCGCGCAGGCCCTGGGCACGACGTTGCGCGCGCCGTCGCCCTCGCTCTACCTCGCCAACTACCCGGAAAGCCCGGCGCATACGCTGATGGCTGACATGCGCGAGACGCTCGACCTGTCGTGGACCGAGCATCGCCGCACCGTCGACCGGTTCTCGGCGTTCAGCGCGCTCGACGACGATGCCAAGGCAAGCTGGCTCGCCTGGTGCATGGCAAAGACGCTGGAGGCTAGCATGGGGATCGACAAGAAGGCGGGCCAGTCCGGACCCGAGCCGATCGACCTTCACGACCATCTCGCCGCCCTGATGGGGATCAACGTCGCCAGCCACTGGCGGCCGACCTCTGCCAACTACTTCGACCGCGTCAGCAAGCAGACGCTGCTCGCCCATGTCAGCGAGGTCGGCGGACCGACCATGGCGGCGAGTTTCATGGGCTCGAAGAAGGGCGACCTCTCGGCTTCCTGCGAGAAGCTGTTCGCCGGCGAGACCATCGTCGCCCCCGAGGTGAAGGAAGCCGCCCTCGCGTGGGTACCCGAAGCCATGCGGTTCCGGGTGCTCGCTGCGAGCGAGCCCGATGACGAAGCGCCGGTCGAGCCCGAACCCGAGAGCGATGCGGGCGAGTTCGAACCTGCCGAAGAGCAGGACGCCGAGGCCGGCGAGACCGCCGACGCCTGAACCAGCCTCGCCGGCACGCTGCCCGCGCATCCCATGCGCCCTGCGGCAGCGTGCCGGTCCATCCAGGAACCACTTCATGACCATGATCACCAAGCTGCGCGCCCGGGTCTCTCCGCACGCGATCTCGAAGGTCACCCGGATCTTCAACGGGACCCTCGACGACATCTTCAATGAGCTCTTCCAGAACGCCCGCCGCGCGGGTGCGACCAGCATTGCCGTCACCGCCGAGCACGTGGGCGATGCCTGCCTCATCACGGTAGGCGATGACGGCGCCGGGATTGCCGACCCGGTCGACCTTCTCTCACTTGGCCAATCCGACTGGTCCGACGAGTGCCGTACGCGCGAGGACCCGGCGGGCATGGGGTTCTTCAGCCTTGCTGGCCTCGACACGGTGGTCAGTTCGCAAAGCGGTGCCGACGCGTTCTCGATGGCGATCACCGGCGATGCCTGGACCGGCGAAGCCGACATCGAGGTGCTGCCCTTCGATGGGCCGCGCGGCACGACAATCGCCTTCCGGTTCGATCCGCAGCCTGACGGCAAGCTCGAACGCTGCGTCGAGGCAGCCGCCCGGTTCCTGCCGCTTGCCGTCACCTACAACGGCAAGGATCTCGCGCGGGCCGATTTCCTCGCCGATGCGCACAAGGTCATCGAGCAGGGCGGCTTCCGCATCGGCGTCTTCCGCGACCGGCATTCACCGCATATCGCGACGCTCAACTTCCATGGGCTTACTCTCAAACACGCCTTTCCGGTCGTGAAGGAAGTCCATCACACCCAGTGGTCCGTGCAGGTCGACGTCATCGACGCGCCCGATCTCGTCCTGGTCCTGCCCGCCCGCAAGGAAATTTACCGCAATGCCGCGCTCGACCGGCTCGCGGCACTCTGCCGCGAGGCGATCTTTTCGGTCATCCGCGAGGAACCGTTCCACCGCCTGAGCTTCGAGAACTGGCTCGAGGCGAGCTTGCATCACGACGACTTCCCGCAGGCAGCGCGGCAATTGCCGCTGTGGTACCCGACCCTCGCCCGCGACAGCTACCGCGAGGTGCCGCGGTTTGCCGACCTCGAGGCGGGTGCGGCGATCTACGATGACACCGACTCCTTTGACGCGGTCACCTTCGGCCGCGCCTTGCGGCGCTCGAACGGCGGCGAGATGCATCGTCTGGGCGGCCCAGAACCGCGCGCCTTCTACGAGCCGATCACCAATTTCATCGGCTATCCCTGGTACGACGCCCTCCCGGCCTTTGTGCGCACCGGCGAGCGCTTCACCTTCGACGGCGGCATGCCTGCGGGCGAAGCCGAGGCCGTCACCCTGCGCCCAGACGCGATCACCATCGAACTCACCGACCAGCACGACCAGCGGCTCGATCTCGAAACCGACTTTGCGATCATGGAAGATGCCGACTCATGGGGCGATCCCGACTGCGCGCGCATTGCGCTGACCCGGAACACCGCGCTTGGGCCCGATGATCTCACCGACCTCATCATCGATGCGGTGTTCAGCCCTTCCGACGATTCCGATGCGGACAGCTACGACACCCAGGAGACCCGCTTCCGCCACGATGCGGCGGTGCGTGCCCATGCCATCCTCGAAGGCGAGGACGCGGCGATCCTTGCCGGCATCCGCATGGCCTTCGCCGACCGGGTCGCCTGGCGCATTCCGCACGGGCGCACGCTGCGCCTCTCCTGGTCGAGTGCAGCCTCTGACATCACCCTCGATCCTGCCCAGGAGGGCCCGGCCCAATGACCCGTCATCCCAAACCCGACGTCGCGCAGGTCATCACCGACCTGATCCTCGAGAAGATCGCCGCCGGCACCGCCCCGTGGCTCAAACCCTGGACCTCGACCAGCACGCGGCCGCTCCGCCACAACGGAGTCCCCTATTCCGGGATCAATACCTTCTTCCTTTGGGCGGTCGCCGAAAGCCGGAGCTACGCCAGCCCCTACTGGATGACCTTCCGTCAGGCGCTCGAACTCGGCGCCCATGTCCGCAAGGGCGAGAGCGGCTCGTTCAGCGTGTTCTACAGCTCCGCGCGCAAGACCGACACCGATCGCGAGACCGGTGAAACAACAGAGAAGACGATCCGGTTCATGAAGTGGAACCACGTGTTCAACGCCTCGCAGATCGAGGGGCTGCCGGCGCACTACTACCCCGAGCCGCCGGACCCCAAGGCGATCGGCGAACTCTCGGCCGGGGTGCAGGCCTTTCTCGACGCGATCCCGATCCGTGTCGTCCACGGCGGCGACAGCGCGCATTACACGCCGAGCACCGACACGGTGACGCTACCATCGCCGGGCGCGTTTCACTCGATCGAGGCTTACTTCTCGACCCGCTGCCACGAGCTCGGCCACGCCACAGGGTCGGCCAAGCGGCTCAATCGCCAGTTCGGCAAGCGTTTCGGGGACGATGCCTACGCTTTCGAGGAAATCGTCGCCTCACTGTGCCAGGCCACCCTCTGCGCCGAGTACGGTCTCCCCAATGAGCTTCACGACAGCCACGCCTCCTACATCCACCACTGGATGAAGATCCTGCGCGGCGACAAGACTGCGATCCTCCACGCGGCGGCGAAGGCCGAGCAGGCGGTCAAGTGGCTGCGCCAATTCGATCCGGCGCTCGGTTCGCCCCTGCCGGACGAACTCAAGGAGGCGGCCTGACGGCGTCCGGAAAGCCGAGGCACTGCGATCACTCGCATGGCGAGCGGGAAGGGGAGGGGGTGGAAGTCCGATGCGCCAGGGGGCGCAAAGGGAGATTTCACCGATGAACTACGATCTCGACTTCCGCTATCGCCGTGCCCTGCAGCCCGACGCGCTCGCGAGCATTGCCACCGCCACCCAGGCCGTCGTCGATGCGATGCAGGACGCCCGCAATGCCGGGATCGACCCGGCCCGCGATCCCGCAACCATCCTGCTCGCGCGTCACGTCGGCCGCATCGCGCTCGGCCACGCGCCTGATGAAACCTTCGCCGAAGACCTGCCGCTGCGTCGGCAATGTCTCGCCAAGATCGACGAACTGAAGTCGAAGCCCGCGCTCGTGGCGCTTGCCCGCCGCGGCATCGGTTACGATCCCGAAGCCAAGCGCGCCTTCCACCGCGAGGCGCGTTCGGCGCTGCGGGTGGCGGCGCGCTATCTCGGTCTCGAGCCGGATCAGTACGACCTGCGCAGTAACTTTGCGGGGCCTGCGGTCTCAGGCGAGATCACGCTCCACGGCGACGAGATCTACGTCCAGGTCTCGATCCCCTGCATCCGTCCGGGCCGCGAGGTCATGTTCCGCCGCTGCAAGGGGCGTCAGGACTACCTAGGGATGAGCAATCACTTCTGCGACATCGCCGTCCTTGCCGCGCCGCAGAGCTTCCGCGCACTCGTCGTTCGCGAGACGGGCCTTTCCATCAATCCGCGCCAGCAAGCGCTCGTCTAGGAGACCCCATATGGGTTGGCTGTTCATGTCACGCGGCGGCATGGCCCCGTTCGCCACGCCGAAGGCTTATCTCGACAACCAGTGCACCTATCCCCCCGACCCTGAGAAGGGCCGGGAAACCGGCCTGCGTGTCCTGAAATCGACCGTACGTTCGGGCGCGTACTACGCCGCCTGCCAGAGCTACGACCTCGAGGCTGCGCGCGAGAACTTTGCGATCATCTGCCTTGTCAAATGGAACCCCGGCGCGAAGAGCGGTGAGGAGTTCGGTTACAAGGACATGAGCGAAACGATGGGGCCGTACAATTACGACTGCCCCGCCTCGATCCTCGACCTGCTCGGGCCGCCCGGCAACGAATATGCCGCGCAGTGGCGCGAGCACTGCCGCCAGCGGCTCGCCCTGACCTCACGCCGCAAGCCGGCGCCGGGCGACATGCTGGTGCTGTCCGAGCCGCTGACCTTCACCGACGGGCAGAGCGAGCGCAGCTTCCGTGTGGTCCAGTCGGGCCGCAAGACCATCCTGCGCCGGGTCAGCGACGGGGTCGGGGTGAAGATCAGCAAGCTGATGAGCCGGGCGTGGACGATCGTGCCGCCGCCCGCAGCCCCGTCGACCTCGTGACCTGGCACCCAAGCGAGTAGCGCCATGACCGACCCCGCACCACCTCAGCGCTCGTCCAAGCGGGCACGCTTGTGCAGCATCGAGAACGCCAACCGGATCGCAACCCGGGTCGCCGAGCACGTTCAGGGCGACACCGCCGTGGTCAAGACCGGCAACCCGCTGCAGCCTTTCCGCGTGGTCCTGGCGAGCAAGGCGGCGCCGGGGCGCACCGTCTCACGGGTCGTTACCTGCAACGACGACGAGCCCGATGATCAGTAGGGCCCGGGACCGCGCTCGACGAACCACGATTGCCCGAGCTCAAAATCCGGGCTGGCCGATACGACCGGGCCGTCGGGGGCTTCGCTGACATAGGGCGAAACGAGGTCCTTGCGCCGCACCCGCAGTCGGCTGAGCCAGGCCGCGGTGCGGCCGCGCGCCTTGAGGACCGTCAGCAGCCAATCCATCGCTTCGGCCATCTCGACGACCCCGCGCCCGGCGAGACAGTAATAGATCGCCCGCTGGAAATCGTCGCACTGGGTGCTGAGGATACCGGCCAGCTTCGCCCGCCCGCCGGGGGCATTTTCATGGACCAGCGACACTGCCTCGCGCAGTTCCCGGACCGACAGATAGGCGTCATCCACGCCGACCCCGATGCACAGCGCCGCGATCGCCCGGCGCACCGGCGGCAGGTTCTCGTCGCACGACGCATCGCGCAGGCCGATGTCGAGATCGAAATGGTCGAGGTGGCTGGGAGCGGGCATGGCAAGATCCTTTCCAAAAGAACGTAGCGTGAACGATCAGACCCCGTCAACCGGACAGCGGAGGGGAGGGGGCACTCGGCGGGGGATCAATCTTGAAAGGAAGAACCCATGACTCAGCTTGCCCCATCCACGCCTGTCGCTGTCGACCACACTGCCGAGATCGCACGGCTCAATGACGCGGCCCGCGCAAGCTCGCTGCCCACTTCGCGCACTGTGTTCACCCGGACGCTGGCTGACATTCTTGCTGGCGACGCCGAGGACCCTGGCGCCCGCCAAGCCAGTCTGATGCTGGGCCAGGCCGCCCTGCGCAGGCTCATCAACGAGACCCCGATCGAGCCGGGGAACGACCCTCACGGCGAGCGCGACTTCGGCGCGGTGGAGTTCCAGGGGCACAAGATCTTCTGGAAGGTCGACGTCTACGCCAATGACGGGACGTTTTCCTGGGGGTCGGAAACGCCTTGGGACGCGCAACAGAGCTTCCGCGTGGTCACGATCATGCTGGCGAGCGACTGGTGAGACGATGAGCCGGTATTCGTTGAAGCCGTATCCGCATCGAACTGACGTGTTCGAGGTGGCGGTCGGGTGGGATGCACATTTCGTCACTTATTTCGCCATTGTTTTCGCGGGGCCTGAATCTGCTGGCGAGCTAAGAATTGCCGCTTGGCGAGGGGCGCGACCGAATGAACTCAGGAACACTGCAGCGCTCGAAGTGGCAATCTCCGAATTCGCAAACCTGCCACCACATCTGACGAAGCGGCTAGATGCAGATAGACTCATTCGCCATTCGGCTACTGGTAGGCGCCTTGGCAAGATAATGGATACTTTTCTGGGGCATAGATATTAGATCAAAAGGCCTCTCAGCCAACGGTCACACCCGCGTCTTCATCTGGCAATTAGGTTCGGCCTCATTTGGTGCAGGTTCGCCCACTCAGATGCGCCTGCACATCGTTTCGAGAGAGAATGGATATGTCTCGTGCCCACACAAAGGTCGTCGCTAAGCAAAACAAATATGCCGCCCGGTCACGCGTCCGAAATACCGATCTGATCGTTCCAGAGGCATTTGTTAGAGGTATTCGGCATTTAGGGTACCAAACTAACGTCGAAGCCCTTGCGGAACTCGTAGATAACTCGATTCAAGCTTATGCGGAGTCGATCGACATTGTTTTTTCATTTCAAGATGCGGACGGGGAGCGGAAGCCAAGCCAGATTGCCATTATTGATGACGGCCACGGTATGGACCCTGCTATGATGCGGATTGCTCTGCTGTGGGGTGGCACTCACCGTGAGAATGATCGCGACGGTTTGGGTCGGTTCGGCTATGGCTTACCTTGTGCCGCAGTTAGCATCGGCCGGCGCTTTACAATATATTCCAAGACCAAAGGCCACCGCCTTCATGCGGTGAAACTTGACGTGGACGCCATCGTATCTGGCAATGCTATATCGAGCCGCAAAATAGCAATTCCGGCTGCTCAGCCTGCCATCCTTCCGCCTTTCCTCCGCCGGGCCATTCGGCAAGCACATCCCACCGGCTGGCGAGCAGGTACCATCATTGTAATCGACTACTTAGACCGACTCGACTGGTCGACCGCCTCCGGCCTGAAGCGCAACCTGATCCGACGCTTTGGCGTGACCTATCACAAGCTGCTGTCGGCCACCCGACTTACCATCGACGGAACTGCGGTGCGCCCCATCGACCCCCTATTTCTCAATCCGGATGCCGAACTCTTTGACCTTGATGAAGACAGGGCGATTGCACTCGACCCGGTAAGCTTCAAACTGCACACGCCGGAAGGACGCATCGGGGAGGTGGTTCTGCGTTATGCATGGATTCCACCGAGTTTCGCAGCCACCGACAAGAGCCGCGATGCCGTGGGGATGAATGCAAATGCCAGATTTCCCATTATCAAGCAGTATCACGGAGTTCTATTCAGTCGAAATGGTCGCCTGCTTGCCGTTCAGCCACGAACGCCCTGGACGATTTTCATGAACAACGACCGCTACATCCGCGTGGAGGTCGAGTTCTCTGCCGCCCTCGACGAGGCATTCGGAGTTACCACCTCCAAGCAACAGGTATCCATCACCCCTGAAATGTGGGATCACCTTCGAGTCGCCGGCCTCAACAAGGCGATCGAACACCTGCGGACTAAGGTCAGAGAGGCAAAAAGCGAACGTTTGGCTCAAGAACCACTCGCCGCACCCCCATCGACCCGAATCACTCCTCGGACGGGAATCTCCCGCACGGCCGGAATACCGCGCGGCATCACTCCAGCCCACGCACTCGACATCCTGCTTGACGAAATAGACTGCCGCTCATCGGCTTCGACGCCCGCGGTGCGGGCGGCTTACCGCAGCCTGTTGAACGGGTGGTTGGAGCGCATGGACTCCTTAGCCTCCACATCGCCTCAATCACGCACCTGATTGGGGTATACCAGCTAGCGTCGGCCACCAGGAATTGGCATTGCTTTAGTGGGGCTATGATCGGAAGGGGGTGTCAATGAGCAAGAGTGACAAAAAGCCCCGCCAAGCACGCCGATTCGAGCCTTATCTCAATCCGAGCGAGCGTGAAGAACTGCATGGCCTGCTCGATTTCATCGGGCCAGCGCCGCTGCAGTTTGCAGATAGTCTGCGCAACCTCGCGAGAAATTATATCGACGACGGAGAGGGCACTAAGCTCAGGGCAATCTGCCTCTTGTTCGCGGACCTCTTCGATCAAGGTTGGCAAGTATCCCTCAAAAAGGGGGCCTTATTGTGCGAACCCCCAAGCATTGACCGAGACGGAGACCAGACCGTCGAAGACGTCAAAGTGCGTATCCGAACTGCCCTGCATGCGTCCCGCCGCCGTCAACTCGAAGAGCCTTCAGTTCGTACCTTTATACAAAGGATGGAACGTAGAACACTCCGGCCCGAGGGGCGGAGTTCTGTGCTTGACCTGATAGACTGCGGCGACGAACTGGCCACAGCATTGGAGCGGATTGCCTCAATCCCCGAGCAGGAACGAGATGCAGCACTCGCTGGCGTTGTCGACCCGGTAATCGAGATCTGCCATGCTGGCCGTCGATGCGCCAATACTGGCCTGCCGCTGAACGACATTTGGCGCTATTTCCGACACACTTGGGCACACGAATACCGTCCGATCCCCGGACGACAGCTACTTGTCCTCGTGCGAAACGCCGCACGTCCCAACCGGCCGGTGATGGGCATCGCCATGCTCGCGAGCCCGGTAATGCGGCTCAGCGCCCGCGACACATGGATTGGATGGCTTCGCGGCGCGATGGAGGAAAAGCTCCATTCCGGCACCTGGGATGCACACAGCCTTGCACATGCGATGACCGAGAGACTGGACGCATCCATTTCCTACGTTCGTTGGGATGACCTCGTCACTCCTGATGAGATTGAGAACCCCGTCGAAAACACGGTGCTGCGACTTGAACAAAAGGCGTCTGGGGCAGCGTATGCAAGAGAGCTTGAACTGCGCGCTCACTACGCAGCCAGCAGACAAAGCGACGGCCGGGTACCGCCAATGCGCGGCGCCGTAAAAGCCGACGATCCTGCAACGGACTGGCGCGCAGCGTCAGAAGATCTTCTGTTCGTCCGCAAGCGTGCCGAACTTCTCGCCCAACTCCTCTCGGCCAAACAGACGTTTCGGGCCGCCGAACTTCTCACCAAGCCCGAGACGGCACTGTCACAATTGCTCGAAGCGAAGAGTGGGCAACGGGCGATCGACATTGTTCTGACCGAGTTTCGAAAAGCTGGGCTATCGAGCCGCGTGGTCGACGTGAGCATCTGTGGTGCCGTTGCTCCGTACAATGAGCTTCTTGGTGGCAAACTCGTGGCACTCCTTCTCGCGTCCAAGGAAGTGCGTGATCACTACGCCGAGCGATATGGCGGTCAGGTGAGCGTTATCGCGTCGCAAATGGCGGGCCGTGCGGTTTCTAAGCCGGCCGATCTGCGGGTCCTTACCACTACGAGCCTCTACGGCGTCGGGTCGAGCCAATACAACAGGCTCGTCTTGCGGGCCACCGACCATGCAGGCCTCGACCACGACCTGCGGTGGGACTCGATTGGCAAGAGCAAGACCGGAGGCTTTGGCACGCTGCATCTCGGCGCGGACACTGCGCATGCCTTGCGTCAGATGGCGCAGAGCGTGCACACCTCGCGCCGGATCAACAATCGCTTCGGTGAGGGAACAAGTCCTCGCCTCCGTCAAATCAGGGAAGGTCTCGAGGCGCTTGGCGTCGAAAGCGACTCCATCCTACACCACAATACCCCCCGCCTCTTTTACGCATGCGAACTCGGCTCGAATTCTCGAAACTCGCTTATGGGCATGGAAGGCGACGAATTTCACGCTGCGTCGGCCTCCTCAATTGCCGCGGCCTGGAGAAGCCGCTGGCTCAATAGCCGCACCCGGCGGCCAGAGACCCTTGCGGCACTAAGCTCGCTGGGACCGGCGACCGTCCAGCGCGCCCTCCAAGTGCGCGAGGACGACCTTTTGGCGGAGCCGACTGACTAGCGCCGCAGAAGCTAAAGTTCGATCCAGTCTACGAAGTCGGGATGCCGGTCGGCGACACGTCGAAGGACGCTGCGTAAAGGGCCGGAAGCTGGCCCGATGCTGATCACCAAGGTGTCAATCGCTCGGGTAAGCGGGATCATGATCCATCGCGCCGCGTGGCGGGCTGCTGCTTCCTCGCGGGTCTCGATCAACGGATCGTAATCGTGACCTTCCGCTTCCCATTGGCGAAATTTGTAGTCCCACAATTGATCGAGGCTGTAGTTTATCGCTGACCACCCCTCTAGGCCCCGACACGAATCGTATTGGACGAAACGGAGTTCTTCACGGTCGGTGGGATAGGCCTCCCGGACATCTCGAGCCGTACCGTCCCATACCTTGCCGCCTATCCCGACATAAGCATCAGCCGGCTCGCTCCTGGGTCCGGAGGTTCTCTTAACGATCGCGCCGGGCGGCACACAGGCCAGCATGTCTACAGGGAAGTTACCCAACTTGCGGGCTTCCACAACTAGTTCGGCGAGGCGATCAGGCTGTGCCGCAAGATCGCCATCGTAGATGATCACCCTTCCACCGCCTGCGTCGGTATTAGGCTCAAGGTCCCAATCCTCAAGTCCGAGACGCATCGCAACGTCGGCCGCGAACGAGGCCACGTTTGCCTTCATGCGCAGGCACTTCTTCAAGCGGCGGGTTCGGGACTCCACTTTCGATAGATCCAACGTCCAGTCGGCCACCGAATCCCGAACATATTGGTCGATGCCGTCAGATACGACGAGGCGCGTCGGACCATATACGGCCTTCAGAATGGCAATTTCGTCTCCCGGCCAATCCTGCCCCTCATCGACGAATACTAGGTCCCAGTCGAACTCGGTCGCGTCAGTGCGCATTATCGCGCCAAGATCGTCGGAAGTGACCGCTCCGCTTCGCAGGTAGTCGAGCAAAGATTCCTTGTGCGCATCGTAGTCATCGAGGAACCCGTCATAGCAATCGATAACGCCGAGCTTGAGCATCAACCGGCCAATGAACCCATGGACAGTCTCGATCGCCACGCCGCCCACCTCAACGCTGCGTGGGACGCCGAGCAAAGACATGGTGCGCCGCATGTCCGCCACGAGCGCCTTGTTGAACGTCAGGACGAGCGATCGTTGACCCGATTGGTCGAATGCTCGGTAAGCCATCTGCAATAAGATCACCGTCTTCCCGACGCCGCCTCGCCCCTTCAGCAGCACCTGGCGCTCACCGAGATCATCAAGCCAAACGTCAGGTAAGGCTGACTTTGCGATAAGGTCCATGCGCCGGCGATCTAGCGGTGTAGGTTCTAGAGTTGCGAAGAGCGGCGAGTTCTCAGCGAGCAGTCGACCAAAAGCATCTTCGCTTCCGTATGACAGCGTCACCCTTCTATCGGGTTCGCGCGGTCCCGCTACCTGGCCAAGGACATTTAGCAATCGCTCGAAGCTTGTATCGCTTGCGATGCAAACGTGCGGCCGCGACGGCAGGTCGCGCTCCTTCAGGCCAGTGAATAGAACGAGGTTTTGAACATGGACATGGTCCAAGCCAAAACGATCGAGCCATTTCTTGAATTCGAACATCTGCGTTCGGTTCTTCTCGGTGACGCATTCCCAGGACTCGACCCCATTCCGCACGTACCGCACAAAGCCCGCCGTATTTTCGAACCGCACGCCTGTTGCATCGTGAGACTTCACCTCAACAACCAGCGCAAAGTTGCGCACCCGTGCCGCCTTCGGCGTAAACGCCTCGCCCTCTCGGGCGTAGAACTTCCACTCCGGATCGAAGTCACGCGCCGTCTCAAATGAGGCGATCACGACCAGATCGAGGTCTTCGAGCTTCTGCCCATGCATCTTCAAACCAACGAAAATCCGGACCGTGTCTGTCCGGCTTCGCGCCAAGTCCGGCCAAAGATCAATTATGCGCCTTTCAAGGCGCTTGGCGGCAGCATACTCGTCGCCCTCCGCAACACCGGTAATCTCGATCACGCGCGGCCCCCGTGCGCCTTCACACCATCGACGATCCTCATATCAGCACGCGTTCCTCAACGATCCGCGTCGCCGTTGGAAGGTTTCCGCGCACAAGCAACTCATTGATCGGTATGACCTCGCCGTCCCACTTTTCTCGCATTTCCGCAATACGGGGGTCAGATGGGTGCTCGTCGGTCAACGGCCCCGCCAGTGCAATGACCGCCTGGGATCCATCCGACCGCGTGGCGAGGATCGGAACCATAACGTCGCCCATCCCGGGCACGCTCAAGACGGCGCCGCGCTCGTAAGTTACGCTACCCTCGGAGTTCCGTTCGAGATCAAGCATCAGGACCTTTGTGGAAGCCTCGACGCGATCGGCGGAGAAAGGCTGCATGGAGTCCGTCAGGAGAAATTCGACAAGCTCCGCACCGACATGCCGGTCCAACAGGCCATGCTCGAACTTGTTTTTGAAGCTCCGCAGGCACCGATAACACGAGGAATCGCAATTCTCGCGGCAGGTCTTCATGATCGTCAGTGCCCGCTGGAACAATTCCGGTCCGCGGTCGGCCAATTGACGGGAAAAACCCGCGCCACCCGGAAGGGTATCGTAGAGGAATATCTCCGCTTCCAGCCCCACCTTTCCAGCCTGGGTCAGTGCAGGCCGATACTCCGCCATCAGTTCTCCAGGTTCCACTTCGAGAATAGTGCAAGCTGCCTTTGCTAGCGCTTCGCTCACCGTCCTGAGCGCAACATCGGTCGGGAAATAGCCGGGCTTGAGCTTCAAAGGCGCGTCCACCCGAATGGAGAACAGCGCGATGTCGGTGATGAAATCGGTCCCGAGCACTATGTGCCGCGACGTGCGGTTTCCCGGACAGGTCGGGTCCTTATGCGGAAAGGGCTTCATATGCGGATTGAAGATAGACGCCGTCCCTTCCGCCGAGGACTCAATCAGCCCGCAAAGCGTGCAATAGTTATAGCCTTCCTGCTTGGGCCCGGTGTTGGAAACGAGGAGGTGTTGCCTGATTGGCATGACCCGGAGCCGATCGTTCGCCTGAATCCATTTCTCTTCCGGCGCGGGCGTTGGCATTTCCAGCTTGGCCCGCGTCGCATAGCTGGTTTCCGGCATATCATCGGGGGAGGTCACCTCCTCCAGCGCTATCGGGTGTGCAAACCCCGGTGGACGTAGCCAGTAGCGTGCCGGCCCAAACGTGCCGGACGATTCACAAGCATGGCAGTCTGCGACGTGGTTGTGATCAAGGCCGACGTCTATTTTCACCGTCTCGGCAAAGCCACACTCACTGCATTCGCGATAAAGTCGGCGGTTCTGCCACGCGGCAAATCGGTCCTCTGACATCGGCGAGTAGATCGCACCTGACGTGTAGCACTTGCCCGAAATCCAGACCTGCTTGCCAGGCGCATACTGCGACAAGGCGACCGGCAGCCCCTGCGAAGGCGCGAACTTCATGATGGGACGGAACTCTGTTGATCGCTCCTTGTCGAAGACGTTGAAGGTCGCAACGTCGGTCGGGAAGGCATATCGCGGCAACACTCCCTTGTAGAGTAGTCGATCGAGTAGAGTGCCCGTCAGGGCTTTCTCCGGGGGGGCTTCCTCTCCCACTTCCGCTTGGACTTCGCCGCCCTCATCGTCAGCTTCCTCATCGGCTTTCTCAAACCGCTCACCTTCGACAGCATCGTTGGCGATCGCCTTGTCGACCTCGGAAGCGCAGTCCTCGACCATTTGGTTGAGCACAGCCTCGCGCAATTCGCCTGCCAGTTCCTCAGGGATCCAGGATGCCACCCGCTCGCGTAGCTCGCCTTCGTTTGCTTCGAGCCACGTCTTGAAGTCAGCAGCGTTCAGCACCGCCCCGGACGTCTTGAAATCCTCAACCGATCCAAGAACCGAAAAAAGATCCGGGTTCGCGTTGGGATCGAAGGCGGGCAGCCGCACCTGGTGGTAGGCCTGCAACAGATAGGCGCGCACATGGCGCTTCACGATGTCGGGATTATCGAGTGTCAGTCTGGGATCTATGACCTTTCCCGAGATCATCTCCTTGGGTTCGCTGAAATAGTGCTCGTCGTGGCTGTCGGCACTGCCGAACGCGACGACCGTGGCAACGGCATTGCCGCGGCGGCCGGCACGGCCAGCGCGCTGCTGGTAGTTCGCGCGACCCGGCGGCATGTTACGTAAGGCCACACCCGACAGGGCTCCAATGTCGATACCGACTTCCATCGTCGTCGTGCTCGAGAGCACGTCGATGGCCGTGTTCTGGCCGGCGGAGGTTCCCCAGTCGAGTTCGACATCCTGGAACAGGAGTTCATTTTCCTCCGCCTTCGAGAAAACGTCGTCAGTTTGCGGCGCGTTGAGTTGAGCGGTGTGCTCCGCCGCAATGAGCGCCATTGGCACTTCCCTTGGTGTACCCAGGGTGCCAAGCACCGGACTGCGGTAATAGCCCTTGCGCGCGACAAAAACGCTGTCCTTCATGGGATTCAGTTCGACTACCGCTTTGCTCCCGCAGTCCAGGCAATGCGGAATAGTTCGCACGGGCCGGTGGACCGACTTGCAATCGGTGCACCGTCGCCAAGCGCCCTCCAGTTCCAGCGAAAGGTGCTGCCCCATAAGGCGCCGCGCACCGCCACCCTGATCCTGGGTGAATATTTCTAGCAACGCCTTGGTCCAGACCTTGAAAGCCTTGCGCGCGGCAGGATCCTTCAACACGGTGTCCATCGCCCGGAAAGTGCCCTTGCGCGAGTTAACGCTTGTCCCGCGTCCCCGCGGCCGCTTGTACCAGACAGGCGGCATAGCGTTCAGCCAAAAACCGACAGGCCGCCAGCAGCGCAGCCATGTACGCGTCAGCGCCACCTTGTCCTCGTTGTTCTCCGCGATGCCCGGAATGTCAGGAAGTGCGTGCAGTTCCTTCGTCTTATTCGCTCGTTCACAAATCGACGCGAGTGCGAGCGCTTCCAAGCCCAGATACCGGTCCTGAACTGTCTTCACGATGTCATCCAGCAGCGCGGCAGGTGGTGTCTCGGTCTTTGTATCCATCCAAAGCGAGAGCAATACCGCGTCGTCCGTTTCAGCGCCCTCGTTGACAGCCTCTGAAACGGCCTTTTCAGCGGTCGAGAAATTCTCGCCTGATTTCAACTCCGGACGGAGACGGACGCCAAGTACCTTGGAAGCTAATAGCACCGAAAGGTACAGGTCATCCAAACTAAGCCGCGGTTGGACCGCAGTTGACTGCGAAAGTCGACCGAAACCCCAGATGATCAGCGAGCGAAGTGCATCGCGGACAGAATACATCTGCAAGTTCGGCGCTAAGCGAGCCGCGACCTGGCGAGAGTCAGAAAAAACGAGCACCTTTCGGCCCCGTAATGGCGCAAAGGCCGAGGCAGGTTGCTTTCCTGGCGGCTGCACCGCCAACTGTCGAGATACCAGCGCTTGGAAGGGCTGGTCACCCTTTGTCTGGTGGTCCTGGATTGTTGTTCGTCCGCTGGCCGTCTCGTTGCAGACCGCGCAGGGGACGAACCGCCCTCGATGATCCGCATTGTCATCAGACTTCCCACCTTCGTCGTCGTCATCCTCGTCGACCGTGGGCGCCATCCTGTTCTTGCGGATGTAGACCTTACGCGTCCGCTCGCCTGCTGAAAGTCGACCAGTATCGAGGTCGTATTCGGCAAGTTCCGCTAATTCCATCTTCTTTGGCGTCTCGAGCAACAGATCGAGTTCGAGAAGTGGGACCGTCTCCATGCCGGGCATGCGCAAGCGTCGGCCGGGTTCTGACCAGAGTGCGTCAGGGGAATCGAGGTCATCGGAATAGGCCCGCGCGTGGGCCGATCCGCAACTCCGGCAGGTGAAGAATTCGAGCACCCGCGATCCGCAACTGCAAACCTCATGAGGCTGGCCGTACATCCTGCCGCAGATCCCGTTGCGATCCTCCTCGGCCAGTTCGCTGCAGTCCGGGTCCATGCATACCCAGAGGCCGGGAAGCCCCCGATAGAAGTTGTGCACGCGGCATGGCAACGGTCCTGACGCGTCGGGTTGCTCGCGCGCCACGCTGCCGATGGCAAGGAGCGCAGTCACCGCACTGTCCGCGATCTCCGGGGTGTCGGGGAAGATCCTTTCGCCGAGCTCCGCCACGGGTTGAGCGGAACCCATTGTCTCATTCACAATGAGGCCGAGGGGAGGAAAGGTCTTTAGGGCTTCAAAGAGGTCACGTTCGATCCCGGCAGCGGGCGCAACGCCCCTGTGCTTGAGGAAGCCAGCGACCGACGCCGCGCGGTCCTCCTCTCGCGGCGAATAGAAGAGCTCCAGATCAAGATCCGCAAGCACTTCGGCCTCTGCCTTTGTGCCGGGCGCAGCGTGCGACCGTAGGTCAAGATCGCCGGTGACAGCAACGAAACTCTCGGCCGGAACGCCGGAGAGCTGTGCGCCAAACTCGGTCGCGTATTCCTTGCTATCAAAGCTCGCAGTAGCGCAGATCACCTGGAAGCGGTCAGTCGATATCTCGAGCCGGTCACGCAACCGGCGAAGCAGAAGCCCGACTTCGGCCCCGGCCGCCCCACGGTAAAGGTGAGCTTCGTCTAGGACGACCGTGAACTTTTCTGTCGGGTTGGCCGCCAACCATTCCCGAGTAGCATCGAAGATCGTCCGTTCGATCGGGCGCATCATCATGTACTCGAGCATGGAATAGTTCGTGACCATGAGATCCGGGCACGATGCCTGGACCTCGTGGCGCGTGATCAGCTCGGAATCTTCCTCCAGCGTTACAGCTCGAAGGAAATCTCCGGTTTTGGGGTCAACCCATCGCGAGCCTTTTGCGCCGAACCATTTGTCGAGGTCCGGCTTGGCCGGCCACTTACCCCGCTCTTGCAATTGATCGCGAAGTCGCGCCGCCGCCTTCTGCTCGTCAGACACGGGACCCGAGGCCTGGCGTTCGATCTCGACGTAGAACGCCTCGAAGGAGGTAAGCTTGCGCCCGTCCTTTTTTCCCGTTCGGACGCCGGCGTAAGGCGTTCTACTCGTGTACCGCGCGAAACGCGGCGGTCGGCCCGCCCACTTCACGAATTGCGCGACCAAGTCTGGATCACCGAAAATGGCCCGCAGGCGCCCCAGCTGGTCGTTCACCAGGGCGTTCATGGGATAGAGCAGCAACGCTCGCATCGCGGGCTGCGTAAACGATGCTCGCTGCTCGGCAGCCTCCCGGGCAAATTTGCCGAGGATGGGTAGCAGGAAGGATTCCGTTTTACCCGAACCTGTACCCGTCATGATTACAAGGTTCCGGCCCTCTACGAGGGCGTTGTCGACGGCATCGGCCTGATGGCGGTAGGGGGGGTCGAAAAGAAGCCGCGGCCGATGCTCGCGAGCACTCGACAGCATTTCGTAGATCGATCGGGCAGAGGGCGGGAGCCCGGGCATGTCCCGAAATTTGGCCCCGACCTGATAGCGTGGAGTTGATTCAAGAAATGGCTCCTGATGGGTCACTCCTGTCCGCTCGAGTAACGTGCGGCGTTGCTCAATCAGTGCAGCGTCACCGATGTGGTAGGTGGCCTCGATATACTCCTTCAGCGAGGCATGGAGACGATCGATGGTCTCCTGAATCGTTCTCGCCATTTCAGTAACGCCCCCTCATGCGGTCGCCCGCGACAAATAGAGTTGATCCTTCAGGAAAGCCTCCTCCGCCTCCACCTCAGCGGTGGCGACTAGGAAGCTCATAAGGCAATTTTCGGGTTCGACCTCTCGACCGATGACCGCGAGCCGCCGCCTTGCCCAGGACGGTATCGGCGAAAAGAGATCAAAACGCGAGCCAGCTTCTGTTTCTACTAGCCGGTATTCCTGCGGGCGCCCGGCGAGTGCGTCGATCCCCATCTGAATACGCCAGGCAGCGTCGCATCCTCGCCAACGGTCACCTGCCATGGGCAAATCGAGCAGCTTTTGCGCAGAACCTTCACGCAACTCTGCATAGCCCCACAAATCGGCACCATAGGTCTGCGGGCGCCGCACCACGAAATTCCCGGTCAGTCTGCCAGGTCCCGTCCACCGTCTCCGGTAGCTTCTCGTATTCTTGCTTCCATCCAATACCTGAATATCCGGCACCTCGCCCGAACGTGCGCAGGCTGCGAGCCTGCTGTCGAAGCCCGCCAGCAATGTGGCCGCGTCTGACCTCCGCGGAGTGCGGAGCCAACCTTCGGCAGAAAGCTCGCGCAAACCAAGCTCGCGGAGGATTGCCGACAAATCTTCGTCTCCCTGCGTCTCAATAGCGCGCAGAGTTCGGTCGGTCATGACACGAGCGCGCATTTCATCTGGAAGAGGCGTTTGTTCGTCGGCTGATATGCCAAGGATAAAGGCGCTGCCGCTTTCGCGCGCAACAAAAGCCGGCGGCGCTGCCACCAACCATGTCCCCTTTACCTCATCATCCTCAAGCGCGACATCGCGGACCTCGAGCAGGTCTCCAATCGCAACGAGAGTATCGATGACCTCCTCCACACGCTCGGCAAAGCCAACAAGGTCTTCGACCAGACCGCGGTGACTATTGACCATAGCCCGCACCAAGGTGCGAGGTGATCCGGGGCACAGAAATCCCGCCAAACGCCGCAGGGCAAGCGCCAGGTAGGCTTCGTCCAATAAGACTGGGCCGGACGGCAATCCGAGGGCAACGCGCACCGCGCTCTTCACAATATCCGCTGTGACTATCTCGATCATAACGCCCTTTCGGCGGGGTCGGGCGAACTGTACCGATCCGGTCGATGCCCTAACAACTGGATGAGGCGCTCGCCCGCAGCCAACGCAGGCTGATCCCAGACATTTTTGATGATCGACAACAGATCATCATCAGAAAACGGCATTTTGCCTGCTATGACTTCGCCCAGGTCAATCGCAGGTCTGGTAATCGCGCCCGGTGCAACTTTGTACCGTTGGGCTAATATAGCAAATTCCCGCGCCCTCGCATCCGCTGTCGCATGCGCATGTTTATGCGCGTCCCGCGCCAGGATGAAGGCAAATGCCCGATGCCGCTTATCAAAGCAGTCCAGAAGACCCTTGACCGCGATCTCGAAAGAAACCTTGCCGTTCTTCAGTTTACTCTCGGCTCGTGCCCAATCCGGACCGAGCATGACATCGTATAACCGCTCCTTGAGTCGCAAAACGATATTTTGCCGGCGTTCGGCCGCCAGCGCCCCAGTAAGTCGTGCTGCGGACCAGATGCGTATCGCTTTGATTAGAGCGAGTACTTCTTTGGGTTCCACATGCATTTCGCCGAAATCAGGCTCGATAAGCAAACCGCTCAATCCACCAGAGATCTTGCGTGAACTGACCACGAGAGCTTCGTTCTTATCACCATACGTCGCGACGAATAATCCTCCAGGCGAAGGCGGTTCGATGCCGGTAACGACGTCCTCCAAACTGAGTGGAATGGCTTGAACAGGTCTTTCGAAAGAGGTGAATGTCACCTGCAGCGGTGTTTCGGCATCGTGATCATCGACTAGCCGTAAGTGCGTTGTGCGGTTTGTATCATGCCAGACCCATCGCAAGGGGGCTACGTCGCGACTGAGCGCAATGTGCACCACGCCCAATTCCTCGCCATCGACGACGATGCGGCCGGCTCCCGCGCCGAGGTAATGCCAGGGCTGCTTTTCCACGCGCGCAAACGCTGTAAAGGCATTTCGCCAGGAATCTGGGCCCAAGGGAAGCGTAAGCTGGGCAACTTGTTCCCGCCCAAGCCGGCTACCTGTACCGTCAAGCAGTTCGATGGTCACCGTAACTTGACGCCCTGCGGGACCCAACACGCTCAGGTGCGTGAGACCCTCCCAAAATTCGTCAAGGGTGGGGAATGGCGGCTCGCACGAGACGATCAACCCGGTGTGCCCGATGGTCCCGCTCACCCATGGATTCGGGCGACGGACCGTCAGTGAAATCACGCCTTCCACCGGTCGTTTTGCCGTGTCGTTCGTGTCACGCGCAACGCTAATGCCTAGAACATGATTACCGGCGGCAAGAGGCTGCAATTTCACAAATGTCGGCTCGCCCGGCGGTTTAGCTGGAATTCGTACGCTCGGCCCAGCGCCCAGGCTCAAGATGTAATGATCCAAGGGATGATCGTGCTCGATGGCGAAGACCGGACTTTCATTTTCAAGCCATTCGGTCGCGCCCTCGCCATCCCAAGCTCGTGCCGCCAAACCGGCCGGCCAGACTCGGATTGTTTCGGCGATCGACAAATCGGCCTTTTTGAATTCTGCGATCAACTCATCCGAAAGGGTGGCCGGCACGTGAAACCGCACGGCGGTGACGTCTCGACAAATAATGGACGTAGGCATTGCCAACGAAAGCGAGGGCAAGTCGCCGCGTGCCACAAGAACGTAGGATTTTCCCGGTCTGATCAGCCTGGACATTACTTCCATCGCTTGGCCATCCGGGCCAATCCGAAACAGCCAGGTCGGCCCCGAACGAATGACCCCCTCGGCCGCCAGCAGATGCTCCATCACCGCATTTGGCTTCTGGAAGGACAACACTGGCTTGCCTGCCGCAGGCCACAACTCAAGTGTTCGGCGCTGCGAGCCGTTGAGAAGCCAGCCTGGAGGCCGCCAGCCTGGGGAGCCCGCGACTTGGCATCGTGTCGTGCGCAGGAATTCGCCAAGTTCAGGAGCGAGGTCCGCAACCTCAGCAAAGCTGGGAATTTCGATTGTGGGGGTCCATTCGTCCCTGCGGATTTGTCGCAGCACCAGCGAGGGACGAATGGAAGGCTTATGTTCGGGTTCACGTGAGTTTTGAAGGCCACCGTGCACAGAGACGCTCCGCGCAGCACCTCTGATTATCGCAGTTTCAACCGCTTTTCGCGTGTCATGGAGCCATTGGCGTGCGCTTCTCGCTCGCTCCAGGTCGCCGACGATACGTTCCAAAGTCGCGGGGATGATAGTTACCCCACGCTCGGCACGATGTGCCAACAAGGCCAGGACTATACTGCCCACGAGTGCTTCCTGCTGGAGGAAGTTCTCATAGCGGGAGCTTCCACCATAGCTCATTCGAGCTACGTATCGTCCAAGTTCTGCAACCGGCAAGTTCAGTCTGGCCACCAAATTGTAGCGCAAATTATAGAGGCTGCGTGCGAGCTGCGATTGCAAGTCTTTCGGCAGCAAAGAATGAGTGATTGGCCAGGCAATGATTGAGAAATTGCTCGCCCAAGGGCCAATAGGCCGAAGTCCGCCGTAATCTCTTTGAAACCGCCTAAACCAGGAACGAATGTAGGGGCGCCAACCATGATCCCATCCGGGCATGCGCCGCCCAAATGTATACCAATATTCATCTCCGTCGTAGTCGTAACCTTGTTCAGTTGCGAATACGATCCAAAGTAGCCAATGTGTCGAAAGGGTGTATCCGCCGGTGCCAAGCCTTCGCTTAAGGCCCTTCGTCATCGTCTCTAGTTCTTCTACCGTAAGCCCATGCTCAAGCGCATAGACAGGGAGCTTCCGTTGGCCTCTTTCTTCTGAAAGGGCTTTGAAATGATGTTCAAGGCGATCTTGAAGTTGTCCAAGTTCGGCGCTCACCGCATGCCCCTGCGAATTACTGCTGAGGCGAGCGCCCGATAAACGAAACCGACCACCGGATCTCCTTTTAGGGCAACTGACCACCCCATCATAACGGCCAACGCACCAATAGCTTACACACTACGAAACCGAGCGCTACCAGAAGAAGACACTGTCCACGGCAGAGTCGAAAATTTCATTAAATCAATTTCATCGCAGCTTTCCAGAGATTGAGGTCATGAACCATGCTTTTAGCGTGCGGAGACCTTTCCGAGCAGGTCTGCGGGCAGCGCCCGCAGCTTCGGCCTGACGGCCGGGAGGGAAGGTGGGTGGGAAGAGAGTGATCGAACAAGGGGTTCGGTCGCAATCGATCCACCTAGGAGAACGTCCATGAACATCGGTGAAATCCGCAAGAACGCCAACGGCCAGCTGATCGGCTCTGTCGAAACGCTCACCATCACCCGCACCATCGGCCTGCGGCCGGTGACCTCTAGCAACCCGCGCGCGCCCCGCTACGAGATCGTCGCGCTCAACGACCAGCGCCGCTGGGTGATCGTCGGCGCGCTCTTCGAGCTCTCCTCGAACTCGACCGGCGAGAGCTTCTACCAGGGCAAGATCGACGATCCGTCGATGGCGCAGCCGCTCTACATCGCCGCTTTCCCGCGCGAGGATGGCACCATGGCGATCGCCTGGCAGCGTCCGCGCCGTCGTGACAACCGGCTCGGCACCGCCGAATACGGCGAGAGCGACATGTTCCCGGCCGACGATGCCGGCGACGACCGCAGCGCGGAACAGACTGGCGACGGTCTGGGCGACAGCACTGCGACCCCGCCCGCCAAGCGCGGCCGGGCGGGTGCCAAGGACGGCGCCGAACACGATGGCGCGCTGCCGCCGCTCGTCGACGCCTGATCGGCTTGTCCCAACTCCAACCGGCGGGGACCCCAAGTGGGTCCCCGTCCTCGTGCAAAGGCCGCGGATGACCCCCCCGCGCGGCCTGAGGCGGAACGCCGGCACTGCCCCCCGCCCGGCGTTCCGCCTCTTCATTTGCATGGGGATATCCGGAGAACCACAATGCTCACTGACAGTGAACGCTTCGCATTCACCGCCCGGCGCCACCACGCCTTTGCCAGCACCGGCAATGCCTACGACGCGGTCCAGTGCGACGAGGCCATCCGCACCGGAGACACGCTGGTCGTGCTCGCCGAGGAGGTGGTCGGCGTCGCCATGACCTGGCCGTTCGCGGTGACGCAGGCGCACGGCAATCTCCATGCCCTCTCCGCGCCGCGCGAGGGCGAGACGCTCGCGGATCTCGCCCGCTCGCTCCACGTCAGTGCGGCCGACTTCGAACACGCCGCCGAGATCGCCCGGCGTTTCGGATTCCCGCTCGATCCGCAGATCGAGGCGCTGCTGGCCCGCCCGGCGGGCTGAGCAGGCGTCCTTCAGAGCGGTAGGGTCGATTGCTCAGGTGACGGCCCGCTGGCCGGCGCATCGACTGCATCGGCGATCACGCGCGCGAGTTCGAGCGCGGCATCCTCGCGCAGGCAGGAGCTTGGGGCCGTGATCCCGACCCGCGCCCAGCCCGGGGCGTCCAGGATCGCATGCGCAACAGCAGACGTATCGATTCGTTCCATGCCCCTAAGTGAACATAGAGGGAACAAAAATGCAAGGTGGCTGGTGCCGCTGCTTGTCCCGATTGACAGGGCTGGGCGGTCCGCCGAGCATCGGGGCATGTGCAATTTGTACCGCATGACCAAGGCCCCTGCAGAAATCGCCCGTCTGTTCGGCGCGCGCAGCGCCTCTGGCGCGAACTTCGCGGCCGAAGTCTACCCCGGCTATCCCGGCCTTGTCGTCGCCGAGGGCGAGACGCGGGTCATGACCTGGGGTTTCCCGCTTGTCCTCAAAGGCAAGAACGGAGAGCCGCTGAGGCCCAAGCCCGTCAACAATGCGCGCGAGGACAAGCTCGGCACATCGTTCTGGCGCCCAAGCTTCGAGCGCCGCCGCTGCCTGATCCCGGTCAGCGCCTGGGCCGAGGCCGAGGGCATCAAGGGCCAGATGACCCGGACCTGGTACTCGCTGGCGGGCGAAGATGTCTTTGCCGTTGCCGGGCTGTGGCGCCCGACCGATGAGTGGGGCGCGGCCTATTCGATGGTCATGGTGGATGGGTGCCCGCAGATGGCCGAGGTACACGACCGCATGCCCGTCGTCCTCGCCCGAGAAAGCTGGGAGCAGTGGCTCGCGGGCACGCCCGCCGAAGCCTTCGCGCTCTGCCAGACCTGTCCCGATGAACTCGCCGTCGATCGCACAGCCGAGCGCTGGGGTGCAGGGAGGTCCGCGGCGACGTCAGGCTGAGGGGAGGGGGGCTTCGCCGGTCGGATCAGACCCAAGCGAAAGGACCTAACCCATGGGCGACCGAGCCCCCGTTCACATCACCATCGGCGGCGCACTGCCGCGCGAACATCTCGAAGCCTTTGCCGCACATGCGGCGGGCTATGACCTGCGCACCGAATGGGACGGCGAACCCTTCGATCCTGCGGTGCTGCCCGAAGACGAACCGCTTGAGCTCTACGGCACTGAGCTCAACGGCGGGCAGATCCCCGAGATCGACGCCTTCTGCGCCGAGCACGGACTGCCGTTCCGCCGCTGGTCGGGCGGCTGCCTCGGCGCCTTCCTCCCCGAAATCATCCTGTTCGATGGGCAAGGCCCGATGCGCGACTACACGGCAAGCGAAGACGAATACGTCCTCTTCCCGCCGTGGTGGATCAACAGCTTCACGCGGCTGCGCGAGCTCAAGCGCGAGATGGCCCGCGCCGAGCTGACCATCCCGGCCTTCGTGGTGACCGGAGGTGCGAGCGATGACCTTAGCTGATGGAGCCCTGCTGGCCGCCTCGCGCGAGGAAGTGCTTGCCAGCTTCCCGCTGTCGCGGGTGAGCGAGGCTTTCTTCGATGACATGCTCGGCGTCCTGCCACCCGCGCACATCGCGGGCTTGCCGGGCTTCTTCGTCATCGAGGCGGTGAGCGAAGACATCCACGCCCAGTTCGTTGCTGCGGGCGGCCGCTTCTACGGCGGCTATGTTGGGCTCAAGGATCGCGCAGGCCTGATCACCCATGCGCGCATTGCGGCCTTCGATGCCGCCCATCCCGACGCGGTGGAACTCGCCTGGTATCCCGACGCCTGCGAGGAGGCAGCGCGATGAGCCGGCACCGGATCCTCGAATTCGGCGCCGGTCCCGCCGATGAGCCCTGCGCGCAGCTCGGGCAATGCGCGGACTTTGCCGCGGCCAACACCCTCGAACTGCTCGCCTACAAGGCCGCAATCATTGCCATCAACGGCGAGCCGCCGCTGCCGCTCGGCTTTGCCCTTGTCGCCAATGTCCATGATTTCGGGACATACCGGACCTTGTGGCTGGTCTCGGCGGAAATGCCCTTGCCGGAAGGCGCGCAGGCCTGGCTCGACGATCTTGTCGAACCAGCCACCTGGATCGCGGCGGGATTTCCGCAGCCGGTGACCTACGAGGGCTCGCGCGCCGTCATGCGCCCATTCCGCGACGTGGTCGCTGCCGCGCTCCAGATCACCCGGGCGAACGCCGACGGCAGCTTTTTCCCCGCTGCGAACGCGGTGCTCCACCGCAACCTGCTCGCCGCCTACGGTCCTGCCACGGTCGCTGCCGCCGACAGCGGGTAAGGGGAGGGGGCTGGAGCTGGGCGTTCCTAAAGGGAGTCCAAGTCCATGCCTCGCTTCTATGCCGGGATCGGTGCGCGCGCGACGCCGCCCGAGTTCCTCAGCCTGATGACCCGTGCCGCCTTCGCGCTCACCAAACGCGGCTACGTCCTGCGCTCGGGCCATGCGATCGGCGCCGACAGCGCGTTTGAGCGCGGGGCCGGGCGCGATGCGCAGATCTTCCTGCCGGCGGCGGGTTGGCGCGGTTCGGCAAGCGAGTTCCATCCCGAGACGCTCGGCGCCGAGCTCTGGGGCAGGGCGCGTGCCATCGCTGCCGCGCACCATCCGGCCTTTGCCGGGCTCTCGGCGTTCGTCCAGGCGCTTCACACCCGAAACGCGTTTCAGGTCTTGGGCTGCTCGCTCGATAGCCCTGCGGAATTCGTGCTGTGCTGGACCGCCGACGGCGAGGCCTCGGGCGGCACCGGCCAGGCGCTGCGCATTGCCGCCAGCCACGGCGTCCCCGTCTTCAACCTCCATAGGCCGCGGACACGCGCCCACGTCGAGCGCCACCTCGTTCTCTGATTCGTTCAATTCCGTGTCTTCCGGCCGTTCTATGCCTTGCCTTGGCAACGGGATGCGTCGGCGCGCGGCCAAACGAAAGTCCCAGCCATGTCCTCGATCACGCTCACACTCGAACTTGCCTGTACCCGTGAAGACGCCGCGCGCTTCGCCGCGGTCGAACTGTTCCTTGCCGATATGGCTGAGAACGCAGAAGCCGAGCCCCCGGCCGAACTCGACGCGATCTTCGGTGCTCGCCCACGCGAGACGATCCTCGGCCTTGCCGGGTACCCGCAGCAGCTCGGGATTACCTGCCGGTACGACCGCGACCGGGGCGTGATGACGCTCGCTGCGTCGGGCGGCAAACCCAACCTCGCCGCGCTCCCGGTGCTGCTGCTCTGGCTCTATCCGGACAAGCTGCCCATCGCTTACTCGGTCCACGTAACCGAACGGCCCGAACTCGCGGTCTGGACGATCGTGGGCCTCAATCGCATCGAGATCACCCAGCACGAAAGCGAGGTCGCCGCGCGGCTCGAGGCCTTGCGGGCGATTGGTGACACGCCCCGGCGTCTCGACCTGCTGCCGACCAAACCGCTGCCCCGATCGGACGGCTGAGCCCGCTCAGGCGGCCTGCTGCGCGTCCCAGCTTCGCCGCGGCGTCCGGCTGACGCGGGCCGGGAGCGGCTCGCCTTCCTTCCACAGCAGGTGCGCGACGTCTTGCCCGGCGAGCAGCGCTTCCAGCGGCTCCGCCACCTCGTTGTCGCGGTCATGGATGTGGATGGCGCTGGCTTCCTCGCCGGTGTCCTTGAGCACCAGGCTGGCGATCGGCGTGTCGGTGTCGAGATTGACGCGCAGGCCCTTCACGAACCGCCGCTTCTCCGCGACCGCCTTGCCGACAAGGTAGCGCTCGTCGCTGGTCTCATAAGGCAGCCATTCTCCCGTTACCGGCATCAGCGCGACCTCGATGAGGTCGAAGGTGCCCTCGCGGCGCCGCGCGAACGAGCCGGCGAGAACCAGGTGGCCGCTCTTGCCGTTCGGCCCATCCTGCGCTTGCCACAGTGCGAGTTCGCCCGCGAACCGCTTGTGGAAGCGCCGCGCCATGTCCTGGTCCATCACGAAGGGCATGTCGCCGACATGGCGCAGGACGATTCTTTCCGCGCCGTGCGCGGGAACGATCTCCTTGATCTCGCCCACCACGACCATCATGTCGCCCTGCGAGGCATAGACCCGGGCGAGGGCCGCGCGGCGGCGGGCCCGGATCTCTTCCTTCTCTTCGATCTTGAAGCTCTCGGGCACGAACAACACGTGGGGCAGGGCTTCCTGCTTCGCCCGGCAGCTTGCCGCTGCCTCGAGCAGCGCGCGGCGCACGACGAACCATGTCCGCTTGCCCGCCATCTTCGGATGCCAGTGTGTGAGTTCGGCCCGATCCCAGAGGACGTGCAGCAGCCCGCGCATCGACAGCTTCTGGCCCGAGGACTTCACCGTCGGCTTGTCGTTGGTGAGTGCCGCGGGCGCGAGCCGGGCGGCCCCGCGCGACAGCGGGAAGCCGAGTTTGAGGCTGGTCTCGCCGCTCGCCTCATCGTCGAGCACGGCTGACCCACGGACCTGGCCCATGCCGGTGAGATAGTCTGGCGCTTCGTAGTGATCGCAGGCGGTCGCATGACGCGCGCCCGAGCCCGGCCAGCGCGCCAGCACGTAGCCATTCTGCCGGTGCGAGATGTAGAGGGGGAGCTCGGTTCCCTTGCGGCATTCGCAATGGACCGGACTTTTGCGCTCGTAAGCTTCGCGCAAGACGGGCTGCAGTTCATCGCCTTCGGCCACGCTGCGGCCGAGCACACGGTATCGCTGGATCATTGGGGTATCTCCAATTTCTCGCGATCGACGCTGCCCGTTCGACCTCTCGCGCATCTCCTTTGTATGACGCGGCCCCGGATGGGCGCGCTGGGCTCAGACTATGATAGCCGTTCGATCGCGGCAAGCCCGCCGAGCGGACGCCTCGAGCCTGCCGCTGCACAACCGTGGAGGCCGCCCGCGGTTTGCTGGCGTGGCGGCAAATGCCGCGCTACCGGTCCTGTGATGGACGACCTCTTCGCTTCGCAGCCTATCGCGGGCGCCACCCTGGCGCGCAGCGACATCGAGCGCCTGATCGGCAAGGTGCCACGCACACTCATCGACTGCGACCTCGAGGAGGCCGACCTCTCTGGTCTCGACCTCACCCGCTGGCGCTTTGAACGCTGCAACCTGCGGCGCAGCGATCTTGCGGGGGCAAAGCTGGAAGGTACGGTCTGGCAAGGCTGCCGGGGACCGTTCGCCAATTTTTCGGGCGCGAACCTCAGCGAAGCCGAGTTCATCGGCGGCGACTGGAACAATTGCGCGATGCGCCGGGCCACCCTGACCTCGACCCGGTTCACCGGCTCCAAGCTCACCGGCGCCGATTTCACCGAGGCGCGCGCCATGCACATCCACTTCGAGGAAGTGCTGCTGGTCTCGGCGAAGCTGCCCGGCTTCTCGTTCCGCAAGGAAACCCTGCGCCGGGTCGATCTGTCCGGCGCCGATCTGCGCAAGGGCGATTTTCGCATGACCGTGTTCGAGGACTGTTCCTTGCGCGAGGCGATGGTGGCGGGATCGCGGTTCGAGGGCTCGGACCTGCGCGGCGCCGACCTCGGCGGGCTTCGCCTCGTCGATGCCGGGCTGTTTCGCGGGGCGACAATCTCGCGCGAGCAGGCCGGGCAATTGCTGGGCGAACTGGGGCTCAACGTCCGGTAGCCGCAGGGCGGGACCGCTTGCCTCAGTCCGCGGCGCGCTCGTCCTTGTCCAGGTGTTCGCTTACGCCTTCGGCAAGGCCGAGGCACAGCGCCGCTTCCTCGCGGGTCAGCATCATCTCTTCAGCACCGAACACGGCAAGCTTCGTGCGCAGGACCTGCGCCATCGCGCGCGCCACCTGCAGGGCGCTTGGCATTTGCTGTGGTTCAGCCATGGGCCGGGATCCTTTCCCTTGGGCAGCTCTGCCTGCGGCAGCGGGGCCGGACAGGTCGCGTTGGAGTGCATTCATACCGGTTTTGGTGGGGGCTGGCGAGGGAGTGAAGAGGGTAGGGGCACCTCGGCGCCCGCGCCCCGCGCGGGCCCCGCGGCGACCCGCTCTACTCGCTAGGGCGGAGCGTCGGCGCTGTCGCGCCGCCGCCCACCCAAGCTCGCCGGCATGGATGCCGGCCCTGCGGGTGACGATCGGGGCCAGTGGGGAAGGCGGTGAGGCTGGTTGGCGTGAGCGGGCGAGGGCGCTAGGCTCCAGCCCATGCCGATCGTTCTTGCTGCCGCCGCCCTCTGCTTGTTGCCTTCGGTTCACGACGGCGACACGATCCGCTGCGACCGCGAGCGGGTCCGCATCGCCAACATCGATGCACCCGAATTGCCTGACAGCCCCAAGTGCCAGGACCGGCGGCGGTCCTATGCCTGGTGTGACTTTGCAGCGGGTGAAGCCTCGCGGGTTGCCCTTGCGCGGCTACTGTCGCGCGGGCGGGTCATGATCACGCGGCTCGGCACCGATCCCTATGGGCGGACGCTTGCCACGGTCTCGGTGAACGGCGTGGACGCCGGCGACTATCTGGTCGCGCAAGGCCTTGCGAGGCCCTGGCGCTGAGGGCCCCTTTCGAGGCGGGCGAGCTTTGCCCGCCTGCGGTCGCCAGCTTGCGCATCTAACCAAGACCCTTGCCGTAGCGCATGGGCGCTGGACGGGGAGGGGCTGGGCGCGGCCTCGTGTGACCCCACGCGTCTCTGACCCGCATGGTGCGAAGGCCGAGGAAGGCACTGCCCGCTGCCGCGGGCGCTGGCGGGTGAGAACAGCTCCTGGCGAAATGGCCGAGGCTGACGGGTTGAGCCTTTGCGGGGATTCGCGGGCCTGACCTGACGAAACCGCCATTCGTTTGCCGATGAACCCTGCAGGGCCAGTCCCTGGCCGCAACCCAAAAGCAGCGGACCGTGAAGCCCTTCAGGCTTGCCGCACCACTCCTCGCTTTTGGGTTTCCCTCACATGCGTTCGGTGCGGGCCCGGGCCTTTGGCCCTGCCTGTGGTGTTCATCGGCGGGCGGTTCCGCCGAGTTCAAGCCACGGAGATACCCCATGAAGAACCTCGTCATCCTGATCGGCCGCATCGCCGCCGCTCCTGAAACCCGCCACGCCGGCGAGACCGCGATCACTTCGTTCACCCTCGTCACCGATCGCCCCAAGCTGGTCGACGGCAAGACGGTCAAGAACGAGGCCGGTTACACCGAGACCCTCGCCGAATTCCACCGCGTCACCGCTTTCAACGGCCTCGGCACCTCGGTCGCCAAGCACAAGAAGAAGGGCGACCTCATCGAGGTGCAGGGCCGCCTCCACTACTCGAAGTGGACCGACCGCGAAGGCGTCGAACGCTACGCGGTCGAGATCGTCGCCGAGGAAGTCCTCTTCCTCTAAACCCGAGCCCGGGAGGCGGCAGCGCCGCCTCCCATTGGGCCACCGGACCGGCCCCCGATTGCTCATGCAGTCGGTGCACACGAAGGAGGTCGCTGTTGCAAGAAGGCAACGCGCGGCGTTCATTTCGCACTTGCAGCATGAAGGCGCCCGACCCATATGGGGGGTGCCTTTCAGGCATCCTCTCCCAAGACTTTCAAAGGGGCCGGCTCACGCTGGCCCCATTTTTTTGGCCGCGCGGGCACAAGAACCCGGCCGCGCGCACTTTCGTGCTGGCGTACGGTTCTTGTCGCCCATAGGGTCCGGCGATCATTTTCCATGCGAGCACTACAGACCGATGGCCGAAGAAGTGTTGCTCGACCACGTTGCCGATATCGTTTCTGCCCATGTCAGCAACAATTCGGTCGCGGCCGCCGACCTGCCGGGCCTGATCCAGGCGGTCTACGCTTCGCTTGCCGCGCTTGGACAGCCGCCGGAACCGGCCGCGGAAGAACTGAAGCCCGCCGTCTCGGTGCGCGCATCGGTCAAGCCCGACGCCGTCACCTGCCTTGAATGCGGCGGGAAGATGAAGATGCTCAAGCGCCATCTCGGCAGCGATCATGGCATGACCCCGGCCGAGTACCGGACGCGCTGGAGCCTGCCCGCCGATTACCCCATGGTCGCGCCTGACTATGCCGCCAAGCGCAAGGAACTCGCGGTCAGGATCGGCCTTGGCCGCAAACCGGGGCAGAGCCCGAACGCCAAGGTTGAAACGGCGCCTGAAGCTGCGCCCAAGGCGCAGCCCAAGGCCGACGCGGCCCCGGCAAAACGTCAGAAACTCGGCGTCGCCTTCAGCTAGCGCCTTGCTGCGGCCCGAGGGCCGACCTTGACATTTCGCGCGTTTCGCCGCATATTATGCCTCAGCTTTAGGCAAATGGTGAGGCATATGGCAAGCGCGGCATTCCTGAGCGAAGTCACCGGCGAGAAGGGCGTCTCGCCCGACCGGCTGTCGGCGGCCTTGCACATCACCAAGTCCGAGCTGGCCCTCGCGGCCGGATTGTCGCGTGATGCGGTCTCCAAGGCTGCCCGCAGCCAAAGCGTGGTCACCCAGGCGCGGCTGCGCGAGGTGAGCGAAATCATCAACCGCGTCATTCCGTGGGCGGGCAGCGAACTGGCTGCCTATGCCTGGTACCGCTCGCAGCCGCTGCCTTCGTTCGGTGACGCCACGGCCGAAGAACTCGTCCGCCAGGGCCTCGGCGAGAAGGTCCGTGCCTATCTCGGCCGGATCGCCGCCGGCGGGTTTGCCTGATCGTCAGGCAACATCAAGGTGACACTGTCATTCAGCCGGTTCGACGGTCTTGTCTACCGCGCGCATCATCCGGCCTGGGCCTATGACCCTGAATCCGGCGAAGGCGCGAAGCTGCATGGCGGACGGTTCAACCGCATCGGCACGGCTTGTTTCTACGCGGCGCTGAGCCTCGAGACCGCCTGGCTCGAAGCCCAGCAAGGCTTTGCCTTCAAGGCGCAGCCGCTGACCATCTGCAGCTACCGCGCCGAACTCGCCGATGTTCTCGACCTGACCGATCCCGCGGTGCGCGAGCGCGCCGACGTCACCCTCGCGCAGCTGAGCTGCGCGTGGGAACGGCTTGCCGGTGACCGCAAGCCCGTTCCGACCTGGGAGCTTGCCGACCGGCTGATCGCCGGCGGCTGCGCTGGCGTCATCGTTCCGAGCTTCGCCTCGCGTGCGACGCCCGACGATCGCAACCTTGTGCTGTGGTCCTGGAGCCGCGAAGCGCCGCATTGCCTCGTAGTAATCGATGATGAGCAACGCTTGCCGCGCGATCAATCATCGTGGCAGGATGCCCCGAAATCCGCGTAAAGCATTGATAACATTTAACATAAGCTATATTATCAAACTGAACGATCATGCCGCGCTGCGCTGTTCGTGACACGTTAGCGATTTTGTGGCATATGGCCCCTGAATTGGCTCACGCGCACGCTTCGCGACGCGTTCGCCGCATCAGGAGCAGTGCCATGACGGTACAAGTGACGATCACGCCCAATGGCCGGATGAGCCTGCCGGCCGAGATCCGCAAGCGGCTCGGCCTGGCCGGCGGCGGCGCGCTGCTGGTCGAGGAAACCGAGGATGGCGTGATCCTGCGCACCGTGGCGCAGTCGATCGCCCACGCCCAGGCGCTGGCGAAGAAATACACCGAAGGCAACGCTGCCGCATCGGTCGATGCCTTTCTTGCCCGCCGCCGTGAGGAATCCGGCGAATGACCGAAGTCGTACTCGACGCCTCCGCGCTGCTTGCCCTGCTCCGGGACGAGCCCGGCGCGGGCAAGGTCGCCGATGCGATCGGCGCCTCGCGCATGTCGAGCGTCAACTACGCCGAGGTCGTCAGCCACTTCATCCATGCCGGCATGCCCGCCGACCAGGTCGACGCCATGCTGCGGCCCCTGCCGATGGCGATCGTCGAGGCCGACCAGGCGCTCGCCACCATCGCCGGACGCCTGCGCGCCGCGACGGCCGAGGCCGGCCTGTCGCTCGGCGACCGTTTCTGCCTGGCGCTTGCGCGCCGGGACGGTCTTCCGGCGCTGACTGCCGACAAGCAGTGGCGCACCGTCGCGGACGCGGCCGGTGTCGCAGTGTCGGTGATCAGGTGATGCCAGGCAATTCCATGTGGTCTTGCCGCAGAGTCCAATGCAAGACTACTAAGTCCCCATGACGCGGGCGGCCATCCATCCTGAGCTTCTGACCTGGGCGCGCGAGCGTGCAGGCAAGAGCCCGGAAGATCTGGACCACCGCTTTCCCAAACTTGCCCTGTGGGAGGCCGGAGACGCGCAGCCCACGATCAAGCAGTTGCAAGCCTTCGCCGATGCTGTCCATGTGCCGGTTGGCTATCTGTTTCTTCCTGCTCCGCCTCATGAGCAATTGCCGATCCCGGATTTTCGGACGGTCGATGGCCGCGCCATTCACCGCCCTAGTCCCAACCTCCTCGACATGGTCTATGCCTGCCAGGAGCGCCAGGGATGGTTCAAGGACTATGCCCGGGCCGTGCGGCTGCCCGAACTCGCGTTTGTCGGCAGTGCCTCGCTGAATGACAAGCCAGTCGCTGTGGCAGCGCGGATGGCTGAAGCGCTAGGCTTCGACTTAGAAGCGCGTGCAGCCTGCCGGACCTGGGAGGAGGCTCTGCGACTCTTCATTGGCCACGCCGACGCGCTCGGCGTACTGGTGATGGTAAGCGGCGTCGTTCTCAGTAACAATAACCGCAAGCTCGATCCGGAAGAGTTCCGCGGCTTTGCCCTTGCCGACACCCAGGCGCCACTGGTGTTCATCAACGGGTCGGACAGCAAGTCCGCTCAGATGTTCACGCTTGCCCATGAACTCGCGCACCTCTGGCTTGGTGCCACTGCGATATCGAATGCCAGCGCCGCGCCGGTCGCGGGTTTCCGGCGTGAGGAAGTCTGGTGCAACGCGGTCGCAGCTGAATTACTCGTGCCATTGGTAACGCTACAAGCCGATCTCGTCGCGGATGAAGCAATTGACGACGCCGTCGCTCGTCTCACGCGTCGCTACAAGGTCAGCAGCCTTGTCATTTTGAGACGTCTTCTCGATGCCGGTTGGCTGGCCGGGGCTGCCTTCGAGGCCGCATGGGCTGCCGAGCGCGCCCGCCTGCGAGTGATCGCAGAACGAAGCGGCGGCGGCGGCGACTTCTATCGTACGACCCTGTCTCGCGTCAGCCGCCGTTTCGCGCGCGCCCTGGTCGAAAGCACGCTTGAGGGCCAGACCCTTTACCGTGATGCCTTTCGTATGCTCGGTGTTGCGAAGACCGAGACCTTCAACCACATCGGGCAGGAAGTAGGGGTGCTGGCTTGACCCGTTACCTGCTCGACGCGAACGTCTTCATCCAGGCCAAGAACCTTCACTATGGCTTCGATTTCTGCCCTGCCTTTTGGGAATGGCTGGTAGATCAGAACGCGGCCGCGATTGTCGCAAGCATCGAGAAGGTCAGCGACGAACTCGTAGGCGGCGGTGACGAACTTGCGGACTGGGCCCATGCCCGAGGCAAGGGCTTTTTCTTGCCACCCGACGACGCGGTTCTCCCTGCCTTGGGAGAGGTGAGCGCCTGGGCCACTGGGCAAGCCTATGAGCCCGCCGCAATCGCGACTTTCTTGCAAGTCGCCGATTATTGGCTGGTGGCACATGCCAAAGCCCACGACTGCGTCGTGGTGACTCACGAAGTGCCTTCGGATTCGGTACGCAAGATCAAGATCCCAAATGCATGCATCGGTCTCGGCATTACCTGCATGAGCCCATACGAAATGCTCCGCCGTGAACGAGCAAGGTTCGTATTGGGAGCAGCCGTCTAGTTCGTTCCTGGAATGTGTTTTGCGGTTAACCCCGAACGCCCACATGGGGTTCGGGGGCAAAACCGTAATCTCTCTCTCATCTCGGTGGCTGAGCGAAATCAGCATCGCCATAGCATGACGCCTGGGAGATTGGCGGCCGTCAAGGATCGCGGGTGCCCCCCGATTTTGGCCTGCTGCGGCTAGTGCCTTGCGAGCAAAAATCGGCTCCCCCCACGCCCGCGACACGCGGCGGCAGCGCGGGCGCGCCGCCGTCCCTGACTGCCTGACTCCGGCGTCCTTCCGATGGGCATCTTTCATCAGCGTGATGAGAGACAATTCCTTTTGGAGGTTATCATGACGGACCGTTTCTCGAACTTCGCCGACCTTGCCGAACACTATGCGCGCGAAATCGCCACGCCCGACTACGCCCGGGCATTTATGGAGCAGACCGAACTGGCCAAGCTCTCGATTGAGCACGAACCGAGCGCTGTCGAAATGCCCGACGCGATGCAAGCGCAGGCGGCGATCGAGATGATGCTGGCAACGGTCTTCGACCTGTTCCGCGACACCCGGATGGAAGATTTCGCAAGCGAAGTCGCATGGGGCATCGCCAACAGCTTCCATGTCGTCGCCAAACGCCTCGATGACCGCGAGGACGCGATGGCGAACCGGCTCCAGGAGAAGCTGCGCGAATACGATCCGAGCGAGGTCTATGCGACCGATCTCGAAGACCTCACCATGCAGGCCCGCAGCCTTGCCGAATGCCGCGATGCGATGGAGTGCATGCGTGACCATGCGGCACGGATCTACCTTGTCGAAACCGGTCGGCCTTTCTCGCCGGTGCGTGGGTCCAGGGTGTCGTCCAAGACCAATGCCTCGATGATCGAAGCGCGCGACTATCTTGCGGCACAGAAGGCGCAGCGGCGCGAGCAGTTTGCCCCATCGGGTCCGGTCGTGGTGTTTTCGGGCGGACAGCAGTTCACCGACATTGCGCTGGTTGAAGACTATCTCGATGCGATCCATGCCCGGGTCCCGTCGATGGCGCTTGCAACGACCGCTCAAAACAAGGGCGCGGACGTGATCGCGGCGGCCTGGGCATCGCGCCACAATGTGCCGGTGATCCTGTGCAAGCCCGATACCTCGCGGGGACCTTCGGCGCCCTATCAGCGCAACGCGCGCATGCTCGCCTTCAAGCCTGTCGAGGCGGTGGTGTGCAGCGGTGGCGGCATCCAGGCGAACCTTGCCGACCGGCTGCGCGAAGCACGCATTCCCTTGCACATCGTGCGCGACGCTTCGGTCCAGAACGAGGCTCCGGCGGCGCGGACCAAAGTAGCAGCGCAAGCTGAGCGGCCTGCGATGAAGCGCACGGCTTGTGGCACCGTCAATGCCGATGAACTCCCGCCATTCTGAGCAGGGACTGCTCCGATTGCATCAACCAGAAGGGTGTCCGGCCTTACCGCCGGATGCCCTTCTTTTTTGTCGATCGGGACGCACACTGTCATGGCCCGGCTCGCTCGCTTCTTGCCCCCGCCAGTAATGGCCTGACGGCCTGCTGGCGGGCACGCGAAGGCTTCGCATCGGCCGGGCGCTCGAGACCCGTGCCTGGGACCACCGGGTGTGCTGCCCAACAGGGTTAAATACTCTCGCAGACTTCCAAGCATGATGGCCGCCATTGGCCCGCGTCAAGAAGGGCGGTTCCCCCAATTTTTACGCCTGAAGAAGGCGAAAAAATCGGCTCCCCCACCCCCGCTCACGCGGCGGGCCGCGGGCGGCCCGTTCCTGACCCGGGCCAAGCTCGGCCATCCCGAAGGAGACCTCTTCAATTCCTTTGACAGGAGGCTCACATGAACGCTCTTACCAAGACCCTCGACATCCCGGCTTTCGACCACATCAGCTATGACGCAGCAGTGCGCGCCGCGACGATGCGGGCCCAGCACAGCTTCTTCGACCAGCACGTCATCGAGGACGAGTTCGGCTGCTTTCTCGCCATCGACGAGGGCGACTACAACGCCCTGCCCCAGGACCTGATCGACCGGATCGTCCATTCCGTCCCGGGCATGATGGCCGACGACTTCGACGAAGCGAACATCGCCCGCGCCGCGAGCTTCATGAGCGTGGTGATGGACCCCGACTGGGACGCCGACTGCCCGTTCTGACATGCCGCATATCGCACCGCGCCGGAGGGCTCTTGAGGGGCTCTCCGGTCCCTCTTTTTGCGTGTGTTCAATAAAGCGCAGCCGGGGCATCGAGCCCCGGCTGCGCTGGCCTCTGCCGAGGCCGGTTTCAGCTTGCCCGCAGGCGCTTTTCCGCTTCGTCCAGACCGAGCTTTCCGAGAGCGGCGAAGAATGCTTCGACCCTCTCGAAAGGCGCCTTGCCGAGAACCGATTTGTGCATCAGTTCGACAGTCGCTGCCCGCTCGCTTTCGCGCAGTTTCGTCTCGCGCGCTTCCAGCGCCTGACGCTCCTTCGCGATTGCCTGTCGTTCCGCTTCAAGGCTTCCTTTTCTGGCCATGTTGATACCTCGTGGGTTGCTGCTGAAACCTCCCGGCCTGAGGATTCCAAGCAGCGAGCGCAGTGGCAAGCCTTTTGCCAACGGTCCTGCAAATAAATCGTGCGGCCAGTCCTGTAATCAGCGGCGCTCATTGGCTTCAGGACAGGCGGTCAAGGCCCGACTCCATGCGCATCAAAGACGAGCAACCACCCACCAGACACAAGGTATCGGATTAAGGGGAAGGATTGCACACCCTACGCGGCCTAAGCCGCAGAAATGGGAAAAAGTGCAGCTAAATCAATACAAGCAACCTTGGAAGCCTTCGACAGCTTGACTGCTGTTGATGGCTGCCTGGTCCCCAGAATTGGCAATAATTCCGAGACTTTGCCGACGAGTTCCGGTAGTTCTGATGGCTATATGGTCCCCAAGCGGCATTTGCCCGGGAACCGGGCATTCCTTGACGGCAATCTGGCTCGCCGGAAGATGCCGCCTGCACCCAGTGACTATGTCATCTGGGATACGGAGCTTGCAGGCTTTGGCATGCGGGTCCGGTCATCGGGTAATCGCTACTGGTTCGTGCGCGTGCGCCGACGCGGCAGGCATTGCCGTGTCTCGCTGGGCAAGGTCGACGAGGTTGATGCCCTGACCGCCCGGGGCGAAGCGCGCAAGCGCCTCGCGGAAGTCGCGCTCGATGGCTTGCCGCGCCGCGTGTCGGTGAAGGTCGCTCCTCTGTTCTCAGATTACGCCGATGAATTCTGGACCGACTATGCTCGGCATTGGAAGGGATCGACCCAGAAGCGCAACCTCGATGCAATTAACCGCGACCTGATGCCGCGCTTCGGGAAGATGCGGATCGACCTGATCGGCAAGTCCGACGTCGTGCGCTGGCGCGACGATTGCGCGAACGTGAGCGAAGGCAAGTTCAACCGTGCTGTCCCGGTCCTTGCGGCGATGTTCAAATACGCCGCCCAGCTTGGTTACATCCGGAAGGGCTCGAACCCGTGCCGGGGTATGCCCCGCTTCAAAACCAAGCCGAAGGAACGTTACCTCAGCCCGCAGGAGTTCCGTCGTCTCGCTCGCGAACTGGCCGAGGACGAGGCAACCTACCCAGCGCAGGTTGCCGCCGCTCGTCTGCTGATCTTTTCCGGCGCGCGCCTCGGGGAAATTCGGGACCTGGAATGGGACTGGGTCCAATTGCCCCGTCTCCTTCTCCCAGACAGCAAGACTGGCCCTAAAACCATCTGGCTCAACAGCCAGGCCGTGAAGATTGTGGAAGGGATCGAAAGACGAGAAGACAGCAAATACGTCTTCGCCAACCAGTCTGGCGCGCGCCCCGTCAACATCGACAATTGGTGGTTCCCCTTCCGCAAGCGCTGCGCCTTGCCGGACGTCCGCATCCACGATCTTCGTCACAGCTTCGCCTCGGTCGCGATAAGGGAGAAAGTGCCGCTTGCGACCATCGGCGGGTTGCTGGGCCACGTGTTGCCGGAGACGACTGCGAGGTATGCCCATCTGGCTGACGAGACGATTGCCGACGCTGCCTCGCGCGTTTCGAGCGGCATCGCTGGTTCATTGGGCCTGTCGGCATGACCAGCCTGTCGCTCAAGCAGATCGTCGAAAAGGCTCTCGCGGAGATCGGCGTCAATCCGAAGCTGTCGCAGACACCGAAGGGCAAGGCGCGAACGACGACCTGGATTGCTGTGGAGAACGGGTTCGGCATCCGCCACTACCCCAGTGGTCGGCATGTTTACGTCGTTCAGACGCGGATGGGCGGACGGGTTCGGACGATCACAATAGGTCCGGCGTCGGTCCTCACCCGGCATCAGGCGGTGATGGTGGCGCGTCAGGTTCTTGCCCACGCCCGTGTCGGTCACGATCCGGCAACTACGCGCCAGCGCGTGCGCAATGCACCGCGAATGGACGACTTCTTGCGGGAATATTGGGAGAAGTGCTCCTCGGCCTGGAAGCCGTCCACGCAGGAAACAGCGACAGGCTATCGCCGTAGCCACATCGACGGCGCATTCCCGGAAGCGTTTGTGGACAGCTTGACCGAGGGCGAAGTGACCAAGTGGTTCGTAGCCCTGACGGACAAGTCCGGTCCCGGCGCTGCGAACCGTTGCCTGGAGATTCTCCGCGCAGCGCTGAACAAGGCGGAGGAATGGGGGTATCGCGTCGAGAACACGAACCCATGCTACGGAATCCGGCAGAACCGGAAGAACCATCGCAACCGGTTCCTGTCCGACGACGAGCTGGCCCGCCTTGGCGTAGTCCTGGCCAAGGCTCGCGCGGGCGAGGACCGAACCGCGCAAGCCTACGCCTCGGCGATCTTGCTGCTCGTCCTGACCGGATGCCGGGTCGGTGAGATTCTGTCCCTTGAATGGTCCGATCTCAGGGGTCTCCGCCTTCACCTCCGGGACAGCAAGACCGGCCCCCGAACCGTATGGTTGGGCGACGAGGCCCGCGACTTGATCGTCGCCCTCCCACGCTGCGGCAAGAATGCGTCGATCTTCTGGAACTGGCGCTATCGTCGACCAATCCAGACGATACATAGTCCATGGGCGAAATTCAGGGATGAGGCTCGGCTCAGGGACGTCAGGCTTCATGATTTGCGGCATACCTACGCCAGCCACGCCGTGATGGGCCGGGAGAGCCTGCCCATGATTGGTCGGCTGCTCGGTCATGCGACGGTCAAATCTACCTCGCGGTACGCCCATTTCGAGGATGCGCACCTGTTGGAGGCGGCGGAGACGATCGGAGCCGCGATTGAGCGAGCGATGCTGACGGGGCGATCGTGACCGCACATCGACGTTCATTGAAGCATAATACAAAGCGTGATAGATGGACTCATCCATGACCGGTAAGCAGCGAACCCGCATCTACAAGAACCGCTGGTTCGCAAAGTTTGCGACCCGTGAAGGGATCAGTGACGCAACGCTTGTTGCCGCCATCGACCAGGCCAATCGCGGCCTGGTGGACGCCAATCTTGGTGGTGGCCTGATCAAGCAGCGTGTTGCGCGCGAGGGTGGAGGCAAGTCCGGCGGATACCGCACGCTGGTCTTCTTCCGCCACGAGGAACGGGCCATATTCGCCTTTGGCTTTGCCAAGAGCGACAAGGCCAACCTCAGCGCGGCAGAACTGAAGGTCTACAAGCAGGCGGCGAAGATCGTGCTCGCACTGACGCAAGCCCAGATCGACACCGAAGTGCGCGAAGAGAGATTGTTCGAGGTGAATGACGATGCCCAAGACCTATAAGAGCGAGGCGCTCGCCGCCGTTCACGAAATGATGGAAGGGCTCCACAAGGCTGGAGCTGTCGACAAGCGCACCCTGCGCGAGTTCGACGAGGCCTGCCTTGTCCCGGCAACGCCGCTCCAGCCCGAGGAAATTAAGGCGATCCGCGAGGCGGAGCACGTCTCGCAACCGGTGTTCGCACGCTATCTAAATGTGTCGAAGAACCTGGTCTCCGATTGGGAGCGCGGGAAGAAGCGGCCAGGCGGTCCGGCACTCAGGCTGCTTTCGATCATCCAGCGCAAAGGGCTGGAGGCAGTTGCTTAATGAGGCAAAGGAAGCGCTCGAAACTTGGAATTGCTCCAGGCTCAACACCAATCGATCAATTTTGCTGTCTTTCGAGCGCAGACAGAACGCGATCGATTTTTGCTTCCACCTCATCAAGCCGAGCGCGGTCCCATTTTTCGTGCAGCGCCATGATCTCGACTTCGGTCCGCAGGTTGACCGTGTAGTCGTGGCTCGCAGCAACGCGATCCTTTGCCGCTTGCCGATTCTGGCTCATCATGATGACCGGAGCCTGGATCGCAGCCAGCGTGGATAGCAGCAGGTTGAGGAAGATGTAAGGATAGGGATCGAACGCCACATGCCAATGTGCCAACACATCCGTGTTGAGCAGCATCCAGCCTGCAAGAATGAGCGAAAAGCCAATTATGAAGCGCCATGAACCGCCGACGGCGGCGACTCTGTCGGCGAGCCGGTCTCCAAACGTCATCGACTCATCGGCCAAGTCGGCGGCATCGCGGCTCACCGGAATTCTTGATCCAATTCCTTCTAGGACCACGCGCTGTTCGGAATCCAGAGCTTCGCCGGAGCTGCTCAGGAGTTTGCGGGCAATTTCATTGGTGGTGATCGAATCCATACTTGGGTGCCTTTCAGAGGAAAAACGGGATCAAATGGCTGCCCTGCAAGTTTCAAATCATGCCCCTATATCTGTCGGTGCAACAAGGATGGATTGGCTGGCTTAGGCTGAAGTCCTTCGGTGCCCAACACTGGATATTGCCAACACCAAGGATGGTAGCAGTAGGAGAACTAGCGGAACCGCGGCAGTCAGACCGAAGATGATCGCTGTCGCGAGCGGCTGCTGCAATCCAGCGCCCCGGCTGATCCCCAGTGCTAATGGGCTTAATGTCAGGATAGCGATCAGCGCCGACATTAGGATCGGGCGCAGCCGCTTGTATCCCGCCTCCGCAAGTGCCGCGAGATCGATCGTCGCCTCGCCGTCGAGTTCTGAAAAGTAGAACACGATCAATTCGGTCACCATGCCGACCACCATGGTCAGGCCCATCAGCGCCGAAACGTCGAGTTCAATCCCGGTGAGCCACAGCCCGATGAACACTGCCGCGACGCTCAGAAGCACGGTCACAACCGCTGCCAGGGTCCAGGCAATTCGTTCGAACAGCAAAGTCAGCAAGAGCGCGGAAAGTAGCAGCGCGGCACCAAAGACCATGGTCATGTCGGTGAAGCTTTGCCGCTGCTGAGCATAGAGCCCGCCATAATCGACCCGGATAGAGGGCGGCAAATGCAAGCCCGTCACAGTCTTGCGCACTTCGGTCATCGCCGAACCGAGGTCACGTCCTTCGAGCCGTGCTGTCACATCGATGAAGGGCGCAAGGTCTTCGCGGGTAAGTTGCTTCTGCCCGGCCATGATAGAAACGTCGGCGATCTGGCCGACGCGCACGACATGACCATCCGGCGCAGTGAGTGGCAGGTTGGCAACCTCGGCTGCACGCGCGCGGATGTCGGCGGGGCCTCGCACCCGAACCCCGATCAGTTGTTCCCCTATCCTGACACTGGTGGCTGAACTGCCGCCTATCAGCCCTTCGACCTGTCCTGCGACTGCGGCCGGATCGAGCCCTTGCTGCTGCGCAGTTCCCGGCCTGACCCGCACGGAAATGGCATCGCCCGCGACCCGCAGGCCATCGACCACTTCGACAACGCCGTTGACCTTGCCGATTGCCTCGGCAACATGTTTTGCGGTCTTTTCGAGTGCGACCGGATCATCACCGAACAGCTTGATCTCGATCGGCTGCGGCACGGCGGTCAGATCGCCAATAAGGTCTTCCATCAATTGCAGGGTTTCGATCTGGATCCCCGGAACTTGCTTTTCGATCCGGCCCCGGATGTCGCCCATTACCTCTTCAATCGGCCGCCGCGACCCGCCTTTCAGGCGAATGAAATAATCGCCCTCGTCGGCCTCCGTCAGACCACCGCCTAGTTGCAGCCCGGTGCGCCGCGAATAGCTGGCAACTTCGGGAGTGCTCTGAATGATGGCCTCGACCTGGCGCAACAGTCCGTCGGTATCGGAAAGAGCGGCACCAGGCTGGGCCTTGTAGTCAAGGATAAACCCGCCCTCGTCCATCTTGGGCATGAAACCCGATGGAACTTTGTACCAGGCAAACGAACCTGCAAGCGCAAGAACTAGGCAGACAATCGCGGCGAACCGCACCGGGCGGGACAATGCACGTGCGATAGCGCGATGGTACTGCTCGGCAAGACGACCGAGCCATCCTGCTGCGCTTTCGGCCGCTTCGGCATCGGCGGGGCGCAGCCAATGGGCGCAGACCAGCGGGATGAGGAAGCGCGCGTAAAGCAGCGAGATCGTCAGCGCGGCCACCATGGTAACGGCCAGCGCCTTGAAGAACCCACCGCTTACTCCGGAAATGAACGCGAGCGGCAGAAACACCACAATTGTTGCCCCGGTCGATCCGAAAAGAGGCCTTGCCATCTCCGCCGCAGCGTCAAGGATGCCCGGCGTATCGCGCGCTGTGCCCTCCTGCATCCTGCGCATGACGTGTTCAAGCATGACCACGGCATCGTCGACGATCAGCCCGACCGCGGCCGCCATGCCGCCCAGTGTCATCATGTCGAAGTGCATACCCATCGCGAACAGGATCAGACAGGTTCCAGCCAGTACGGCAGGAAGGATAGCAGCAGTGATGGCCATCAGCCGGAATGAACGCAGGAACAGGAACAGCACCAGCCCCGCAAGCAGCGCGCCTAGCAGGATGGCATCACGCACCGCGTTGGCAGCCCCGACCACCAGTTCCGATTGGTCGTAGAACGGCGTGACAGTCACGCTCGGGGGTAGCCCCAGGCCCTTCAATCGGGCATCGACATCGCGCACCACCTTGACCGTATCGCCGCCGAGCGACTGACGCACGTTGACCAGAACCGCGCGGCGGCCATTGCTGGTTACGAGGGTGTAGTCAGGCCGGCTGGACGGCTGCACCGTAGCGATATCACCGATGGTGACGATGCCCGAACCGCCGGTAGCCCCGGTCTTGACTGGGGTCGCGGCGATATCGGCAGCCGAAGTGAGCCGGTTCTCGACCAGCACAAGGTAGAGTCTGTGTCGGTCCTCTATCCTCCCGGCGCCCTGGACGACGTTGGCCTGGCCCAATGCCTTTACAACGTCGTCGCTTGACATGCCGAGTGCGGCTAGTTTCGCGGGATCGATATCGACCGAGAATTCACGGGGGGAGCCGCCAAGGACATCGACCCCGGCGACACCGGGGACGGCGGTCAGCGCCGGGCGCACTTTGAGTTCGGCGATCTGACGCAGCGCTTCCTGATCGAGCGAAGTCGACGTCAGCGCAATTCCAACCACCGGAAACAGCGTCGGGTCCGACCGCCTTACGTCAAATGTCGTACCTGGCGGCAATGACGACAGGACCGTCGCCAACGCGCCTTGGGTCGCAAGTGTTGCCGAGGTCATGTCGTGACCCCAGTCGAAGTTGAGCGCCACCTCCGCCGAACCGCGACTTGTTGTCGAGCGCAAGTGCGTGACCCCCGGAACAGAGCGCAGGGCGATCTCAACCGGACGCGTAATCTCAGCCTCCATCTGCGCCGCGTCACGCTCGCCAGCATCGATCGCAACGACCACGCGCGGATAATCAATCTGCGGGAACAGACTGACCGGCAGCCGCAGGGCTCCTGCGATCCCGCCTAGCGTGAGCAGCAGCATCGCAAGCCACAGGCTGCGCGCGTGGTTGGCAAGGCGAAGCTTCATCGCGTGCGGACCTTCATTCCGTCTTCGACTGCGGTGGCGCCCTCGACAACAACCGCCTCGCCATCGGCAACGCCCTTGAGGATCGCCACGTTCGCGGTGTCGCTCGCACCAACAGCAACGTCACGACGCTTGGCTACGCCGTCCTTGACAACAAATACGAAGGGTTGTCCGCCATCGTCGAGCAGTGCGGCATAGGGGACAGTCACTGCCGCACGTGAGGCACGCGTCACTACATGCGCCGACAGCGGCTGGCCGGCGGCCAGACCCTGTTGCGCCGGAATCGTGACCAGAACAGAGGCGAGTCGGGTCTGGGCATGGGCGACCGGGCTGATGCTCGCGATTGGGACTGTGAATGGCGGGGAACCGTCACCGGGATGCACTTCAATCGGACTGCCGGCTGACAGAGTGCGCGCGAGCGCCGGATCGATCCCGAACCTTGCCTTGACCGCACCGGAGCGCGACAGGGTGGCGATCGCGGCGCCGGGCTGGACGAGATCGCCCGCACTGGCGCCAGTCGAATCAACAAATCCGGCGTGCGGCGCGCGAAGGACAAGGCTCGCGCTGCGTTCGTTGAACGATGCTAGCAAAGCCGAGGATGCTGCTGCCCGCGATCGAGCAGCTTCGACGTCGGCATCGCTCGCCAGCCCGTCAGCGCGCAAACGCCGGGCGCGGGCCAGCGCCTGTGAGGCCGCCGTCGCATCGGCAGAAGCGGCACGGTATTGCGCCAGACTTGCCGGACTTGCCCTGAGCCGCGCAATCACCTGGCCTGCGGCCACCGCCGATCCCGCAGGAGCATCGATGGCGATGACCGTCGCCTCGACTGGTGCCGACAGCACGATCTGGCTGTCTCCGCCGCGCTCGATTTCACCGTAAAGCGTGATCGACTGGGCGATATCGCCCGTGGCCGCTTGCGCAAGCTTGACCAAGGCAACCGGGGTTGGAGCGGCGCCCTCATTGCCCGCACCTTTCGAACAGGCGGCAAGCAGTACCAGAAGCGGCAGGATTGCCAGCAATCGTTTCATTTCCACCCCTCGATCGGTGTTCCGCTCAGCAGTTCAAGCGCGATGGTCTGTTCTTCGATCGCCAGCCAAGCCTGAGCGATCACCAGTTGGCGGTCGCGCAGTTGCTGGCTGGCCGTCATCGCTGCCGCCTGCGACAGGTCACCCCGCCTGCTGGCCCGTGCACTTGCATCGGCCAGGCGCTCTAGTCCCGGAAGTCCAGCCTCAGCATCGGCCAGTTGTCGCCGGGCCAGCGCGATCCCGTTCCAGGCAGCGGTAATTTCGGCGCGAGTGTTGAACAGCCGGGCCTCGTACTCGGCATTGAGCGCCTCGCGCGTGGCGCGTTCAACCGCAATCCCGCCACGATTGCGATTCCACAGCGGCAGGGTGAAATCGATGGTCGGGCCGATCAGGAAATTGCCCGCTGAATCGCGATTCGGCGTCACGGTCAGGTTGAGCGAAGGAAACTGATCGAGCACCGCCTTGTGGACGCTTGCTTCCTGCGCGTCGTAGCCTGCCCGCAGGGCGGCGAGGTCGGTGCGGCTGTCGCGCGCCATGGCGAACAAGCGGTCGGCACCGAGCGGAGCTCCCGGCAAGGCCAGCGGCGCGAGGGCGAGCACGGTATCGGGCGGCAGTCCGAGAAGCCGGGCGAGTTCCTGCCGGGCAGTTTGCAGATCCCGCTCGGCGCTCCGCAACCGGTCGGCTGCATCGTAAGCGGCGAGCCGTGCTGCCTCGGCATCGCCCACCGGAACGTCGCCGCGCAGTGCTGCCCGTGTCGTTCGCGCGAGCTGCGCTTGGGCCACTGCGTCGGATTCGCGCGTCAAAACGACAATTCGTGTGAGCCCTTGGATGCGTACCACCTGGATGCGGGCCTGTCCGGCGGTCTGCCATTCGGCCCACGCAAGATCGAGCCGAACCTGTCGTGCTTGGGCATTAGCCTGCTGGCGGGTAACTGCGCGCTTACGCAGGGAATTGAGGTCGAGGCCCAGACCGCCCGCGATATTGAGCATGGTATCCGGCCCGCTCAGCACTTTGTCCGCGCCAATGCTGAACGTGGGATCGGGCAGAAGCCCCGCCGCAAAGGCCTGCGCATCCGCAACTCCTGCCCTTGCGCGTAGGGCAATAAGATCGGGATTATTGACCACGGCGAGCGCCGCCACCCCGTGCTGGGTAAGCGGCGCGGAAAGATCGACTGGCGTCGGGCTTAGCCACGGTCGTTCGATTGCGCTCGCCTTGGTCTCAAGAATCTGAGGAACTGGATCGGCAAGTAGCGCAGGACTGTCTGCCAGCGGGGCGGGAGCATAGCTGGCGCAGCCGCCTGTCAGCAAGACAAGGGTCAGGGCGAATGGTGCTTTCAGGGCTCGATCCTTTCCGCAAAGGCGATCGTCGCGACCAGCCCCGGATGCGAGTCGCCAAGAGTCAGCGTCGCGCCATGGGCCATGGCAATGGCCCGCACCAGGCTAAGGCCGAGGCCGTGACCGGCCGTGCCGCGCGCCGTTTCCAGTCGCACGAAGCGCTGCTGGACTCGTTCGCGATCGGCCTCGGGAATTCCGGTCCCATTGTCTGCAACGGAAACCGATGCTCCCTTGCCCTCGGCGTGGGCCTCCATCCGGATTTGCGTCCCTTCGACAGTATGCCTGAGGGAATTCTCGACGAGATTGATCAGCGCCTGGGCGAGCAATTCGCGATCACCGAAAACCACAAGTCCGGGTTCAACCATGACGGTCAAGTTGCGTTTGGAATCCTCAGCTAGCGGGATCAGCGTTTCACCGAGTTCGCTCACGAGCGCAGTCAGATCAACGCGCGAATAGGCCCGCTTCAGGCTTCCCTCTTCAACTTCCGAAATTCGCAAGATCGCATCGAAAAGTGACAGGACATCCTCGGACTGGGTAATCGATTGCTCGACAAGCTCAGTACTTTCAGCCTCATCGGTTGCCCCCCGAAGGCGCTCGAGCTGATTGCGCAGGCGCGAGAGCGGCGTCCGCAGATCATGCGCCAGATCGCCGCTGACCTGACGTAGGTTGGTGATGAGCCCGGCTATCCGGTCAAGCATGGCATTGATGGATGCCGCGATCCGGTCAAATTCGTCTCCGGTGTTCCCTACCATGGCACGTTGGGCAAGGTCGCCCTCGATGACCGCAGCGGCGGCCATCTCGATCCCGGCAAGCCTGCGCTTAAGATACCCTGCGAGCAGAAATGCGCCGCCAAGCCCGAGCAGCAGAAGTGCGCCAAAGGCCAGCGCGAACATCGCAAGTATGGTGCGGTCGATCGCCTCGAGCGATTCAAGATCGGCCGCGACTACCAGGCGATACCCACCTGGCAGCGGCGTGCTCTTGGCGCGCGCTGGATCGGGGCCTTCAAGCGGATCTTCAAACAGGATTTTGTGCCAGCCCAAGGGCGGCATTTTCGTTTGCAGGTTTCCAGCAATACGCGCGCCACTGGGGCCGAACAAAGCTGTCCCCAGCGAGATCGGGCCTGGTCCGTGCGACTGGTTGACGGCCTCAATGACGCCCCGGATGCCATCGTCGCCATATTCGCGCTGTAATGATCGCGAGGATTGCTCGATCGTCGCATCGATCTGACGGGAGAATGCGGAATGGGTTGCGAAGAATACGGCCGTTCCCAGAACCAGCATGGCGGCAGCATAGGCGATGAACGCGACCCAAGCGATGCGACTGGCGGCGCTGCTGGGAAGCAGGCGCAGCCTCATGCCGCACGCAGCCTGTAACCAACGCCGCGCACCGTCTCGATTGGATCGGTCCGTCCACCCTCGTTGAGCTTGGAACGCAGTCGGCTCATATGCGTTTCGACGATCTTGGTCTGCGGGTCGAAATGGAAATCCCACACCCGTTCGAGTAACATGGTGCGGGTCACGAACTCACCCGCATGGCGCATCAATTCCTCCAGCAAGCGGAATTCGCGCGGTTGAAGCAAGATCGTCTTGCCCCCGCGCCGCACCTCACGGGTCAACAGGTCAATTTCGATCTCGCCCGCACTCAGCTGAGTGGTGATGGATGCCGGAGACGAGCGCCGTCCCAGTGCCTGAATCCGCGCCGCCAGTTCACTGAAGGCAAATGGTTTGACCAGATAATCGTCGGCTCCCGCCTCAAGACCATCGACACGATCCTCGATCCGCCCGAGCGCCGTCAGCATCAGTACCGGGGCTGACACCCCGCCTGCCCGCAGACGCTTGAGAACCGAAAAGCCGTCCAGTTCTGGCATCATCCGGTCCAGAACAATCACGTCTACCCGCTCGGTCAAGGCGAGGTGAAGCGCATCCTCCCCGTTTACCGCCGCGACGACATTGTGCCCGAGTTCACCGAGCCCGCGCTCGACGAATTGGCGAGTGTCCTTATCGTCTTCGGCAAGGAGGATGCGCAGCACCGTTCGGCCTAGTCCCTGGCGTTCAGCGGTTCGAACTTGTCTTCGACGATCCGGCCGGTCCGGACATCCACGCCGATCTCGTGAATCCGGTTTCCCTGGCGGATGTCGAACGAATATCGCTCGCCGCCGCCCTCGCGTTCACGCTCGGCCTTCTCGACCCGCCCCGGTGCCACCTTCAATGCGATCACGCGCGCCTGGGCCATGGTGATGCCCGAAGCCTTGGCCAGCGCAGCTTGGGGGGCGATGGCAACCATCGCCAGGGCGGGAACAATCAAAGCAAGCTTCTTCATGACTGTACTCCTTGAAACGTGCTCATTGCACATTCCATGGTTTAGTCATGCATAGCTCACATCACGGTTGCCTGTGGGATACAATTTCCCAACTTTGGCCAATACGCTTGCAGCGGGTTACATCCGCGAGTGACTCGCGAACGTCGCGCCAAGTTGGGTCAATCTTCACGGTGATCCTGTTGCGCAACATTGCAATATAACTGGCGGTTGCCATCAGTCCCATGAGTCAATCAGGAGCGCCGAGATTGAAGCGGTTGGGCCATGCAACGCTCGCTCATTCAGGCCGTGGCGCCGACGGATTTTACCACTGTTCGCGACCCCCAACGCAGCGCACTGGAACGGAAGGCGTGCATGCCACCGGCCCCCACTGCCATTGGAACCGATGATGGCTATTTGGTCCCCAATCCGGAATTTTTCGAGAACACGGACGGTCCAAATGCTAGCCCGGCGTCCACCGCTCGATTGTCGCTTTCTCGCCCAAGCCCGCAGGAAATCCCGACTTGTGGCCCGAGATCAGACGGCGCAAGCACACTGGGCTGGGCGCGGGAAATATCGGAACTTGACAGCACACCCTACACGGCAGGACCGTAAGGAAAATGGCGGAAATGCGTGTGTGTACAGAGTGGGAATTTGGTAATACATCGTATTACATTGCTGTAGCCTGCCGGTAAAGTCCCGGAATTCCGCGAGTTTCACGGTATTACACTGTAATACGCCATTTGGTCCCCAACCCCTTTCTTGCCAAGGGCCCGCCGATGCCCTAAAACCCTTCTCGCGCAATCTCCACCAGGCCCTTGCGAAGGGCCTGGTGATGACTGAAACAGTTCTGATAACCCTCCGGCTTCCACAGCCGCTGGCCGATGCAGCGCAGGCTGCCGCAACCGCGCAAAACGTCTCCCGATCGAACCTCTTGCGAATCGCGCTTGAGCAATTCCTGGGCGTCATGTCGGGCACCAGCGAGGTGGACCGCCGCCGGCAGTTCTCGGCCGAGTATCTGTTCCTGGTCGCTGACCTCATCGTGCAGCGCCAGTACCCCGATGCCCATAGCGCGCTGATCACCGAAGCCGAACGCCGGATGGAGGCGCTCTGTGCCGCGTCCTGACACCTGGTCCGACCGGGCGCGGCCGGGCAAGCTGCAGCACCATTCCGCGCGCGGGAACATGCCGCGCAACGCCGGCGATTTCACCCGCGGCTCGCAACTCATCACCCACGAATTCATGATGTGGTTCGCCTCGGCGAAGATGCCCCTGCTGGTATGGTTCTTCACCTTCTGCATCGCGCTTTCGATCGTCCTCGCGCTGCTGCTCGAGAGCCAAGAGATCCAGATGATCCTGATGCGGATCTACGCCGCTGGATGGACCTTCATGGAGTTCTCGCACGCCAAGATTCTCAACCTCACCCTTCCCTCCGGCGAAGTCGTCCGGGCGCCTGTCGGTATGGTCGCTTCGCACCCCGATGTGGTCATCGCCTGGAACAAGTTGATGCGCGCCATTTGGGGCTCGCTGTTCATCTCGCTCTTCGTCGCGGTGCCGATCGCGGTGTGGTTCGTCGACTTCTCCAAGCGGCGCGGAAAGTCGATCCTCGAGGAGCGGCATCAGCGCGGCGCCATGCTGGTTGATGCCGCCGAGCTTGCCAATGTCATCAATGCCCACAACCGCGATATGCTCGGCGCAGAGATCGCCGAACGCCTGCCCGGCAAGAGCTTCGACGAGGTCATGAAAATGAGCCTCGCGACGCGCAAGGAGGCGGGCATTCATCACGTCTATTCGATCGCGGGTGTGCCCTTCCCCTGGCGCACCGAACAGGCCCACACCATCATGATCGGCTCGACCGGCACGGGCAAGACAACGCAGATGCGTGCGCTTATTGCGCAGATGCGCGCGCGGCGCGATCGGGCCGTCGTGTTCGATCTCACCGGCGCTTACGTTGAGGCATTCTACAACCCCCAAACCGACACCATCCTCAACCCGATGGATGAGCGCTGTCCGTCCTGGTCGGTGTTCGCCGAAGCGAAGAACCATGCCGACTTCACCGGCATCGCCGCAGCCCTGCTTCCGGCAGATGGCGGCGGTGCCGAGCCGTTCTGGATGCTGGCTGCGCGCACGCTGTTCGTCGAGACCTGCATCAAGCTGATCAAACTTGGCGAGGCCACCAACCAGGCGCTCGCCAGCAAGCTGATGATGGCCGACCTCAAGGAGGTCCACAAACTCCTAGAGCACACCGTTGCCGATCCGTTGACCGCGCCCGAGGCGGCCAAGATGGCGGAATCGATCCGCGCCGTCTTCAACACCAATGCCCAGGCCCTGCGCTTTCTCCCTGAGGGCAAGGAGGCGTTCTCGATCTCCGACTGGATTCGCGCGGAGAACAAGCCCGGTTCGATCCTGTTCATCACCTCCTCGCACAACGAACTGGTGCTCAATCGGGCGCTGCTCTCGCTCTGGATGAACCTCGCGGTCCACACCCTGATGCGCCTGCCGCGAACCCGGGACCTGCGTACCTGGTTCTTCTTCGACGAGGTCCATGCCCTGCACCGCCTCCCGGCGATCGAGGACGGCCTGCAGACCGCGCGCGGCTTCGGCGGTGCCTTCGTGCTCGGCATCCATTCCTTCGCCAAGCTGGCCGAGACCTACGGCAAGGAAGGCGCGCAGAACCTTGCCTCGCTCGCGCGGACCAAGCTCGTTCTCGCCGCAGCCGACCGCGACACCGCCGAGCACTGCTCGGACTACATCGGCCACCGTGAAGTCAGGATGATGGATGAGGCCTACAGCTACGGCTATTCCAACATCCGCGACGCGGCGACGATCACCCCGCGCTCCGAAGTGCAGCCGCTGGTGCTGCCCGACGACATCATGAAACTGCCTTCTCTGCGCGGCTTCCTGGTGTTCCCGGAAGGCTTCGATGCCGCTCGGATCAAGCTCACCTACAAGGACTATCCCAAGGTTGCCGAAGGCTATGTCCTGCGCACCCATGTCGAGCCGATCGAGTTTGCCCGCGATGCCGATGATGACGCGGAAAGTGAAGGCGGCGGGCGCGAGACCAAGGACGAACTCGAACTCGCCCCCGCACCCGAGGTCGACGGCGAACCGGCAAAGCCAAACCCCACACCCCGACAGGAAGAGCTGAACTTCGCTACCGTACAGGCTGAGCCGACAGTTGCACCGCAACCGAGCCTTGGCCGCTCGATGGTCGCCAGCGCAGAGATCGTGAAGAGCGCAGCAGCTGCGCGTTCCAGCGAGGCCGAAACCGCGCCCAAGACGCCCCGCAGCGCCGGGCTGAAGGTCCCTGCCCAGCGGTCCACCCAAGCCGCCCGCGAACTTGCCGAAGCAATCGACCGCGACGTTTCGGCGGAACTCGAAAAGCAGCAGACGCGCGAGCCCGAGATCGATGTCCCCAGCCACGATGACGGACCGGAGATGTAACCCATGCACTCCATCGCATCCGTCAGATCGTCGAGCGGCGCAGCCGAATATTTCGCGAACGACAATTACTACACGGCCGATGAACACGCGGAAGCCGGGGTCTGGGGCGGCGAGGGTGCGCGCGCACTCGGACTTGAGGGTCAGGTCGAACGCGATCAGTTCGAAGCGATCTTGAATGGGCGCTTGCCTACCGGGGAGATGGTGGGTCAGGTTGAAGGGCGGCGCCTGGGCCTGGACCTTACCTTCTCGATGCCCAAGTCCGCCTCGATCCTGGCGCTGGTGAGCGGCGACAAGCGGATCCTCGATGCGCACCTCGCCGCCGTCAAATCGACGATGACGCAGCTCGTCGAAAAGCAGTTTGCCGAGAGCCGCAATTACGATCGCTCGCGCAGCGGCGAGCCGCAAAAGACTGGCAATCTCGTCTATGCCCTGTTCGCCCACGACACGAGCCGCGCGCTCGATCCGCAAGGCCACATCCATGCCGTCGTCGCCAACCTGACGCGCGACCCGAAGGGCACCTGGAAGGCGCTGTGGAACGGTGAGATCTGGAAGAACAACACGACGATCGGCCAGTTCTACCATGCCGCCTTCCGCGCCCAGTTGCAGAAGCTTGGCTACGAGACCGAGGCGGCGGGCAAGCACGGCTCGTTCGAGATCAAGGGCGTGCCGAGCGAGGTCATCAAGGAGTTCAGCCAGCGCCGCGAAGATATCCTGACCAAGGTCGAGGAACTCGGCATTGCATCGCCGAAGGGACAGGACCGGGTGACGGTCAATACCCGCGATCCCAAACTGGCGGTCGAGGACCGCGCGGCACTGGTTCAGACTTGGCAGGATCGCTCTGCGGCACTGGGGTTCGATGGCAAGGCGCTCATCGCCGAGGCCAGGGCCCGCGCCGAGGTGCAGGCGCGCCCGACCTTCCGCGAAACGGCAACTGCAGCGCTCGGTGAAGTGTCGACCCGGATCGGCGCTGCGCTGCGCACGCCGAGCCCGCTGGCAGTGAGCGGTACGGCCGCCCTGTTCCTCCCCGCAGACACGATCAAGGCGCAGCACGCGACGGCGTCGGCCATTCGCCACTTGTCCGAGCGCGAGGCGGCGTTCTCGCCACAGGCGATCCTCAGCGCGGCGCTGGGCTTCCAGATCAAGGGTCTCGAAGGCGGCGCGGTCGTAGAGCGGATCGGCGAACTTATTCGCGAGGGCCATCTGATCCCCGGCAAGTCGGAGCGGCTCGACGGGCACTTCGACCTGGTAACGACGCCGGCGGCGCTCGCCATGGAGCAGCAGATTCTGGACCGGATCGATGCCGGCAGCGGACAGGGCCGCGCGTTCATGCCGCCCGAGGTTGCCATGGCGCGGCTGCAGGACGCGGCGCGCGAACTCGGCCAGACCCGGGCCGGGGTCGATACCTGGCAGCTCAACGAAGGCCAATTGGCCGCAGGCGTCGCGATCCTTTCGGGCACCGATCGCTTCCTCAATGTCCAGGGCGTCGCGGGGGCGGGCAAGTCGACGCTGCTGGGCGCGCTCGACAAGGTGCTCGGGCAAGAAGGCGTCAAGCTCGTCGGACTTGCCTTCCAGAACAAGATGGTTGCGGACCTGCGCGGCGGCGGCCAGGGCATGTCGGCCGAGCAGATGCGCGAGGCGGGGATCGAGGCCTACACGATCGCCAAGTTCCTCAGCACCTATGGCGGGGCTGCGGCCGCGGGATCGGGCGAGCGCTTCGAGGCCGCCAAGGCGGCGCTCGCCAACACAGTCATCATTACCGACGAAAGCTCGATGGTCTCCTCACGCGACATGCTGCGGCTGACTGCGCTGGCCGAGCAGCTCGATCTCGCCAAGGCGCCGTTCATGGGCGATCGCCAGCAATTGTCGGCGATCGAGCAGGGCAAGATGTTCGCCGTCAGCCAGGCCGCGGGGCAAGCAACCGTGCGGATGGACGAGAACATCCGCCAGAAGAACTCAGCCCTTCTGCTGGCGGTCGCCGGGCTCTCGAACGAGGGCCATGCGAGCCTCGCGCTCGACCTTCTTGCTGCCCATGGCCGGGTGATCGAAGCGGGACCCGACCACGTCGCCCGCGCGGCCGAGCTGTGGCTGTCGCTCAGCCCCGACAAGCGCGAGGCGACCGCGATTTTCACGGCCGGGCGCGAAGACCGCGCCGAGATCAACGCGCGGGTCCAGGCGGGGCTGCTCAAGGAAGGCACCCTCACCGGGCCGGGTCTAACGCTCACCACCCTGCAGAGCGCCAATACCACGCGCGAAGAGCTGCGCTTTGCCTCGACCTACCGGGTGGGCCAGGTGTTCGACGCGCGGATGGACGTGCGCGAGCTGGGGTTGAAGCGCGGGGAGTACGAGGTCCGCGAGATCCGCAAGGACGGCATGGTCGTGCTCGAGGCTGGCGGGCGGCGCAAGGTCATCGACCCGACCCGCATCGATCCCGATCACCGCTTCGACCGCATCGGGCTCTACGAGCAGAAAGAGATCAAGATCCATGACGGCGAGACCGTGTTCTGGCGCGACAAGGACCAGGGGCGGGACATTGCCAAATCGACCTATGCGACGGTGCTTGAGGCCAGGCCCGAAGGCGTACGGGTCGAGCTTGCCGACAAGCGGCAACTGGTGCTTGCGACCAGCGACCCGATGCTGCGCCGGCTCGACCTCGGCTATGCGCTCAATGCCCATATGGCGCAGGGCATGACGAAACCAGAGGCGATCGAGGTGATCTCCTCGGCGCAGCGCAACCTCGCGACCCAGCGCACGCAGAACGTGCTCAACACCCGCGCGACCGACGACATGATGGTTGTCACCAACAATCTTGAGGGGCTGAAGCAGCAGCTCGATCGCACGCCCGGGAACAAGACTTCCGCACTCGAGGTGACTGGCAGGCTTGAAGTCGAACCCCGCCACCATAACCCGATCGACGCGCGGCAGTTGCCCGAACTCAAGATGAGCCCGGAGCTCAAGGCCAAGCTCGATGCCGTGCTGGGCAAGGCACCCGACCGCCCGGTGCGGCAACTCCCTGTGCCTGAAAAGTCGCTGGGGCTCGACCTGTGAGGCCCCTCCCCGCCCTCGCCCCTGCCGCGGCCACCCGGGTGTTCGACCGCGCGCATTCCACGCTCGTCTGGTTGGCCGTGCTCGCCTTTGTCCTGCCCGAGCCTGCGGCGCGCGGCCTTGTCATCCTGGCAATGATCGCCGTCGCCCTTGCCGCGGCGGCGGTCGCGTTCCTTGCGCCGGCTGCGCCAAATCCAAAGCCCGATGCCGATCCCGAACCGCCCGGCAGCGAACCGATGGAGACCGACCATGGCCTATGAACACGAGGAAATCGGCGACTTTGCGAGCGAGCGCGATGCCCAGGATTGGGCGGAACGCAACAACATCGATCCCCAGGATCTCCACTTCCGCGCCCGCGGAAGGCGGGGCGTCACCCTGAGCGTGCGCCGGTCGGCGCTCGGGGATTCGTCGCGCGGCGACCTCTCATACGGCCGCCGGACCGGCTTTTTCTAAAAAACAAGGAGACTAGCCATGAAACGATATGCCTATCTGCTCGCCCCGCTGCTTGCGGCGGCCGCAACCCCTGCCCTCGCTGCCGAGCCCGCTTCCAGGGCTGCTGCGGCGTCAACGTTGATCCAGAGCCAGCTCGAAAGCCGGGCGGGCTCCGAACAGACCAGCTCCGAACAGACCGGGGCGACCCTCGCCCGCCTTCGCGAAGCGCTCGAGGCGCGCAAGCAGGCGCTGAAGGATGCGGCCGTCCGCGTCCAGCAGGACGCCAACGGTCTCTGTTCGGACTGTCCGGACAAGGCGGATCCCACCCATCACCATTCCGTCAGCGAAGAGCGCAAGGTCGACTGCATCCATTGCATCGAGAAGGCCATCTACGCCTGACCGGAACGTCGGCGCGGTCCGGGCCACCTCCCACCGGGCCGCGCCGGCTCTACAAGATTTTTGCAATTGCGAGAGGTCGAGGACTTGCCTTGCTGCAATCGCGATATAGTCTTTTAAGGGCGCTTACCTAACTCGCTCCATTCCAGAGCCATTTCAGCAAATTTAACTTGGTGCAATATTGACAGAATGTCTATATTGAACAATCGTTTGCGTTATTGGCTTCGGGGGCGGCTTTGATGCGCATGCAGCGACTTCTGATCGATCGAAGTACGCTCGACCTGATCGTCTCCGACGGCAACGATTTCCTCAATGTTCTGAATGCTGCCGGGCTGCATCAGGCCGCCAATCTGATGACGGCGGTGCTGCAGCAACTCGGAACGGACCAGTCGCGGTTGACCGACGAGGATTCTCCTGCCGCGCCGATAAGCTAGCCCTGTCCCAAGCTCCGCGCGGGAACGCCAAAAGGAACGAGCCGGCCGTCCGCGCCTGCCTCGCGTGTCCCCTGTCCGTAGAGGCGGCCATCGATTTCCAGGGTCGGCGCGAGCCGGACCACGGAGGCACGCTCGCCTTCGTGCGATCCCATCCCGGCGATTGCTGCGAGTACGGCCTCGCGCGCAGAGTAGATATCCTCGCGCATCAGCAGCCGCGCCATCGAGGCCGAGCGCTCGGCGATGGCGGTCGCGATCTTCTGGTGCATGCGCTGCGACTGCTCGGCATCCTCGGCGCGCTGTGACCAGGCGATGCGTCGGTGAAGCGCGTTGGGCAGCGCCATGCGCGCCATCTCGGCGACTTGCGGGATGCGCGACATGCGCATGACCTCGATGTGGAAGCGCAGGTTCTCGTGGATTACGCGCTCGAGGTCGTCGGGGCTGTCGGGCGCGGCTTCGCGGGCCTCGGCAACAAGCGCACCCAGAAGCGAAATCTCGGCCGCACTGGCGCGCGTTGCCGCCCGCGAGGCGGCGTGACCCTCAAGGTTGGCGCGCATCTCGAAGAGATCCTCGACCTCTTCGGCTCCCCAGGTGCGCACGATGAATTCGCTGCGCGACTGGCGCGTCAGGTAGCCTTCGAAAGTCAGTGCATTGAGGACTTCGGCGATTGCGGCAGGGCGGCATTCGTAGAGTTCGCCGAGCTCGTCCTTGGGGATGATCTGGCCCGGCAGAAAGCGCGCCGACAGCACCCCGAACCTGAGTTCGAGGAACATGCGTTCAGCAAGTGAATGCGCCTTGGCCAAGTGACGAGCCCCCATGGGCGAGTTCTGGCCCGCCGCATAATTTCCCTCTCCATAGCACAGGATCGATTTGATTTCCGAATCCTGCCGCTTCGGATTATCCCGTTTTTGCGATGAGGGAGTAGTACGGAGCCTTGGGAACACGGACAAAATTGGACGGCGTACGAACAATTGCGTGTCCGGCGCAGAACCTCTTTGCTGTGCTTCGCGAGCCTCACAAGCGTCGCCGTTTCGACAGTCCGTCCGACATACCCGGGCTGCACACTCTTGCGCTGGGCACCGCAGAGCATTTTGCCCAGGAGCTCGTCGACCTTGGCCTCCTTACCCGCGATCACGGCCGCTATTCGATCAACGACTGGACCGTCGAACGGATCGTCGAGCACCTCGATCTTGCCGGTGCGATACAGGCCATGGCCGCCGCGCAGGTCGCGGGCGTGGCGGCGAGCGCGGACTTCACCCATCTGGAGCGCCTGAACGGCGTGCTGCGCGGCATGGACGACCGCGACCCCGCCAACCTCCTCGCCGGAGCCTATATCGATTACCAGTGGCACCTTGAGCTGGTGCGCATCAGCGGCAATCGGGCAGCACTCGCCGCCTATTCCAGGGCGATCCCGCCGGCGGTGTGGATTGCGGGGGCAAACTACTTCCAGCTTGAGGAAGCGCGCAGCTCGCTGACCGAGCACGAACGGCTTGTTGCCTACATGAAGGCCGGCGACACGCTGCGGGCACGCGATGCGGTGGCGTTCCATTTTGAGGAAGCTGCATCCCAGATCCGGCGAGCCGGGGAAGCGCGGATCGAGAGCTATCCCGCGGGCGCTGCCTGACCTCCAGCGCGGGCGCGCTGTGAAAGAAGAGAGGGTGTCGATAGGTTGCGGGGGCTCCGATTGTTCCTGGCACATGATTGAAAAGACATTCCGTTCGGGGTAATCATGGCCCAGGCGAGGAGACCCTCGATGGACCATGATCGATACGGACTGGATGGAATGCCGATCTCGTGTCGCGGCGCGGACTGCGATCCGGTCACGGGTATGCAATTTCCCCGGTACGGTAAGGGCGATGCGGGAGGTATTCCGCATTTGCGACTTGCGCTCGCCACCATGATGACCTTGTTTGTGGTCATCTTCATTTGGCAATCCAACATTTTGGGGTGAACTTCTAGGTGCGGCGTTTCGCAACGTGGAGGTGATCCCGGGTGGGATCATCAGGGAACCGCTCGAAGTCGACAGCATAGGCGCTTCCCAAGCGGCCCTGGACCTTTTCCGCCCACTGCTCGCCCTGTTCGTTCGAGATGTTGTTGCCGCGAAAATCGAGAGCGCGATCGTCGTAATGGGCCGACCCGGCCTTGTGCTGGGCGCTGTCGTTGCCTGACGTCACCACTGGTGTGGGCAGGCCAAGCGCGCGCGCTTCCTCGGCGACAACGCCCATCGCCGGCACGAGCGCGCCGTCCATGTGGCCGAGGCGCGCGCCGGGCTTGACCTTGATGCCAAGATCCTTGGCGAGGGCCGCCCCATCGACCGGTCCATCGGGGATAGCCATGAGCGTTCCCCCTTCGAGCGGCGAGGGCACAAGCGCCGGGGCACCCGTCCCCGTCGGCGGGCGCGGCGTGCCCGGCATGCCGAGGTCGCCGTTCGAGCCCAGTGCCCCTGTCCCGGCAATCCCGGCGACATCGCTGAGTTCGTTGATCCGGTGGGCGCGAAGATCGCCCATCAGGTCGTCCATGATATAGTTGATGGCCTGGTCCCGGCGCGAGAGGTCGCGGTAGTCGAGCCGAGGATTGGAAAGGTCCGGGAGGTGCCATTCGGGATGTTCGCGTTGCAGAGTCTCGTAGCGATCCTGGATGAGGTTCGACATATCGCTCGAGATCTGGAAACCATGCGTTTCGGCGAAACTGGCCTCCGACATCATCCGGCTGCCGATCTCGCGGTAGCGTGCGGCAGCTGCGCGCCGTTCTTCGGCTTCGGCCACGCGCCAGTCAGAGCCATCGGTACTCGTCCGCGAGCGGGAATGGTCGGTGTAATCCGAGCTTTGATTGTAGGTGCCCGAGGATTCGACATCGCCGCTCGAGCCACTGACCACGACGCGATTGCTGGTCTCGTCCGACTTATCGGTGCCGCGCGTGGTCTGATTGGTAGCCGAGCGTTCTGACCCTGCACGAGCATCGTCACCCCACTCTTTCCTGCCGAATATCGAGCCTTGAAGAGTAGCCGATGCGCCACTTCCTGCGACACCCTTGCCCGGCGTTCCCAGCGTGCCGGATCCCGTCAGACTGGCAGACGAGCCGAACGTCCTGCTCGCGAAGTCCCCAGAACTGCGTGAATTGCCCTCGCGAAGGATGAGGTCGTTGTTGGTGACCTCTCGGGTCGAACTGCCCGAGGCGCCTTCGACAACCAGGTTGCCGCCGACATTGTGGGTGTCCGAGGCGCGCGAGCCGTTCTCTCGGCGGGAGCCCGATACATCGCTGGTCGCGGTGACCGCGCTGCCGAACCGGCCCTTCGAACTGGTCCAGCTTGTCGAGGTGCCGTTCTCGATCTTGTCGGCCTCGTTCATGTACCACTGGCCCTGCGAGCGCAGGTCCGAGGCGTAACCTCGCGTCATGGTCGGCTTGAACGGCAGCTGCGAGATCGCGGCATTGGTGTCGATCACCGTATGGCCCGAGCCATATTCGTTGAACATGCGGCCATCGGCTTCGCGGAAGCCCGAGTGCGCGCTGCCTGCGAGCAGGTTCGGTGCCGTGTTCCACTGCGACATCTGGCGGTTGTCGGCATTGAGGTTGCCGTAGCTAACGTCGCCATAGGCATAGTTGCCCGTGGTCCGCTCGAGCGCGGCGGCATCCGAACCCGCCTGGACCGGCGCCAGCATTGAGCCAAGGTTGTTCGCGACCGACATGGTGCCGCGCATCACCATCAGCGCCAGCACCGGCACCGACATCATCAGGAACCCCGCCATGGTGGCGACGTCCTGGTTCACCGCATCGATCCCCGCCCAGTTTGCGAGGTTCACGCTGCCGGCGGCAAGCGCGTTGGTCTGGCTGGCGAGCCGGTCCATGATGAACGAGTGGATAAGGACGTAGATCGGGCCCCAGGCCGACAGGTAGAAGAACCCGGAGAAGTAGCCCTTGAGCGTCGGGATTCCCGTCCGCGGGAAGAGCAGCAACGGAAAGACGATCGGGAACAGCGCGTAGAACACCACGGTCAGCACGACGCCAAGTACCGGTATCCAGATCAGCCCCTGCTCAGCCGCGGTCGTCATCGCGTTGCGGGTCTGGGTGTCCGCGCGCTGCAGCGCGAAGGAATCCGCGTCCGCGTTTCCAAAATCAAGCTGCGCAGCCTCGAAGGCATCGACCATGCTCTTCTGCTTGAAGAACTGGTTCCGGGTCATCGCCGTCCCGGTCAGGAGCTGCGAGACCACGGGCACGTCGGCGGCGAGCTTGGCCCCGGCGGCAGCTTGGGTGAGCTTGGGATACATGGTGTGGGCAAAGGGCAGCGCATAGGCATTGATTTGCGCATCCCACTGGTTGTTGATCAGCGTCCAGGCCTCGGCGCAGGTCTTGCCCTCGATATCGACGGTGCCCGCGCCGGTATCGGTCAGGTACTTCATCCCCCGGTTGGTCGCGGCATTGACCCCGAGCTCGGCCCAGAGATCGGGCGCTTCGCTGAGCAGTTTCAAACTCTTGGTGCCGAGCAGGATATCGTAATAGGCGCATTGCTTGAGATAGCCGTCGACGTTCGCCTTGAAGACCGGATCACGGATCTCGAAGCCGCGGACCTTGTCCCACATCCGCGCCCCGTAGACGAAGCCGCCGGTAGAGTAATTGAGCGCCGCGGGCATGACAAAGACGGTCTCGGCGGTGCGGGTCAGGTAGTCGCTGACCTGGCTGGTGAAAGAAGCCATCGCGGCAAGGCCGATCGGCACATTGTCGACTGTCGCGGGGGCTAGCCCCGGATTGACGCGGTCGGTGACCTTCACGGTCACGGTCGGGACCATCAGCACGAGATAGATGAGCGTCGACTGGATGAACCAGCGAAACCAGGCCCGCCAGTCGAGTTCCATGGCGGTGACAAGCAGCGCGTAAATCAGCCCCATCACCATGCACACGCGGATGAGCGCCTTGAACCCGCCTGATCCGGTCCAGGCGGCGATCGCGTTGAAGGTGTTGACGAGGTAGTCGCCGCCCCCAACCGTGAAGACCTCGAGCATGAGGGGTGCCTTCCTTCGTCGCGGTCTACTGGACCTGTTGATTGAGGGTGCGCGAGAAGCGCAGCGCCGCCGACATCTGCGGGGAAAGCTGCGTGCGCAGGGTCTTCTCCAGCATCTGCGTGCGCTGGATCAGCGCGAAGGTCTGGTCGAAGCGCTGCGACGTCCGCGCCGCGATCCCGAGGAAGTTGCGCCGGGTCTCGTAAAGCCCCTCGCGCCATTCGCGTAAGGAATCCGCGTCCGCCCCGTTGAAGTCCGAGCGCGCGTTCACAGCCATGTCGATGAACCGCATGGTCATGGTGGTGACGAGATCGACCGCGACAATTTCGGAGAGATCGTTGATCTCCTGGGCCGAGATGCCGAACTCGGCTGCGGCGCTCACCGTGATGATCTTGTAGACCGGCACGCTCGCCATGCCGAGCAACTGGACCTCGGCCGGGGTCAGCGAAGCGCCGGGATCGCGCACCTTCAGTGCCATGCTCTCGATCAGCGTGCGGACCCTCGCCTTGATCGCCGCGTTGGGGCCGATGACCATGTCGGTCTCAGTGGGCGCCATGCACTTGGTGGTGTCGCTGCCGCAGCTCCAGTATTTGTGCGGCGTCTGCGAGGTGCCATCGAGCATGGCGCTGATCAGCGCGGGATCGGCCGGGCCGATGAACTGCACCCGCGGCTTCCCGCCCGATCCTTGCGGGTCGTAAATCACCGAGCCGACGAGTGTCATCACGAACTCGCGGAACTGGGTGTCGAACCCGCCGTACTTCTTGCCGAGCGCCTCCCAGGTGTAGTTGTTGGGCATCCCGGCCTGTTCCTTCATGTCCGGGTCGGAATTGGCAGCTTTAAGCGCCTCCCGCTGGCCGCCGTTGTTGCACTGCTGGCGCGCGCGGGCCCAGTCGGCGACCGCGCCCTGGCTGTTGGCGATCGCCTCGCAGATCACGGAGGACGCCGTGTCGGTCTTGGGCCACAGCCCGCCGACCAGCGCCTGCGCGGTCTCGCAGGACGAGATGTTCATCTGGTTCATCTGCTGAACCTTCTGGGCTAGCTCATCCATGACCTTGCCGATCTCGGGTGAAATCGTGTCGATCGCGAGCTTGAAGGCGAAGCCCAAGGCATTGTTGGCGGTCGCCTTGAGCATGGCGACGAGTTCGGCGGTGTTGATGAACGAGAAGCTCCCGGCAAAGAGGTCGATGCCGCCGCAGCCAGCGCGCGCATGGGGCAGCTGGATATTGAAGGGCTGGATGTTCTTCTGGGGGAAGCGCGACCAGACCGAACCCATCGAATAGTAGCCTGCCGACTGGCCCTGGTAGGCGCTGGGGCCGGTGACATTGGCCTGGGCTCCCATGTCCGACATGAAGCTCTGC
>Ga0075364_10000001_pt1 | contig 188198 bp, 244 predicted proteins | sample EndMetdeltDD1764_FD_71517 | JGI IMG/M metagenome (GOLD analysis project Ga0075364, IMG submission 71517) | Populus endosphere microbial communities from Tennessee, USA - Endosphere MetaG P. deltoides DD176-4 | ecosystem: Host-associated > Plants > Roots > Endosphere | place: USA: Tennessee... | reverse complement strand
GCTTCAGTCGGGTTACCCGCCTTGACACTTATCGTGTCTCTGTGGTGCCTGTGGGCTCGGCTATCCCTGTAACTCCCAGCTCGCCTGATCTCATGGCTCAGCTCAATCCTGCTTGGACTGCGTAAGCGCAAATCCTTTGTACTCGAGCGGCTAGTAATCTCCAATCCTCTTCTTTCGGGGTTATGCTGAAATGGCTAACACTATCTTCAAATATCCTCTCGACCTGTTTGGGACTAGTCCTAACAACAAAGTGGTCGATGAGGCGCACTCGATTGGATCAGTGAAAGGCCGGATCTTTGTGGCTGACTACGGTCCGTTCTTCGGCAACTCTGGTCTCATCATCAAGGATGCGGCTAACGGCCGTGAACTGGACGCGGTCGATGACTACAACCTGGTTCACTACTACCGGGAAGCGTCCAACGCTGCCGGGCAGGCTGTCTATTCGGCAGTGCAGATCGTCAACCCGGATGTCAGCACCAACATCCTTTTGACGTGCCAGTACGTAGGTGGTGAATTTTCATTCTCTACGTATGCACTCAAACAAGCTATCGAGGCGTTGCAGAACGATAACCGCCCAGTGGCGTGGGGTGACCTCATCGGGGTTCCTTCTCAGTTCGTTCCTGCACCGCACTTGCACAGCGCCTACGATCTGTACGGCATGAAGTATATTGTCGAGTCCAATGCTGATATCGCTGCGGCTATCCGCGACGGTGATCTGGCGTCTCGTCAATTGCTCCTGACTCAGGTCAGCAAGAAGTTCGATTCGATCGATGACTTCTGCATGAAGCTCGCTTTCTGCTTCGAACAGGGTGCTAGTGAATTGGCGTTACTTTAAACCACAGCGCATCCAGGAGTTTCTACGATGTCGAAGACTACAGCCTTAGCTGCTGTCACCGCGGGGTTCAGGCATTTCAAAACTGAGCTCGCGGCTGCGTTGGCACGGCCAGCTGATCGTACCCAGCATGCTGACTATGCGGACACGCTGGAGCACAAAACAGCGGCTCAAGTTCAGGCACAATTGCTTGCTGAAGTAACTGCGCACACAAACAAGCGTGGTCAGAATGTCCACCAGGATGTTCCGAACAGTCTTGGCAGTTATAACAAGGCAGAGTTCGACGCCAGCCTCGACCTCATCTTGGATGCGGACTCTGGCGTTCCAATGTCTTTCTACGGTGACCGTGAGTTCCTTCCACCGAACATCACGGGTTCCTTCGAGTCGGGTTCTAACCTGACTCCTTGGAGTACCGTTGCAATGATGATGGAAGACAACGGTACATTGATGATGTTGCGGACAGGCACTGACGGTGACTCCAAAGGGGTTTACTACAGTTACATCCGTAATGCCATGACTGAGACTGATCTCAGTAAGATCATCATGTCCAACACCCGCTATGAGCCGGCTTATTTCCCAGCCGACAAACGAGCAATGGCAATCCTTCATGGTAGCCAAGACCTCATCATCGGCGTGATGTGTAACAAATCGGATGGTGCCCGTAACGGATACTTCGTGTCGCTTACAAACAACACGATGGACCATACGAAACACACGGGCTTCTTCATCCCTGAAGGCTATCTCTTCAACGTAGTCCTAAGACAATACATGGAAGTGCCGGCTCAGGAAGGTCCTGGTCAGCGTGGCGTTCCGATGGGCTACATCAAAAATGGTTGGGCTTACTTCCTAATCGACCTGTTCGCTGAAGGTAAGATCGGGTATCGCGTATGGCGCTGCCCTGTCGCTAACCTGATCTCTGGCGTGCTGGGTGGGTTCGAGCGAGTAACTGGCTGGACCATTAACCGTGGTTCAGGTGGCGTTGTCGGTAGCGATGACATCGTGCTGTTCGATAGTCCGGCTGCCCCATTCGTATTGACTGGTCAGCCTGCCGGCCTGCACTCATTGACCAACTCGACACCTGCACGTCAGGCGATGGTCCGTGAAGATGGTCGCGTCAACATCTGGCAGCTGTTCTATCAGCAGTTCTACGCTGGTGATGGCGCTACGGCTGAGCTCGGTCGTAACTACTTCTTCAATTTCCTGATCCCTGACAACAAGGTCATTGACGTCGCACGTTACTACAACCAGAAAGCCGTCTGTAATTATAACGGCTCGGTGTTTACGTTCAACGACAGTCCAGCGTGCCCAGCTCAAATCTCTGGGATCTACGGATCAACGCTCGGTGGTCAGTCGGCTTCGTCGCTATACACCACCAAGTTCAACCAGATGTGGACTCACCAGACGTCCACGTACTACACGGCCCGTACGCTGTACCGCATGGATCATGATCAGAACGCTGACCCGTTCGTCATCTTTGATGCTCGTACCCCGTGGGGACCTAAGACCCTCGGTCTGAACGTCACTGGTCGTTACGGTAGCGGTCTGACCGAATCGTTCGCAGCTCACTCCAACGTGGGTGACTACGTGGTTAACTGCGTGAACAACTCACGTAATGCTGCCAATCAATACGGTCGGTGGGGTGTGCGTTGCGTTCTGGAAGGTGCTCCGAATTATCGTTATTCGTCCGTTACTGGCACGTTCGGTTATCTCGGCTTCGCACCAACTAAGAACCGGTATCAGTTGTCGGCTCTCGGGATTCCTGAAACTAACTGTCTTCAGTTGTTGAACGAATCCGACCCTAGTGGTTCAACGGTTAGTCAGGCTCGTTTCGCCAGCAGGGATGGTCCGCTGGTTCGCTCGTACAACATCGATGAGAACATGACTGCGTCCGGCACGGTGCAAACGTATCAGGCTGTGATGGATAGTCTGAAACAGCAGGTCATCAACCTGTTGGGTTCGTTAGGGTTCGGTTTGTATTACGGCCCTAACACTGGCGAGAACGTGTTGTTCGAACTGAACGTCCCTCAGCGATATGGTGGCTTACCTCCATTTGTCTGCGGTATGTTCATCGGCAGTGACCGCATCACCCGTTTGTTCATCTGTAGTGTGGATATCTCGGGTAACCGCCAGAACGTCACAGGGGCTTCACTTCAGACCGGTACGTTCAAATACATCAACAGTATCTACGGCGCGGGCGTTTCCATCTCGCTGGACTACTGGGCTGAGTCAGGCCAAACCTGTATCCGTCCAACCAGCAACGGCTTCACGCTGGGTCTGATGCCAGCAATCGTGAACTGGGTATCCGGTGACCGTGAAGCTTTGATGAATCTCGCCACATGGACTGGCGGAGTTTGGACGTTCATCGGAGCGCCGTTCTGGGATTACGTTCAGGTAGCTCCGTGTGGTTTCTTGAACTTCCCTAACCGTGGTTTGTACTACACGAAGTCGTCCGAGTTTATCCGTGGTCAGATCGACTGCGGTACGAAGATGATCGGGACATTGATCGCCACAACCGAGCCACCGACTCAAGGGCTTGCTGAGATCTACGATACACGGATTTCCGATATCAACAACTCGATCGTGATCGTCTCCCAGAAGACGGTGAGTGCGTGGACTGTTTACTTCTCGGACGATGCGCCAGCAATGCTGGACGGCGTCTTCCAGTCGATTGGACAGACTACCTACGAACTGAATCCGGGGGTGGACATCAATAAGACGTATCACGTCTGGATCGTGAAGATCGCCGGTGTGTTGTCGTACAAGATCGTGGATAGCTCTACAGCTACTCCAGTGGCTGAGGCTTCGTTGTACCTCGGTTACTTCACCACTACGAACGCTGGTCTCAACGCAGTTATCACTGCGAAGCGTGTTGCTATTGGCGGAATGGTTCTTGCTCGTGCATCGCAAGGTTCTGGTATCCCTCTCACCTCCGGTACGCCTAACACACCTGGCCGCCTGAACTGGAGATAATCATGACGGAAGAAGAGATCCGGCAGGACTTGGAGGATAAGTACGCTCTCTGGAAGACAGAGATCTACAGGCTTATCAAACAAGCTGCGCAATTCGCAGTACGTGCGTACAACACGGATCGTATCAATGGGTATTCGCTTGCGGACCTCGTTGCTTTGATCCGTGGGGAAGTCAAGACTCACGAAGACACCGTCAATGCTCACGGCGATACTCTCGCCCTGCTTGGCGGTATGTCGAAGACTCAGTACGATCTTCAGAAGGTCAACTACTATCCGAAGGATGCAATACCTGTTAGTAAGGTTCCTTTGGTAGCGGTGACGGTGGGGGCAGGGACTCTAAACATTCCTGCATTCACCATGATCTACCAAGGTCGTAAGGTCAACGTAGCGGCAGCTAATCTCACCTTGAGTACATCTGCCAGACAGTACGTGACTGTCACCATCAGTGGACTGGCGCCTAACCGCGTCGCTACATTGGGGGTGACTACCAACGTCACTGAATCGTTGAACAAGATCATCTTCGGCGCTGTGAACTACGCTGGGGGTGTTTGGACTCCAGCGATGGTGCAGATCGTTCGACTCGGCATGTATGCGGTAACGCAAACACCTCGTGGTCAGGCTATCCCTGCGTCTACTGGTACACAGGCGGCTCCATCCACTATCAACAGTGGTTGGACGACTTAAGGGAGGTCATCATGAGCGGTCCAGTTACGGCCGGGTATCTCCTGGTCAGCAAGTACTTCAGACATTACCAAGAACAGATCAAGCGGCTGCTCGCTCGTAAGCGGGCATTGGCTCTTGAAGCGGATACCGCTGATCTGATCGGTAATCAGTTTGATTGGCTCGGTCTGCTTAAGCCAGCGCGTGATGCGCTGGCTGCACACATCGCGCTAAGAAATAACCCGCACGGCGAGAACATGGATACCATCGGCTCGTATACGGCGAACACCATTAACCAGAAGTTGGGGCAGAAGGTTCCGATCTCGATCGTACCTGTCTCCAGTTACGGTGTGGTGGATGAGTTGACCGATGCTCAAGTCGATGCTCAGTGGACGTTCAATGGTTGGGTGGCTTCCTGTGGGCGGGTGATGAATACCATCCTCTCGGGTACGCCGTATGTTCTCCAACCTACGTCTATCAACCTATTGGCTATCGATCCAGCGCCAGCGAACAAGACGTTCTACGTTTACGTTCGTTCGACGTTCGGCATCGTGACCTATCAGTGCCGAGCTGACTCTCCACCTGAATCGGTATCTGTAATGTACATTGGCCGTATCACCACTGGTGCGGCTGGTATCGTTGCGATGTCGTTCTCGACGTGCTTGCGGATCGATACGTTCCGTGTTAGTCAAGCGCCGATCGGTTCTGCAATTCCTGCAACTCAAGGCAACTACGACGTACCGACTAAACTGACGGCGGCGTGGAACCCTCTACCATGATCCTTTAAGGAAACGTTTAGATGACACAGCCAGTACCAGAGATTCCTACCAATGTCCAATCGACTAACCCGTACGTCGGGCTGGATCGTGGACTGTTTCTGTACCGAGCGCCTGGGCTGGCTCAATACGCTCGCATCCACGCAGCACGTTGGGTCTGTAACGGCCCACGAGCTTCTGTGGGCGTGTTGGAGTATCAGGTGATGACTTACTCTAGTAAGCCAGAAACCGCCGCACAGTACGCTGCTGGGACGCTGCTGGATGCTCCCAACGGTACGAAGTGGTTCGACACGTTTACCCGTGGCCTCGTGGCAACGCCAATCATGGCGGAATACTGGGCAGTCAACTCCTACTACACGCATTACGCGGAAGCAGGGGCTGAGATGCTCGGCGATCTCGAGAAAGCAAACATCCTCGCTCAAAGCAAGGTGTTCGTGGAAACCATGGCCAAGTGGGCTGGGTTGGATGCCGTGGAAATCACCATGACGTTCAACGCAGTCGCTGGTCAGCCACTGAGTCTCACCTCTCAGAACCTCGGGATCGATTACACTCGCGATACGGTCAGCCACCATGTTGACCTTGTCACCCTTCCGACTGGTGAGTTTGACGCAGTGCAAGTTGCATTGTCTCATCTCAAAACCATTTAAGGAGAAGATCTGTGCCAATCCCTTCGGATTTCACGATCAAGCAAACCCAAGGCTACCTGAATCAACTCGGCTTCAATTGCGGGGTTGCTGATGGTGTCTGGGGTAAAAACTCTCAGAACGCAATGTACGCACTCATCAAGAGCGCTGTCGATGCGAGCAAACCTCTGGGTGTGAACAAGGTCTGCTGGGGTAATAAGTTTACTCCGGCTGAGATCGCTAAGCTCGCTCAGGTTATCGCCAATCTCGGTCTGCCGAAAGAATCCATCAACGATCTCATGGCCTGCATGGCGTGGGAAACCGGTGAAGCGTTCACGGCATCTGTTCGTAGTCCTGTCTCCACAGCTACCGGTCTGATCCAGTTCATGGAAGCTACCGCTGCTGGAATGGGTACGACTACAGCGAAGTTGGCGAAGATGACCGTGATCGAGCAATTGGATTACGTCGAACGTTACTTCAAACCGTACGCCAAACGTATCCAGAACCTTGGGGACGTGTACATGAGCATCATCTGGCCTGTTGGTATCGGCAAGCCTGATGATTACGTGATGTGGAAGTCTGGCGATCGTCAGTTCGCTCCGAACAAAGGCCTTGACCTCAACCTCGATGGTCAGATCCTGCGTATCGAATGTCTGCACAAAGTGAACAACAAGATGGTGAAGGGTTTCCTTCCTCAGAACTTGCGCGCTGCGTAGACAAAAAAAAAGAAGTAAACAGAGCGTGGGTTGCCCCACGCTCTGTATGCCGTTAGGCGCTTACTGGACGATAGAAGAACTCGTACTGAAGCTCTTCACGCATCTGACCCATCAGGTACGCCACCTGATCAGCACGGACGCTCAGACCGGTGTATCGTGCGATGTAATAACCCAGGTTAGCGTAGATGCCGTCATCTGCTTCCGGAGCACCGCGCTCAGGTTCGTAAGTTTCGTTGAAGTCAAAGTCACCGGGGAGCCTGGGAGGGTGTGCCATCTTCTGCCACAGTTCCAGGTGGTAGCCTTTAGCAGCCAAATCACCGAGGATCTTCTTTACTGTTTCAGGAGTCGTGATGCACTCGAGTGTAAACTCGAGGTTATTGTGGAAACGTTCCACTTCAGGGCTGAGTACTTCTTTAGCTTCTGGCATTGCTACTCTCCTTAGAGCATGTCTTCGCCGGGCTCGAATGAATCATCATTGAGTAAGTGGCGAATGATTTTGGATTGTTTCTGGACGAAGAGGACTATCGCCTCTCCCTTGTGTTCTTTCATTTGTTTACGGAAGTACAGGCATTGATCGAGGTAATGTTCGGCCGTGTACTCAGCATGGAAGAGGTCACGCATACCGCTTTCCAGATTGTCTTGAGTGACGTACCGTGTTTGCGCCGAGGACCACACCAGCGGACCACCGCCAAGAATCTTAGGGTAGTCGTACTGATACTGCTTAACTGCCATAGCGCATGCCAGCATAAGCGCTACGTCGTGATTAATGAGTACCCCGAAGGGACACATTAAGATTTCGTACTTCTCAGCTTTAGTGCAGTTGACGTAAGGAAATCGGTGGACATAACGAAACGGTACAGCTAGTCGTTCCATGTAGTCGTGTTTGGACAGCTTGTACTCTTCTTCGTAATAGCTGTTGTGGATTCTAAGCGCCTCTAGATAGGCGCGGATCTTCTTGTTCTCTTGATGCTTGTCGTACAGGTCCATCCCTGCCTTATACGTCACCAAGAGGCCGCCTGCGGCTAATACACAACCTGCTGCGAATCTCATCGTGCCAGTAATCATGGTGTTGTTCCTCGGGGGTTTACATATCGGGTTTGTAATGTATCACCCAAGTAAATTTAACTATACAGCAAAAAGCCCCCTCCCCTTCCCTAGTAAAGAACTAGAGAGGTTCAGTCGTCTACGACTCCTTCACGTTAGTCCATCGTCGACTTCGTCCCCTAGACTTCTAGTCTAGGTTACTACGTCTCCTCTAGAATAAGGAAGAAAGCTCTTTAACATAAAAGCAAGTGTGATAGTGAATAATTAACACGCAGCATAAATCGAAGTAGACAGGACCATTAAGATCCTGTCTACCCCAATCACATTACAGGTCCAACTTGAACTCATCTTCAGGAGAAGCAGGCTTCTCTTCAGTAGGTTCTTCAGCAGGAGCCTCTTCTTCTACAGGCTCTTCTTCAGTTGGCTTCTCTTCTTCAGGAGTTTCCAACTCCTCCTCAGGTTTCTCCTCTTCAAGAGGTTCTTCCTCTGGAGCTGGTTCTTCATCGAGGGAGAGCTCATCATCAGCAGGTTGTTCTTCAGCATCCGGCTCACCCATATCCGGTACTGGAGCTTCTGCGTCGAAGTCAGGAGCAGCTTCTTCCGATTCAGCACCCAGTTCAGCGATTGCATCTTTCACTTTCTGGTCAAGCTTCTTCAGACGTTCCTGACCCTTACGATGCTTATAAGCATCTTCAGCGACGATCTTGATGTAATCGCCGAGGCCGGCGATCATTGCTGTAACGTGTTGCTTCATTTCTTCGTTGAGATTCAGCAGTGGGCTGCCATCTTCGGTATTAACGAAGATATCCAACTCACGGAAGAACCCGCGTTCGCGCATCCAACGACGCAGCTCGATACCCTTGAGCGATGCGATAACTGTTGGGATTGCTTCCTTGACCGTGTCGCTCGTGTAGCCGTGGAAGTATTCCTCAGTAACGTAGGCAGGAATGATCTTGTCCAACGCTTCAGAGTACTTATCGTACAGCTCGATCTGTTTGGTCAGGTTGTCAGTGCTAGGCGCTGGCAGGTTAACTACGAGGGAGTTCAGGAAAGCTTCGAGGAAAGCCTCCGGGTCTTCCTTGTACTCATCAGGGATGAGCTTCTCGTTGTTATCGATGATGTCCATCAGCTGTTCCAGCAGAATCCCCGAGTTGTACGTAAAGACACGCACGTAGTCAGTGATCTGTGGGTTAGCGATGTTCTGAAGCACCATGACGCGTTTCAGGAGCATCAAGTGGTTAGCCACCACCGTTGTAGCAAAGTCAGGCTCATTCACGCCATCGACCATCTCAGGCGTCAGGGAGAACACCCGATGCAGGTCACTACGCAGAGAGTTCAGCAGATCAGTGTCCACAGGGACGTAGTTGCTTTCACGCGGCGTAATGGTGGTCGATACTTCAGGATAAGCAGGGTGACCCGTTACGTTAACCGAGTAACCCGACATCTGAAGTTGTTCGGCCAAACCTTGAACACTGATGATACCAGTTGGGAACTGGTGATAGGACAGCGCCATCGCTTCGTTCGACAGGAATGTAACCGTACCAACCGGGTCACCGTCCTTAGCGTCCAACGTGATGTTGATGTCTTTACCAGGAATCGCGTTCTTCACAGCGCCGATGATGTTGGCTACGAGCAGAGTTGCACGCATTGCTGCCAACGCCTTAGCGTCGTCAAGGATCGATTTACCAACACCATACTCGTTCACATCGAAGCACATGTAGATCATGAGTTCGGCAGGAACGTACAGCAGGATGGTTTGTTGGTTCTTCATGGTCCGTGCAAACATCAGCTTGTCGATGTGTTCGCTACGAGCGATCTCAACTTCACCACCGAGCAGACCAGAAGAGATCCGAGCGATAATGTCGTGTTCAACCACTTCACCGTGCAACTGAACCAAACGGTCGATCAGTGCATCACTGGCATTAGAGATACCCCCGTTGAGGGTTTCGTTTGCCATGTTGAGTAGTTCACCAGAAACCTGACTACTGGAGCCAACCTGATCACCACCCATTGCACCGCGACGGATGTCGCTGTAATAATCCACTCGCCGTGAGAATGATAGCGGGAATCCATTCTGATCCTGAGCTACCAAATACCCAACAATGTTGGTCGGATCACCCGGAACGCAGATAGGCATCACGGCTTCGATAGCGAGGTGATACTCGAGAGGGTGACCGATGGCTTCGCCACCGACCTGCTTACGAGTAGGCACGACCTCAAGGCGACTACGCTTCATTCCCTGTGGGGGTTTGAAGAACTGACTGTGGATAGCACCTGGAGACTGAGCGGCAGTCTTCTTGCCAGCGCCAGTACCTTCACCATTGTCATTCTGAGCAGCATCAGCATCACGCTGAGCCCGACGGCGACGGCGGGATTCCATCGAAGGATTACCGTAAACCGATTCACGCATCTTGGTGCGCTTGGCTTCCATCACCATTGGCATACGGAACGCAGCCAAGTTGTCGGTAACCTTAATAGGAAGGGAGATCTTCTTGCCCTTCGTTTCTTTGGCTCCACCCATCATCTTGATGGTATGATAATCCGCCATATCCGCGGTGTTTATCCTCCGTTGGCTTGACTCCAAGCTGACGTAGTCGATGCCCTTTGCGGTTGGTAGAGCTAGACCGAAGATGCCTTTTGGACGATACCATCCATTAGTCCACTCTCCGTCAAAGCTCGCCACGGATTCCATACTGGCCGATTGAGCGCCGTTGATCATCCGATCGATAGAAGCCTCGGGGATAATCATGATCGGGTGTGCGCCTGACCAGACCAATGCATCATCGATCCAGCCAGTGATTTTCTTGTCGAGGTTCTTCTCATTGATAAAGAAGTTCTCGATGACATCCACCATCTGGGCGGTGAGTGCCGTTTCTTTGCCGTCGATCTTGCTGCTGAAGATCAATGTGGTCGACGATAGATCGCCTGGCGATACCACAGCGCTGACCAGAATTTCTCGAGCAATGTTCAAGTCCGGCTGAACTTGGAAGATGTTACGGATATCAGTGGCGTCACGAAGTGTGCGGCGAGTTACTGCCCCTACGGCACTGAGATCGATATCCTTAAGTTTCCCGCGGTTCGGATCAGTACGGTCAGTGACCAGACGACCAAGAACGCGTTCATCAGCCTTACTTAAATTCCTGAACTGCGAGACTTTCTTCTGCGCGCGTTCGTCATCTGCTGCCATTTAATCCTCTCCTACTAAGATCGGGGTAAGTCATGAATGCCTACTACAGGCTTTACATCAAAAGCATTATAAAGCTTGTCGCGACACTCGTGATTAAAAGTAGCTACACCGCCAACATGATGAACCAGCGGTTACTTAAAGCGGGGATAGCTGTTAACCTCAATGATCCGTACAGCTGGAAGTACTACAAGAACAACGCGGGTTTGTATCACTCCAGCAACACGTTGATGCAGGTAACCTCCCTCGACGACAACACGATCATTGACTTCACGCAAGCCAACTTAAAGATCCATGCTGCAACGCGAAAGGAATACACCTACGGGACTACCTACTATAAAGAACTGGTAGCTGCGTACCCGGACCAGAAGATGCTGATCAACGGGATCATTAACCCGATTGACATAGAGACAGCTATCCAAGCCGCTGACCATACTATCCTCAAGTATGACGCGTCTTTGGTGGAAGCCTCAGAGCAGCAGTTGATTCCTGATATCCAGCGTTACATCACTCACTGCTTTAAACGGTGGGACAACTCGGACTACGCTTTGTTCGAGCCGTACTACTATCCGGCGTTCTTGGGCATTCTGTACACACGACTGACCCAAGTGATCATCAACAGCCGTAAGGCTGTCTGTAAAACGGATCAAGCTCACAGCTACCACCTGCGTCAGTACATCAGCAGCTTTAACCAAGCTGTAGGTGATGAGTTCGATCTCATGACGCTCAAGCAGAAACTGTTCACGTACCGGAACATCCGTTACCTGAACCTGAACTTGGGTCGTGGGGAAACCTTCGATCTGATTACTCAGAAGTATCTGACTGACCGTGGCTTCTCGCTGGCAGGTTACGACCTCGAGCATGATTACGAAAGGCTGACGATTGATCTGAAGCCGCTGGTTGTATTCGTCCGTAAGACCATCAACGGTATTGAGCCTGCGATGGGTAGCAGTGTTAGGAGTCCTCAGGAACTTCTCGAGCTCGAGACTCCGCTTGCTCGTGACAACATCGTTATTCAAGACGACGTCGTAGAAGATGTCTTCGCTGAGATGAATAAGTTCAAGGGCAACAAACTTAAGACGAAAGTGCTTGAGTCGAACGTCGTTGACCGAACCGATGCTGAGCCATTCACGCTGACAGAGGTGCTGCTCAACCATTGGATCTATCTGTCTCATTACAAACGCTTTAATTCCGTGGTCGTGTTCACTAACCCTGCGAACGGTGATCTCTATCGTCTCTCGGTTAAGAATGCCTTTATTTTCTACCTCTACGCCTACAACCGTTCTATCGGTCAGAAGCTTTCTCACGTTCCGATCGTAAACGCTCGCCGTGTTCGTCGTATCCCTTTGCCTACCAAGGCGAAGCTGATGAGCATGACAACGCGTAAGAAGGTGCCTGAATACTACGTCGACTACATTCTGGATACTCAGGTGCAGATCGGCACGTACGTCAGCATCGAGGCATTCCGCGACACCTGTAAAGACATCCAGGCTTTGATGTTGCATCATCGTGACATGCGGAACTACAACGGCGACTACAAAACCGAAGGTGAACTGCACACGATCATCGACCATTGCTACATGGACATCCGCATTGACCTTGCGGGTGAGATGAACTACGACAACTGGTTGAATAGTGTCGGCATCGACATTACCGGCATGGGGGATCTTGAATTCTCCATGATGGCTGACCAGATCTTCAACACAGCTACAGGCAGTAACCTTTCTAACGCAACGCGTGTTCGTGAAGTCCACTCCGCGATGCTTCGCGTGATGACTGCGCTGTCCTCGTACACGGTTCAATACATCGGTCAGATCAACGACAGTCCTATTAAGATTGTTGATGGTAAGTTCCCGAAGCTTTCCATTCCTAAAGAATGGTCTGACAGCTACTACGACGTAGAGAACCGCTTGCCCACTATCATGAACCTTCATGAGAACGGCAAGATGTACATGCAGCAGTTGATGCCGTATCCGAAAGTCAACATGGTGGCCAAAGACCTGCGGGTAATGGCTAAGGTTCCTGCTGACGTCGGAATCAAACTTGTAGGTAGCATCGAGCTGAAACAACAGATCGACATGCCGCTTCCAAGAATGACGCTGATTGAAAGTCCTCAGACTGATATCGGTGAGATCGTTCAGACTGATGTTGTTGGGTATCTTGCGATTCCTAAACGACCATTGGGTGATCTGGTTATCGACGATACCCTTGCCGGGTATGAGCTTCTGACAGAAGCGCGTAGAAAGAACTTCCTGGGTATCTAAGGATGCACTCATGAGCATTGCACCAGAAACACTCTTGAAGATGCATCCACTCGATGCGTTGAGGGCTCAAATCGGGGAGAAGTTAAAAGCTCCCCTCAAAGCTACATACCTGAAGATAGAAAAGCCAGTCTCTCTCGGTGGTGTCAATACCAGCGTTAAGGTGTCTATCGACAAGAGTAGGGCTCCGGTTAGTCTGTGGGATCGTGACGGTTCATTCACGTTCGAATACCAGCGGATCAACCTCCCTACGTTCTTGTCTGGGGTGGATCTGTCTGTAGCGGCTGAAGTTCCAGCAACTCCTAAGGACTTGATGGGTAATCTCTTCTGGCCGTTCAAGGTTCCAATCGGTGAGACAGACTTCATCGATGATACCTTTACCCAATTGGGTACAGCTTCGGTTATCGCAGCTGCTGACTCCTATCGATGGGTAGGTGAAGTTGATTGCGTGATTGCCCGCCTTGGTCTTGAGATCGCTGGCCGAATTCTGGTTAATACGTTGACGTTGTCTCACACCGATGCGTTCATTAGCCTTAACATCAAGAATCAGATTGCGATGCACTTGAACTTGATGAATGCTGCGTCATTGAACACTCCGATTCAATCGAACATGTTCACCATCTCGCAAGTTAGTGAGAATGGGCCTCAGGATGCTGGTGACAACACAGCTCTCCTGTTGACGTTCAACGGCGTTCCTTACATCGGGGCACTGACGGTTTACTACGGTCGTAGATCGTGGCCATTGACCTTCAGACGCCCTGTTAAGTTCGGTGGGCCTGGCTATGCGAACATGACACAACTTGCTGCGTTACTTTCGACGCAAATGGGATGTGCGATAACAGCAACCGACATCAAGCCAACTGCGATGCCTACGCTTGCGGTAGGAGCTAAAGCTTCCTTCCCAGTGACGTTCGCTAACAACTCGTTGGCTTACTGCGGCGCCATCTTGGTTGAATACACTCGGACATCTTAAGACCTAACGGGTAACCCCATGACTGACACGCTACGGTTATTGAAGTTCGATCCTGCCGTGGCGTTACTGATCATGGCCAATAACCATTTCAATCTCCACCTGAGAGCAGAGTTCGCAAGCATCGGTCCTCCGATGATTGTTGAAGGTGCCGTGACCAACGTGGTGATCACCACGCATGAATCTATAGATGAAAACATCTACAGACAGCATACAGGTCAGATGACGTACCGCTACAATAGATTGCACGTAGCGGACGTCTTCGGTGGTATGAGTCTGGATCTGACGCCACCTATTACGGTGAAGGGCGTGATGAACAACATCGCGCTGGCCTCAGGTTTGGTGATTACGGATATGGACTTTGAGAATGCGCTCGTACAGGGCAGCAGCTTTACTCTCAAGGCCAAGCCGAATTCGTTGAGATGGGTTGGTGAAACGACAGTAACGCTGGGAGAGCCTGGGACTACGATCCTTCTCTCTGACGCTTTCTCGAACAATGTACTTGACGGATTGTGGCCGCCTGCATTTTAGGGCGAGAGGTGATTATGGAAACGATTAAGAAACCCCGGATATCTCGATACAGCAAGAACTCAAAAGACTTGCTGGTCGATTATATCAACGCTACAAACAACCGCTTGCTTAAACCCGAGCAGCTACAGTTCGGGCTCCCCACTCATGAAGGTGAGGAGAATTTGACGGCGGTTGACATCAAGTTTGCTTCGACTAATGGTTGGAGTGAAGAAGTCCAGCGTCTGCTGTATCGTCGGGTTGATATCAATCAGCTCCTGAACGATGAGCCACTGGCAGTCCACGTTCCTGAACTTACAGCTGAGGCTATCAATGCCGCTCTGTACGAACAGTACGGGTTGAAGTTGGAACCTGAGCTGATCACCATTGAGTTGGCTGACGTCAACTTCGTAGTGATTGCTCCGATCACCGACACTCCCGGCTTCCAGCCTGAAGATGAACCTACTGAACCTGAGCCGCTACCTGCGCTTCAGAACAGTAACTATCGAGTAACGATCTCAGGTGACCACCTGATCTTCGTCGGTAGCTTCAAGGTCATCACGCGCCAGTCTCTGACGCTGCTGGGTTCGACGATTGATTCGCTGCTGAACATCCGTCAGTTCTATAGCGACAGTAACCAAGGCTTGCCTCCAGTTGACATGATTCTGGAAGAAGGCGAGCTGAAGTTGTCTGACGCTTACATGTCTCATGACGATCGTCGCGCTGCTGAATCGTGGCTGTACACGTTCCCAACCGGTTTCGTGTGGAGTGATCTCGAGAAGCTGCCCCAGCTGCTCCGTAGGCTCACTGGTGATGAATGGGTGTCCGTGCCTGATCAGGCACTGCCTTTCAACGTCCACGGCTCTGAAGTGATCTACAACGGCTTCGTGAGCGTAGCGCACACTGTGAAAGATCCAGCGTACAATTACGTGTTCTGTCTCGATCTGAGCAAATGGTGTAACAACATCACGGGTGTCCTCAAGATTGCGTACCGTTATTCCGACAGCAAGGTTCCCGGTAACCTGCCGTTTAACCACGCATCCACCCCACCACTCTTCTCTCGTTAAGGGACAATTATGAATACGGTACAAGCCACGGTTTACGGTGCGAAACTTCTGGTGTCGCTGTTGCTCGGTCAGAACCCAGTGATCGATGCCAAGTCCACCATGAACGAACGTCTCGAGGTTCAAGAGAACGCCCGTCCTACCGCCACTGAGCGTGTGAAGCTCTGCATCCTCATGGCCGGTAACAAAGGCCACACCGCGTCGATCGGTAACAACGGTATTGCCAAGACTTCGATCTTGGACCACTACGCCGACAACGCTTCGCTCTACAACCCAATGCCAATGGCAATGCGTCCTGTGGATGACGACTTTCCAAAGTCCATCCGCGACAAGTACGCTCTGCGTGTAGAGATGTTGGTTGACGGCGTCAACTACTACGCTTACTTCGGTCTGCGTATTCACGTCAGCCAGGATGACGTGACTGTAGTGATGAAGAAGATCACTACCGAAGATGGTATTGTTACTGAAGTCGTGTTCGTGCCTAACACCTCGAACCTGTACCCAGAACCGATCCAGCTGCCTTCCACCGGCGCTGCCACCACCACTGACGTCAAGCTGGCTGTATCTGCCTTGCTGCCAGTTGTCCTGTCCACCACTGACGTGCAAGAGTACGTCAACGTGTCCAAGATCTTGTATGGTGGTGACGAGGAATACGCGATCATGTCGGAGTTCGCACTCTGCACAGCCGCTGACCGCACCGTTACCGTACAGACCACTTCGGGTACTACCCAGTTCAACGAAGCGATCGGTACTCAAATCTACGCGTTCGCAGCTGACCACAAGGCGTTGTACTACAACGAACAGGAATTGACTCTGCAATTCGACGTCGGTAACCAAATCCCGATGCTCGGCACGCAGTCGATCCCTACCCTTGAAACGATCGGCGAGTCCGTTTAAACAGGAGTGGCGCTACTTCGGTAGCGCCTACCAGCTATGTTCGAGCTTAAGCCAGGATTCAGTGGCCATTGGATATATCGGATTCTCGGTATCGACAACGGCACCAATACGGTCGGGTTTACAATCATAGACCACGATCTCCGTACAGGTGTATCAACTGTAATCTTTGCTGAAACTGTTACTGCCGACAAGTCGGCTTATAACAAGCACGCGGGGGTTGCAGCGAACAGAGGCAACCTTGACGCACGTCTGCTGGTTGTTAATGAACGCCTTGCAGAAATCTTAGAAGAGTACGATCCTGATATCGTAGGATGTGAGGCTCCGTTCTCTCACCTGAACATCAGCACCTACCGGACACTGGTAACGGCCATGAAGTACTTGGACGATACCTGTTATAAACATAGACGGACTTTACAGTTCGTTGAAGTCTCTCCAGGTAAGGCAAAGAAAGCGGTGTGCCCTGTTGGGCAATATAAAACCGATAAAGAATTAATTCGTCAATTTATCATGGATGATGATAACATCATTGAGGGGGAGGGGGTCTCTATCAAGGATCTTGACGAACACTCCGTTGACGGTATCACAGTTTGCAGATTCCTTGCTCTGGACGCCGCTAAAGCATTTACATAGACATGGAGTTAATGTAGATAAATGATGGCCTTAGGCCGTCATGCACTTAACATGACATCTGGTGGTTCCCATGAACGTAAGAGATGCTATCTCGCTTATGGCAAAGAACCCGGCGGTGGGCTTCACCTGGGAGCCTACATTGATCGCTCTGGTCAATGGCTTCCTTCCAAGTGATCGTCAGTTGGACCCAAGCACCGCAGAAGCTAAGGAGATCCAGGATGCACTCGCAACCCTGGACGCGGCTACTCAGGATATGATTTTGACTTCGAGTCTCGGCGTAGCTGCCGGTGGTCAGAATCCGACTCCTGCCCCTCTCCAAACCCCTGCGACAGCTCAAGCGCCAACAGTTCCATGGTCGCCGAGTGAGCTTCAGAAATTGGTTGGTCTTGGTATTCTGTTTGTCACCACCTTGGTCGCAGCCAAGAATGGCTTGAACATCCCGGAAATCATTGAGTTGATCAAAGTGCTGGCTTCGATGTGATAACTCACTGTTAGGGTGGTTACACAAAAAAAAAGAATGAGCATAAAGACCGTGGGGAAACCCACGGTCTTTATGTCGGCTTATGCCATTAACTAACGTGACCGATAGTGCCAACCACATTAGGTTCCGTGATCTCATACAAACTACGCAGCCAAGCAATATCATCCCGGCGCTGCTGATCTGTATAAGCTTTGGAATGGATAACGGCACTGATAGCCAAGGCTAACTTGTTGGCGTACATACAGCACCTCATACGTGAACGTTCGGGCTACGGAAGTAGGTCTCGTACAACTTAGCGACCTTCTTATTCACTTCAGCCTGACGGTCCACTTTCATGGCAGGGGTCAGGATGATGAGTTCATCATGAGTGAACGGGATCTCTTCTGGGGTCAGTTCATAACCGTCAGGAAGTTCAGCATCGATCTTCGCCCATGGAACTACTTCACCTTTACCGTTGCGGAAGATGTCCACTTCAAACTTGAAGGGTTCGCCGTCACGAGTCTGAGCTTCGATGACGTAGCGCATCTTGATGAGACCCTGATCAGCCATCAGTTTGAACTGGCCGAACATTACTTCATCAGAAGGACGCTCGTTCTCGAGTTTACCCTTCTCTTTAGCGTCAGTCTTCGTAGTTTGCTCGTACACAACCGAAGCGTCTTCATGTTCGGTCATACGAACGCGTATGGAGCCGCTGGAGGCGTTCTGATCAGACTTGGGTACAAAGATCCCCCATTGCTCCTGACCCTCGTGATACGTCGCTGTGGTGACGATCTGATTAAGATCATAACCCGAGATGTAAATCTCGTTTTCGTATTCCATCCCGGAGGCTTCAAAAGAAGCTTCTTCCTCGGGATTAGCAAATGCCAAGCGTTCGATGATAGAAGTCATCGTCATCCCCTGTGGTTTCCAAACAAAAAAAACATTACCTCTCGGATAATGCACCGTACACCCATTGAAGGGTGTACGGATTCGTCCTACAGTATTACGGTTAGATGGTTGGGTGCGGCCACATTGCGGGCCACCTCTGTGCTTGGCGTAGCAGGAACCTGATGGTAAAGCTTACACAGCAGCCAGGATGAAAGATTCCAGGCGGCAGGCGTAAGGCAGTACTTCAATCAGGCGGTTGTCAGAGGTGGACAGCAAGAGGCGAGGCTTCAGGCCTGGGGGAGTCTGCTGCTCGAGAGCCGAGTACAGACCGCGCAGGGTGGTGAACAGGTCGCGGTTGGTAGACTGAGTTACAGCCAGACCGGTTTCGTCCATGGTCAGAGCCAGGCCGATGCCCAGTTCGTCGATGGTAGCAGCGAAGGATGCAACAGCCAGAACGTCGAGGAAGACCAGAGCTTTCGGATTCTTCACATCAACGATCAGATCGCCGGCGATGTCGGCGATTTCTTCAGCAGATACGTAAGCGGTCGACAGGGTGGTGACGTGACCAACACGCTGTGCGAACTGCGCAGCTTCACCAGCGCCACGGACATTGCCGTAAGCGGTCAGGAAGCGGCCGTAGTGCTGGCTGAAGTTCAGCTTAGCAACCTTGTCGAACTGGAACTGGAATTTCGCGGAGCGCAGCAGGTTTTCGGTGAAGCGTTTGTTCAGAAGCTCGAATACAGGCTTCTCGAATTGTGGCTTCAGTTCTTCCATCAGCTCAGCGGCTTGGGTCAGGGTGCCAGCGGCGCCGACTTTAGCAACCAGGTCGAGTTGACCGATGTCTTGTACAGCGATTGGGGTACGCAGGAATTGCACATCAACGCGAACAGGTGCTTCTTCCGAGTTCAGGCGTACACGCCCTTGGAATACGGAGCTTGCGATGCTGTCGGCGGCGAGAGCATTGCTGAAGGTCAACTGGTCAGTAGGGATCTGCTTGATCAGGTCACCCAGCTTCAGACCAGGCTTATCCAGCTCCAGGCTGATTTCGGTAGTACCTTCTTTCAGAGCCTTCAGCGAGATACCGCCGGTAGGAGCTGCTTTCGGGATGTCGATACCTTGGGTGTCTTCACGCAGGCTGTGTGCCAATTGCTTGTTTTCGTTATCCACTTCAACTAACTCCTCGCGGACTTCGCCGCTGCTATTCATGACGTAGTACTTGATGTACTGGTTTACGTCGTAAAGGGTTGGGACGAGAGTGATCAGGGATTCACCATCGCCAGTAAGTTTCCAGCCGGACAAGTGAGCGACACGCCAATGCTCATCATCCACCCAGTAATCTTCGTACGGGTTTGCACGCGTATGGTCAGGACCATCTACGTGGGTGTTACGTGCTTCCAGATGCGGCAGCGGTTCAGCAGGGTGTTCGTACTCGCGTTCACGCTCAGGTTCGCGTTCACGCCGTGGCTCATCACGACGGTCATCACGCTCATCGCGGTCGTCCCGATCATCCCGTTCATCGTTAGCAACACCGATGTCAGAGAGGATATCGTGAATGTCGTCGCTATCGTTACCAGCACGACTATCACGAGGACCACTACGGCGAGTATCACGACGATCACGATCACGGCCACCGCGGTCACGGTCCCGATCATCACGATCATCACGATTGCTCCAACGAGCCCCACCACCGCCACGATCGTCATCACGATCATCACGACCACCACGACGGCGTCCACCGCCGGCCAGCTTACCAGCCAACCGCATTGCTTCTTCCATACCGCGCTCAGCATCACGCGGTAGTTCCCGAACAAGCTTCGGATCGGCAAAGACGGATTCAGCGAAGTGACCATCCACCATCGCTTCAACACCCATACGGATGACGTCTTTCTCGCGATCACCACGTTGACCCAGTTCGTCTTCGATTTCGCGAAGGTTCACAAAGGTCAACTTGACCAGCTTGTCCATGTTGTTGTTGTTGTAACGATGCTTGCCGAGGTTCTCAGCGTAACTGCGGCGAAGATCCAGAATGAAATCATCCCGTACATCGACACCATCAGCCTTTGCCTCGATGTAACGGACGGTCTCGTCAAAGACGAGGTTCCAGATCCGTTCAGATTCGCGTTGGTCGCGTGACATACAGCTTCCCTATTAGTGAGGTTGAATTAGTTACGGCCGATAGCGGCGTCGATATGCGCAACGATTGGCTTCATGTGTTCTTTCCGCACAATCGTGTTCTTCTCGTCCAGTTCCACTGTCGGGTTGATCGTATTACGACCCAGTGGGGAGTGCTTCGGAAGGATAAGGTGGTTACCCCCTTCAGCAATCGAACCGTCGAGCCACGATTGTGGATCGTTCACGTTCAAGTTCTGGGATTTACGCCCAGCGCTTGTTTGCGCCTGCATTACCAAGCGAGATGTGATTCGGAAGAACATGTTGTCGCCAGGTGTAGACACGCTGGACATAAACGGTTTGCTGCTGGTCTTGCGAAGGTTGAAGATGATCGTGGGCATAAAGAACTTACCCAAGATCTTGTTGTAGTCATCCGCTGTGTGCTTACGCTTCCGGTTGTTTGTGATCTCAAAGAGACACCGGAAGATCTGCTCGTAGATGTCACGCAGTACATACTGCGCAGTCACCAAGCGTTTTCCATACATGGAGCCAATGGATTCCGCTTTCGAGTCGATCAGGTGATCGATCTGAACGAGGATGTAAGCGAAGAACTCGTAGAGGTTTTCAACATCCAAGTTCTCTTCATCCAGCAGAGTCTTGCGTACCTCGATGTCTACGTAATCATCCAGACTGATGAGGTGACTCACCACGTTCTCAACCAGCTTACCAACAGACATCTGGTCGCCAAAGAGAACGTAACCCATCCAGCGCTTCCAGATGTCATCACCCAGCAAGTCTTCAACCAGCAGATCCTGAGGAAACAGATCCACGAGATAGAAGAAGGCCAGGGCGAAAGCCATGGTAAGTTGATTGGTAGCCGCTTTAGGAATGATCAAGCAGAGATTTGTAGCGATATCAGGGTAATGCACACGCAGCTTCAATGCAGCCGGCCGGGACTTGGCTGATCTGACTACGGTGTACTTGTCCGGGTCAACAGGGTTCTCCGCCAAGAACTCTTCGGTAACGATTGCAACATCGCAATACGCAAACCGAGCGAACGTCTCCTTCAAGCCATAACGGCAGAAGAGATAATGCGGCAGAGTAGACATCACCTTACCTAGCGTGATGGTGTCACTTTCCGACTTCTTGTTATTGTTGGCAGACCGATGGTGCAACCAAGAATAAGCAATGTACTCGGAGTAATCTTCTCCATCTTTCAAAACGGTGTAGATCAGGCGCTTGAATGTAACCGGAGCGCGTGACATACGGATGAACACAAAGTCCTGGCCTATCGAAAGGCCAGGGTCTGTGAGAACATCGCCGATGGCAAATTGCTTTCCTGTAATTGTGAGCAAACCACCGCGCCGCGGTGCTGGCAGACAGAAGTACCGCGGGTATAGCGGAACGCCATTACAGGAGAACTGATACTTCACCATGTAGACATCGCTTTGCGCTAAGTCGATGGAGGGGGTGGAACGATCGGAGCGTGTCAGCGAAGATGACATAACGCTGTACGCTTCTTGAGGACTACAGATGTAAGATCCGTTGTACTCAAAGTCATCTGGATAACTGTTTTCAGCACACGCAATAGTCTGATCTACGAGGCCTTTAGCATCGTCCAGGCCGCGATAGGCGAGGCCATCCAGAATGTCCTGATTGAAAACAGGCATCCTTTGCTGCAAGTCGTCAAATAACCAAGTATGCATTCCATCCCCTGCCCATCTATGAAGGTTTCATTTTAGCCACCATCGTTAACACAGTTAGCGACGATGTGATTATCCCACCGACCAGACGTATCCAGTCGCCCAAGTTTTTAGTCTTCTCCTTAACATCGTCTTCGCGATGTTTCCAGCGAAGCCATTCCTCACGCTCACGAGCGAATGCCCTTTCGGACTCTGTCTTCTCTCGTGTATACGTGTGGTCTGTATCAGCCTTCTCACCCGCCCGATCAAATTCTTTCATCTTCTGATCGTGAGCCCTACGAGCGATTTCTTCTTTACGCATTTCTTGCCAACTAACACCAGCTTGGGCTTTCTCAATACTGTCAGCTAAGTTGTACCGAGCATCTGCATCTTCAAACGACAGATGTTCAGTGTGGATGGTTGCACCAGACCCTACGACGTTCTTCACAGCGGCTGGTCGCCGAGTTGTGACATGTACACCGTCACGTAACCTTAAATCGCGTTCAATTGGAATGTGGTGAACGGTATTACCCAATAGGATAAACCGATCATGTCGATTCCTAAGAGAACTATTGTCTACGGCTTTGATCGAGAACAGCAGAGTATCTTTACCCAAGTGAGGTAGGTCAGCGGCTAACCCGTACTGCAACCGATTAAAGTTACTGAACGGATGTTCCTCGAACTTCTCAACTTCTGGCTCAAGCGAGATCAGCAGATCCAACTCTTCCAGGTACACAGTGCCGCCAGCATTAACAACATCATTAAGCTGAATCTCCACATGGATCTGTAGAGTAGACAACTTGCCTGCATGAGACCAGGAATTCAATCTGGCTTCAAAGGCATTAATGATCTCCGCTGCTAACCCCTGCGGATTGTGATGCCGGTCTAAGAAATCAACATAGGTCGATTTGTAAGATTCCTTAGTCATAGTCCATTCGAGAAAGACGTCAATGTATTCACCGCCCTGAGTGTACTGCTTCGGTTTGAGAATCGAATGCACGCCCATTCTGGTTTTGACGCTTAGAGTCCGACTTGACGCATTAACATAGCGCATTGTAAACGCTGCGTTCTCGCGACCCTTCAAGTCGGGGTCGTTCAACTCTGCTCTAGAGGTGAACTTATCGAACGGAACAAAACGACGTCCCGAACTATCCATAACCTTATTGCCCCTGTGTATATAACTACGGTCCCCAATTGTTTTACTCTTTCCTACTACGCCTATTTTAGTAATGTATGGCTGTAATTTCTTTATCCACTAATAGCCGTAGACGGCATAAAGCCGGGACCGAAGTCCCGGCTTTATGTTAACCCGTCAATCCACTTAGGGTGCAACCGGAATTACTTCCGGCGGCAGGTCCAAGTTACGGCTGGGTGCCGCCAACTTCAGTGGTATTAACGTCGCCTTTGATACGAAAAGGCAGGGTCTGTTCCAGCAGCTCGTCGACGCCTTTGATGTTCAGCTTGACGATGATCGGCAGGAAGTTGTAGTGCTGGAAGCGAGGCTGTACAACAGCTTCGTTACCAGGACGGTTGTTACGGGTAACGCTGATGGTCGACACGAGGGTCGGAGTCAACAGCATTGCACCGGCGGACAGAGCGTCCACGCCTTCGCCATCGCGAACGATGGTGAGGTACATCACGTCCGACAGACGTTGGTCGACGTCGGCTTCCAGCTGGTAGCTCAGGCCGGCACCCAGGGTGCGGCTGTCGCCTTGGATCGTCATGAAGCGCTCGATCTTCTTGCTGGTAACCAGGGCAATGCGCCACTTCGAAGTGATCTCGCCACCGTCCATGTAACGGCAGGCGTTTTCGTAGTTGGTGCGTTGCAGGATGTCGAAGGACACGGAGCGCAGGGTGTTGACCAGCACTTCGATACCGTTTTCCACGTTTGCCACAGTTTCCTGCGACTGAGCGGTTTCCATCAGGTCAACGTCCAGTTCCTGAACGTAAGGGTTGACCAACCAGCGGCCAATACCTTCGATAGGCAGTGCGTTGATTTCGAAGTCACCGCCGGTCAGCTCACCGCGCAGGCCGCCAGTCAGGCGCATCAGGCGCTCGTGGTAGCCGATCAGGGTGCCGACAGCTTCGTTGTTGATGTAGGAACCAACGGCGAAGGTCAACCAGTCCATTACGGTCTGGTCGCGGTTTTCGCTCAGTGGGTACGGAACGAAGAACGGCGCGCGCTGACGGGTCAGCAGACGTTCGGTCACGTTACGCACGTTGAGCATCAGGCCCAGGTGACGATGGTTGGTGTTGGTCAGGCGAGCATCAGGCCACCAGGCAGAGGTGGTCAGTGCAGCGAGGCCATCAACGATGGTCTTACCAACGCCAGCAGCAACGTCGATCTTGTCGCCAGCGGCGTTCTTGATGTACATCACTTCCAGCGAACCGGCGTTGATGTTCACAGTACCGCGCTCAACGTCAGCTTGACCGTTGATGATGGTTTTCAGGCGGACTTTGTAGTCGCCGGTAGCGATGGTGCCGAAGACCGAACCAGCCAGGGCAGCGTCGTCGTAGGCAACGGTGTCCTTGTTGATTTCCAGGGTGGTCAGCGGGAAGTTCAGCGCCATGGCGCGACCGCCTTGCTCTGGAGTCTTCACGAAGCGGCTGTACGGCAGGCCTTTGGTGTCGAAGCGGATGGTGTCTGCGCCGAGGCTCAGGAACACGGATTCGATACCGATGTTGCGGTCCAGTGCTTCAGTGTAGTCAGCCTGGCCAACGCGCTGTACGGAATCGATCTGGCCGATGCCGAGCAGGTTGATGGTTTTGCCAACGGCCAGACCGGAGGTCTTGACAGTGCGGCGACCGTTGACGTAGTCGAACGGAGTGATAACCGAAGTGGCGACGAAGTTCGCAGCGGAAGTGGCGTTGTAGCCAGGGATCAGCTGAGTGCTGTTGTCGTTCAGAACGGTGAAGTCGATCGCGGAGTCCATTACACGGCGCAGGCCGAAGTCCGACTCGGAACCGTCCAGGGCGTGTTGCAGGGTGTTTTCGACGTACAGGTTCGGGATCTGGATGTCGATACCGCCTTGCTCTGGGGACAGAGGCACAGTGCGGTAGATCATTTCCATGGCCGGGCCTTGGCGAGCGATCTTGTAGTTCAGACCGATCGAAATCGACAGGTGGTCGATCAGCGACTGGTTGTCGTACGATTCGGTGGAGTAGACGCTGTCGTACTCGGAACCGTCAGCGTGAGCGTAACGGGTGCCGTCGGTCAGCGACTTGCCTTCCATCGAAGTTTGCAGGCGCAGCAGTTCGGAAGGCTTGCTACCGAATGCTTTCAGGAAGGACGCAGCGGCCAGACCAGCAGGGTTGGCGTATTCGGCTTTCTGGTTTTCAACGGTGGTTTGCAGGACGCCGGCCAGTTCACCAGCGATCTGGGACAGGGTGCTACGAGCTTCGAAGCTGCCGTTTTGCAGGGCGCTCAGCATGTCGCTGGCTTCGGTGCTGTAACCATTACCGTTCAGCAGGTGATCTTTGATCTTCACTGCGGAAACGTGTTCCAGATCCGGCATACCGGATTTTTTGTCAATTACGATCTTGCTCATGAATTGCTCCAAATTGCAATTTGGTGTTGCTGAAGGATAGAAGCTTCTATTTTAGGATCGACGCCGACCTGTCACTAGTCGACTAGAGACAGCGATCCTACGTCCCGCAGGCGTTATGGAAACCGTGTGTTTATACATATCACCGTAATAGCAGTGATTTGCATAACATGTATCACTTATCACTCGTGCTGGTCGTTGTTCGCCAATTCACGAGTAAGGTTGACCGCATGACTGCTGCCGGGCTCAAGGTCTTTATTTACTTTCTCCAGATATCTTCTGAAGACAACCGACGCGTAAGCCACATCGACGCCCCGATAAAGGGCGACAGCTTTCAGCAGTTCTTTCATAACATCCTTTACTTCACCACCTTCCCGCTCGACGATGATGATACCATCGTACTTGTCAGGATAGATGTCGAAGTAGCCCAGGACGAACTGAGGGATCGCCAGCTGTTGTGGGTTACCCCCGAACAGAGCGAACACAGCATCATCTGCGCTGAAGCCTTTACCAGCATCGGCGTCTGGGAAATCAAACTCTTCCAGACCCATACTGTTCAGACGAGCGCGGAACAGATGGTTCGCCAACTTGTAAAGATCAACATCGTGTCTCGATACTATGCTTTCGAATTCTTTGATGTCAGTCCCGTAGTGCGTCATAGCACCGCTCAACCATTTTGGGATGTAGCGAATACTGACTGGCTTACTCATGAGATATCCCCAATTCAATTTGCCTGCGGTGAGGCGGTATGGAAATTAAGCTACTGTTAGCCAAGGCCATCAGTGCCATGTACTACTCGAGTCATTCGGGCAAGAATGACCCTGAGGCTTTGCTCAATGTAATCGATCGTACACTCGATCACCTTCATCTAACTGATGATGCTTCAAACTCCAACCGGGAACACAACGCTTTGTCCCGAGTTCGGAACTTAGTCATCTGGATGAAGAAGAAAGGATCAGAGCATCCGTACGACATTAACGACCTAATGGGTCGCATCCGAATCGCCGCAGGGGATAATGATCGCCTATATGATCTATTTACCCGCACCATTCTATTGGTAGACGATCCGGACGCAGCCAAGGATAAACTCGATGAAGCAACAGCTGAGCTGTACGACTTCATTGGTGTAGAGGAGTTCACGAAACTCCTGCGGGACGCTGCACGTAAGCTCGGCTTTGATCGTGAGAAGGTCGGCGACGTAGCGCGCTTCCGTGAAGAGATCATCGCCAAGATGACAGAGCTTCCACTGTCTGGTAAGCGTCAAGCTGGTGGTGCGATGCGTCGCATTGACATCAGTGACGTTGAAAGTCTGTCGGAAGTCTACGCGATGGCTCAGCTTGCTATTGATCCACGGGCTATCCTCAAGTACGGCTTCAAGGCTGCTAACCGGATGACCGGCGATCAGGAAGGCGCACGACGTGGTGAGTGGGCTAACGTATCCGCATTGCCGGGTATGAACAAGTCCGGTACTCTGCTGGATCAATTGTTTGCATTCTGTATCTTCAACAGTCCCGTGCTGTTTGATGAGACGAAGAAACCGCTACATGTATTTGCTACTGCGGAAGATAAACCCGAGCTGGTTCTTCAGAAGCTATACACCCTGTTGATGCAATACGAGTTTGGTCTACCTGTTGTAACCAAGGGCGTCGACTCCCGTGAGATCGCCCAGTACGTTTTCGATAAGATGACAGCCAATGGCTGGCACGTCATGATTCTGGACTACACTCGTGGTGCAGACGTCGATGACTATATCGATGACTTGAAGCAATTCATCAAAGAAGGTTACGAGATTGTTTCGGCTGGTTGCGACTACATCAACCTGTTGACAAAAAACAACATCGTGGCTGCTGTTGCCGGTGACGAGATTCAAGGAGCGCACCGTCGCGTCCGTAAGTTCACGTCTCCGAACAACATCTTTGCGTACACAGCTCACCAACTGTCTCCAGCGACTCGTGACTTGGCTCGAACCTATCCTGACGACTACATCAAGCGTCTGGTAGATAAAGGCTACTACGAGGGCTCCAAGAAGCTCAACACCGAGTTTGACTATGAGGTCTTTACCGCGAAGACTATCCACCAAGGTCAAGCATGGGCTGAGTTCCAATGGGGTAAGCATCGTAAGATCGGTGCAACTCAGGAACAGGATAAGTATTACGCATTGAAGTTCTTGGATTACCCGATGATGGGCTTCAAGTACGATCTGCTTCTTGACGAAGATCTTTCGTATAAGAAAGTAGGTGCGCGTACTACTAATGGCGAAGGTGGTAATGACTGGCGTGACTTCGACGACTGATTTCACGACAAAAAAAAAGAAGTAAAGAGAGCGTGGCTTGCGCCACGCTCTCTATGCCGTTAGGCCGTTGCCGCTGAAGCAGATGCTTTAGCCGCAGCTTCAGCACCTTTCATTCTCAGTTCCTGGTCATCACGCTGTGCGCGCAGATGACGAATGTAATAGCCGAGGCCAATACCAAAGCTGATCAACAGTACTTCACGCATGTCCAACTCCTTGCATTAGGGGATAATTGCAGGTGGATGATATCTATCTGTAATTTATTCGACTGGACAGTCTCGAACAACTACCCCTGAACTTACGTCCAAAGTGATACCAGCCTTAGCCACTTCTTTAGGGCCGACGCAGCGGCTCATCTGTTCGTGCCAATCGATGAATACCATCGAGACAGAGAACGCGAACGAGAGAGCGGCTGCGAGTAACCACAGGGTCAGGTTATCAACCCCGTCTTCTTCAAACTCAGACTCTACCTCAGACATAGGTCTTCACCGCATAGCCGATGATGAAGACAAAGTTGAGCGCGATGAATACTGCGCAGAATGCGCGGATAGCCTTATCGCGGTTACGACGCTTGCGGCGCTTAACGGAAGCGTCGATTACATCTTCCAACGGAATCCCTGGCTTATTCATTAGTGAATGCTCCGTGAGGCAGCTGGGCTAATGGCGGTGAGGTAATCCATCCGTACAAGTGGAATCGTTGGCATGTACGGTTGAACCATTTCGTTTGTGTCGAAGGTGTGCTTATCAACCCACTTCGCTGTTACTTCCTTGTTGAAAGCTTCAGCGAACTTACGGGATGTGAAGAACTTGTAGCACTTCTCGAGAGGATCTCGGACGCGGTACAGACCACCGACTTCTTTGATGTCATAAGCTTTACGCAAGCGTGGAAGCATACGAACGTTCAGGAGGAATGTCAGAGACAGTTCCCGCACATCCATTGCCATTTGAAGCGCTTCCATGAAACCGTGGGCGTTGGCACTGTAACGCACCGCCATCCAGTTGCCTTCATCATCGAGAATGTTGGCTTGCCAAGTGTTGCGGATTTCACTGAAGCAGATGCCGACTGGCGGGATGATTACTTTGGATACGCCATTCTCGGAGAGAACAACTTTACGGCCTTCAAGTTTGTATGCTTTGTAAGTAGACATCTTGACCTCCACGGTCGTTGGGTATAATGGGTATTACTTTGTAGTCGGTTCTAAGGCTTCGATCAACTCACCCAGAGTCGTAGTCCTGAAATTTATTTCGAGGATTTGGTTATAGTCGCAATGGGTTTGTATAGCGTCTAGCCATTCGTGAACATGTGCGTGGTATAACGTGATTACGTGTCGAAGATCACGACCCATTAGAGTATTATCGTTGATCATCAGATTGAGGTATTTTTGCGCCTCTTTCAGATTCTGAATAAACATCTCGTCATTCAGTAGATCAGCGAACCTAGGATCTTTACCGATTGCGAGGTTGATCCGCATCAGTTTGTTAAGCATCTGCTCTTTGCTGCGTTTACTATCTGTGGTCAACTCACATCGTCCACGCATTCAGGACCACTCCTACGCGCAGCTATGTTGGGTTTCTAGACCACCGGTTTTACCGGCACGATACCAGCCGCGATCCGTTTGGGACCGCGATGGATTGAAACGTTTAGCGTAGGCAGATTGCCCGGTGATGTCGAGAACCTTCTGAACGGTATCAGGATCTTGGCAGAACTTACGCAGCTCTGCCTCGAAGTGATCACGCTCTCTCGAATCGGTGTAGATGTGGACAGAACCGAACACGCAGATATGCTCGGTCTTACCGTTATCAAACTTCAACGGAACTGTGCCGATCCGGTGACCAACCGGTGGGTCGGATTGAGAACCGAGAACCAGGTCGTTACCCATGATGGTTACAGATACGAGTGACATGATTGTTTCCTTAAGCCAAGTAGCTTCTGAATTTTGCGTGGAGGCGAGTCATCTCTTCCTGGTTCGATCGGTTTTCTACAATCGAATCGAGGATAGGAATCAGCCCCATGAATGGCAAGCCTTGTACCATGAGGTCACGGAATGTTTGCTTTAAGCTAATTCCGTCAAGGGCCATCAAGACATCGAGGTTATCGCAGTGATACCCGCTATGGATAGAGACGTAACCATTGGCATACATGAACACGTAGCCATGGTGCCCTGCGATGATGATGCACTCGCGTCCATCTTTGTCGATGAATGCCATCTTGCAACCGAGTTCTTCAGGATCTTTAGCGATCCGTTCGATGGCGCGATCAGCAGCATGGAACAGCGCGGTGACGATGCCGAGGTTATAGAAACCACGAGCGATCATCCAGTTGGCGTGGAACTTTGTTTCGTAGTCCGCACCAACTTCAATAGCAGCGTCGATAGCTGCGAGAGTGTTCTTGTCGCGAATGACTTTGCTAACGTCATCTTCGATTTGCTTTTGGATATCTTGCATGGTAGGACTTCCTCAGTCGATTCGGGTTCGGGTTGGTATTGCCAGCGGAAAGCTTCTTTGAAGATCCGCGGTTCATCGGGTAGGTAGATCAGGGTCTTTCCCGATCATTTCTTCTGATGTGCCTTTGCAGCATCACGGACGGTCATGTAGATACCGTTGGACTGAGCCAACATAACGACCATCACGTTGTAAGGGATTCCAGCGAATTGAGTCTGGTGCGCTTCACGCAATTTCTCCAACTCACCCAGCTGCTTCACAGACAGCGCATCGCTGGTCATCAACGCGATGTAAGCGTCGATGAAGTCCAGGTTATCGCCCACCTGCCGTTTGATACTTGCCAACTTGTTCTCGTTATCCTTCTTGGTGACGTAATAGATCGCTCCACCAATGGCACTGGCGAGTATTGTTACGCCTGCTGCTATCTTGAGTACATCAGAAATCATGACAGACCTCCACGGTCGTTATTTGCGAGCAGAATTAAGAACGTTGTAGATCACTTCGATCTGGCTTTGAAGAACCATGATCTCGTGGTACTTCATGTTGCTGAAGTCGGAACCGATGCGCCGACGTATCTCCAGCAGGTTCGCCAGCTGGTTAGCGCTGAGAGCCTTCTGGCCGTGGACGTCAATGATGTCATTGCAGAGAGCGGTGAGGTCTTTGATATTGCGCTTAACAACCTCAGCCTGACGATCGCGTTCTTTCTTTTCGAAGTAACCAACTGTAGCACCTGCTGCTGCACCAACGGTAGCAACTACTGCACACAGCTTCAAGAATGTAGGGATGTTCATCATGTTAGACTTCCTCAGTCGTTATGGTAACGGGTGGAGAATTCCACCCGTCTGTAGCCGGCCGACTAAGATCGAGGCGTTAGCTCGAGCTCAGTGGATACGTAAGTCAACTTAACCCTTTCAGGTATCTTGACTTCGTATGCCGGATGCAGCAGACGCAAGAGATTAGCGATCTCAAGAACCCGCTTACCTAAAGAGTTGCTGATAATAGCCAACTCCTCGGCATTTGCATCCACCGGCTTACTGCACTCGTGCCGTCCTTTTACAGACGTACGCTCCATGTACTGGTTGTGCAGTGTCTCACTCAACGCAGTGGTACGATTGAACTGAATCATCAGCTCAGTAGCCATACCCATCAACGTGTTAGCGAGTTTACTATTGTCCATGTGACCTCCTCGGTCGTTGCAACGTATCAGGAATTGATATCGTTGTTATGTTGTACCGAGACAATGTGTGACTGTAATTAATTTGACTCCAATCCAAATAGGATGTAGAGTTAATCCATTTATGCACAGGTATCGACTATGACCGGTGAGGAAATGCTGGCCGAGATGATTCAGGTAGCGAATCAGGCCATCTTGGAAGGATACGGCGTAACGCTTAGTACGTCGAACCTGTCTTTCACCGGTTTGGTGCTGGGCGAGTTCGATGGAAAGAATACGAAGGTGGGTGCTACGGCTCGTGGTAGGCAGATCACCGGCAGTTACGTCTACTATTACAACCGCTTGGATATGCAGCAAGCATTCATCGATATTGGCGAGCCCGATGTCAGTGTCGAAGTACAGGGAGAGATCACACCTGCGTCTGTGGTGAATGCCCTGAAGCTCAAGTACAACTTCGTATTGAGCCTGAACGATATCAAAGATTACACCAACGTGGACGGCGTTGTCACCATCACCGTTTCGAATAGGTCTTTCGTGTGGCTAGGAACGCTTGTACTCAACGCAAGCCAAGGAGTCCTCACCCTAGCGTCACAATTCCCGAACAACGTTTTGAACGGCCTTGTAGCGCCTGGGGGCGAGCCAATGACCGACGGCGGAGTTTACGATCAGTTAGTCCACTGACCGAAATTCTATGACCTCCTGATTCCTTAACGAGAACTCGTGTATGGCCATTGACTACACACGGAGTGAGATAGACGTCGTTATCGATCTCATTCGCCAAGATAACCAGAACAGGACCTTAACGTCCAGTCAGGTGACCTTTGGCACTCCGAGCGTTTATACCCCTATTGCTGGGGTGAATCGTAATACCCTGATGGTTGGTACGGCTGTCGCGGGCAGAGGCTATGAAGGTAGTCAAAGCTTCTATTACAACCGAGTAAGACTAGTAGACTTCGTAGATCCTGATACGACGTCGCTAGAGTTCACTATCACGGATGAAGTGAACCTGTCCGATCTCTTGCCGGCTATTAACGAACGGTTGAACATCAACCTGACAGCAAGCAAGATCATCGACAAACCTCTGCCAGATCTCAGTGCAAATCTGTCGGCGAACATTGAACTCAAGGTGACGTTCGATTCGATGGTGTACCTTGGCTCATTGATTCTTGAAGTGCAGCCTGAATTGATTCCTCTGAGCGCGTATCTACCTGTCACTGATCTGAATGGCTTGACTTACGAGCCGGTTGTTTGATCCGTGTATAAGTAGAATTCTATGTGGTTGGCCAAGGCCGACTTGTCCTTACTTACTGAAGAGTACCTGTAATGAGCGATATGACTAAAGCAAGCAAGGTCGTAGTCCTTGACCTTATCAACTCCGACAACGGCAAAGGTATCACCTACGGCGTCGTCGACATCGGTCTGCCAACCGTAAACAGCACTGGCGACAAGAACACCTCCGTGACCCTGACCGCCAAAGCTGGTTCGGGTTTCGTCGGTAGCCAGACGTTCAAGTACAACCGTCTGCACCTGAACACCGCGATCCTCGTGCCATCGGGCAAGGACGCAACCTTCAACCTGGGTGACGCGGTCAACATCGCTGACATCATCCCAGAGCTGAACGCTCTCCTGAACATCAATCTCCAGGCTGAAGACTTCGTCGACGGCGTGCTGCCAACCTTCACCGGTGGTATCCCGAACGAAACTCACGACGTACAAGTCGTGGCGAAGGCTGACTCGCTGGCGTATATCGGCAGCCTGACCTTCCATCTGAAGTCCGACGAGATCGACCTGGCTGAATACCTGACCGTGACTGAACTGAACGGTCTGACCTACGTTCCAGTAGCGTAAGGTCTTCACCACTGCCTTAATACAAATAAATCTGAGAGGGCGGGGTTTCGGCCTCGTCCTCTCTTATTTACCGTTTAAGTCAGCTTCGACTCCAGGAGATGCCTTATGTTACTTTTACCGGGATCGTCGGAAGAAGCGCTGGTCGGTCTCATCAACGAACAGAACGCTTTGGCTGTACCGCTGGAAGTAGGCGGTCTTTACTACGGCAACGTGAAGTCGTTGGCTGATGGATCGATCGAACTTCCCTCCGTTACGATGTACAACAACGAGGACTACGAAGGATACGCGCGGTGGAAATATCGTCGCATCAACTTCGATAAGGTCTTTGGTGGTGTGCGTCCGATCATCCAAGACTTGGGTCAGACAACCATCCATCGGTTGCTCCCAATTCTGAACAAACGTCTTGGCCTGAACCTACAACCTATCGATATCATCAACGAGCCGATTGACTGGCTGGGTGGTAACGAACAGGCGAACTTGGTGATCAAGGCTAGCCCGAACTCATTGGGTTATGAAGGCACGTTTGTTATCCAGTTCATCCGTATCCGTCCGCTGCTTGAAGTAGCGATCGCGGAGAAAGAGCTGGACGTCCTATCCCACCACAATCCATTGGACTTGGGTAAACCTTCCCTTGACATGGCGACGTGGGGCCTGGACTTCTCGTACTACTCCAACATTCTGGGCGTTGCTTGGTACGGTTGGACCAACTGGCCTGCTGTCCAGAAGATGTTCATTGAGATGGGCTTCCCAGACATCCCTGTGTTCATGACTCAATCAGTGAAGTCGTATTCGACCAAAGACGTACCTGAAGCCAACCAAGATTTCACCAACGTCTGCATCCAGACGGGCGTTGACATCAACGGCTACAAAGGCGACGCGTATATTCACTTCAACCGGTCATAAAGAGGTTTCGATATGGCTTTGTATAAAAGACCGCTTGATGCCATCCTCGAAGCGATCAAGACGTTAAACAACGTCGAACTGATTGCGGGTGAGTATACGTTCGGTACGCCTACGGCAGTTGCTCCGGACGCATCAGGCACTAACACTTCGTTGCTGGTTACTGCACTCAACCCACTGAGTCCTTACGATGGTTCGACTACCATCCGCTATAAGCGTTTGGATCTGGCGGATCTTCTGATCCTGATCAGCTCGAACATCAAGGGCTACGACATCAGTACCACTGACGACTTCGTCGCCATGCTGAACAAACGGCACGGTATCGGCTTTGAGCCGGGCGACATCGTCTCTTCGCCATTGACCTTGGTGAACGGTGCTGGTGAAGTTACGCTGGTGGCTGAAGCTGATAGCATGGGTTGGGTTGGCACAGTTACGTTCAGTCTCGCTCTGGGGGCACAGCCTCTATCTGACGTGATCACCGTCACTCAACTGCCGGGCTTGAACTACCCTTCGGCTCAGATCACCAAACCTTACGCTTCGGTCGGTTATTCCTACTGGCGTAACATGAGTGGCTACTACGCTACTCTAAGTACGGTGGTTACTGGACAAGATAGTCTCGGTATCATCAAGGATGCCCTTGTGGCGGCCTCTGGCGATGCGTGGCAGCTCGTCGGCGCTTCCCGCTTCTCCTTGGATGGGGCGGTCGTTAGCTACGTAGGGCCGACCTCTGGCGAACCTATCTCCAACCAGGACTATGACAACGTGATCATCGTCGATCTCGATGACACCAAGTCGTTGGGTTGGTCTGGCCAACTGGTTCTTCACTTTAACGATCCGATTGTGGATTAAGAGGTGTAGTCATGGCCGTTCCTCCAGTTCCGTCTGCTACCAGTAAAATCATTGAGGAACTAAACATCCTCAACGTGCCGCCGAAGACGTTCACTGAAATGAACGTCAGCCTGATAGACCTCGAAGTCGTTGATACGGAAACTGCGAATACCAAGCTGACTGTGAAGTCGGTTCCGGGGCGTGGTTACTACAACGAAGTCGACATCTATTACAAACGTCTGGTGCTTGGCGACATCATTCAGGATGCGGACGTTCGTAGTGAAGAAGTGTTCACGCAGGAAAGCATCGTATCGCTGATTAACGGCGCGTTCGGCCTATTCCTTACCGTTGATGACTTCGTACCGTTTACGCCGCCTAATCCGGCCAATGGCGAGGCTGACACACTGACCTTGACCGCGCGGGCAACCAGTCGTGGCTTCATCGGCTCAGCGGTAATCAACATCACCCACGCCAAGTCCTTGCTTGATAGCATCGTTGGCATCAAGATCCTCCCAGTCCGTAACCACCCGGACCCGGTGAATTCGAAGATGTCCGCTCGGATGGTTACGTGGGATGTTGACTTCACCAGTCTTCGTGATGCGATCAAGCCTACAAATCCTGGGGCGCGTTACACCGATTGGGCTGCTCTTCAGAACGCCTGCTCGTATCTGGGTATTCCCGGTTGGGCTGAAGGTTATATTGCCGACTATCCGACCTCGGCTATCGAAGATAGTAACCCTGCCTTTGACCGCGTGGTTGTTCAGGCTGGCTTCTACAGCGACCAGCTGATCGGGCCGATGTATCTTCACTACAACATCCTCGAAGAGGCTTAATCAAGATGCCTATTTTTAGCAAACCGCCTATCGATGAGGTTTATGACCTTATCAACTTGGCAAACGCTGGTCCTGATTGGATTCCAGTGACGAAGACCAACGTTCTTCTGGGGGTGCCTGCGCCAGCTACTGTTCCAGGCAACTCGGCAATGAACACCAAGATCATGCTGAACTCGCTCCCCAACGCCGATTTCATCGGTCGTAAGGAAGTTAACTATCGCCGTCGCGACATGGCTGTCTTGTTCCGCAGTATCACGATCCAGATCGAACGCTACTCGGCTAACCAAGGTGCCGCTGCTGGCGCTGGTGCAGTTGTGTTCTCGGTGTACAGTCTGCTTCCGCTGATCAATGCGAAGTACGGTATCAACCTGACTCAAGACGACGTGGTGGATCAGAACATCACCCGTGGCTCGACTCTGGAAGATGGCTTCTATACCCGTACCGTTACCGTGGCTACCAAGGCTACAAGCTTGGCGTACACCGGGTCGTTCGCGCTGAAGTGGAAAGGTGCTCCACAAGACCTCAGCTCCATGATCACCGTGACTGACCTGAATGCACGTATGTACCCAGGCGGTAACGACTTCACTGGTGAGCGTCGTCCGATCATGAGTAACGCCGCGTACGCGTACGATTGGAGTGGGCGTCTGGCCACTAACCCATGGAGTGGTTACCCAAACAGCTTCGTTGTGTTCGGGAACTACCCACTCTCGGCACAGTTCCTCAACTTCGTGTTCGGTCAGCTCAACGCCGATTTGGGTACGGCCTTCCCGATCAACGCTGCATGGAACGGCGTACCGAACAACGTCTTCGAAGTCGTCACTCTTCCATCGACGAAGTACCCAGAGGCGAACTCTGAATACTTCAACCGCCTGTTGACGTGGGAAACTCCTGAGTCCATGCTGGCTGACTTCGGCCCTGGTCGGAACTACGTCCACTTCAACGTCTGAGGATAGAAACAATGTCTTACATGAATCTGTCAGTCGACGATTTCTTGGCGGCCATCAATACCGCCAACTCGACGGCGTTCACGATAGCAGACGTTGTCATTGGTACACCGCAAGTTGTAGAAGGTACTTGGCAAGGTCAAGTCACCACCCACAACACCGCTCTGCGCCTTACGGCCAAACCGGGCGGGCAGTACCAAGGCACCAAAGTGCTGACGTTCGATCGCTTGAAGTTGAACGAACTCACCGCCGCGCATATTCCGGGTTTCCGGATCTCTGCGTATAACAAAGATTCGGTACACGATCTGATTCCAATGATCGCTTACTGGACCGGCATTCACTTCACCACCGATGACCTCATCGATAACCCACTGACGGATAACGGCGACAATACGTGGACAGCGATCCTGTCCGCTAAGCCGGGTTCGATCGGTTGGATCGGTAACGTCAGCGTGATCGTTAAGAAAGGTTCTGCGCCGATCAACGAGATGGTTCAAGTTACCTCGCTGCCGGGCCTTAACTACCCGACCGCGTTGGATAGTGATACCTACGGTCAACTGTATCTGTACGGATACGACTTCACGTCGTACTTCACTCAGGTGCAGACGCTGACTCCTGGCGTCATCAACAGCACTCAAGCTGATGCATTGGTCACCATGCTCAAGGCTGTTGACATCTCGGCTGGTAAAGCGCTGTGGACCAACACTCCGGGCGGTACTGCTTGGAACGTGTCCGGTGCAACAGTTGTTAGCAACGGTCTGAACTCCGTCTCGCTTCCAACCAACCCTGCGTACAAGTACGTACTGGCGTTGCAGCTTGATCCAGCGGTACTCACGCCAGCCGGTGTCATGTATCTCCACTACAACGATCCGTTCGATCCGAACGCGACATAAGTGGATGCAGACGGGTGGCAACACCCGTCTGCTACTTCCATTGGGAGAATACTCATGGCTACTGCGGTCCCTACAGATTACCGTAAACCTCAATCAGAGATGATCTACGATCTGATTGAGAAAAGTAACCCCGGCTTCAAAGATGTATATCCGATCGGCTCTGTGACGTTCGGAACCCCAACCGCCATTACGGTGGATGGCGCTGACCCGTTCAAGAATGACACCAGCATTCTGGTTACGCCGACAGCCGCTTCCGGTGGTATCGGTAAGGTCACTGTCAAGTATCGTCGTATCGACCTGACTAAGCTATTTAAGAACACTACTCAGAGATTGGATATCTGGTACAGTGGATCTACAATACCTCTTTCGGTTTGGCTTCCGGCTTATACGGCAAAGTACGGTGTCAGCTTAGTAGCTGCTGATATCAACGGTAGTCCGATTATTGTGACCGGTAACAACACAACGCAAACTATCCTCGCCGCTAGTTTGTGTTATAAAGGTACTTTCACTGTCGCATGGACTCTCGGTAAGCGTCCGATCACTGACCTGATTACCGATGCGAACCGTGGACTGGTTGGACGCCTATATCCAGGCGGTAACGACTTCTCCGTTGGGCGTAAACCAACAGGCGAGTTCATGACTATCACTCAGGATGCTACCGAGATCAAAACGATCTTGCAAACCATCCCAAGTGCATGGGTTCCACCAGGCGGCGCTAACGCCGGGCTTCAGCAGATCTGCGATTGGCTGAATGCTAACTCCGGCCAAACCGGGTGGAATATTGGTAACGCCAATACGCCCGGCGGCACTGCGAACATTCAGTGGTATCGTTACACGCTACCTAATGCCAACGTGCCAGAAGCCGACTCCGTCAAGTACAACACGGTTGTGCTTATCCAATCCAGTGCCGATAGCTGGTTTACCGGCCGGTGTGTCCTTCAATATAAAGTATAGGGTCCGCCATGACTATTTTCGTATCTAGTGCGGCTGACCTTGTCGCGATGATCAACGTAGCTTCTGGTCTATCGCTTGTAGAAGCCGACGTTGTCTTCGGTACTCCTCGTGCAGCGACAGGCGCGGAGGTTACCAAGTACGGCAAGAACACTGCCATTCAAGTGAACTCAGCTCCAGCGTCCACCAAGACGGTTGGTTTCACGACGGTCTTCTACGATCGCATTCCACTGCAACCGCTGGAGAACTTCAACCTCAATCTCTGCGTCTGTCCAGACGCAGCTCCAGTAGCGACGTGGGTTCCTATCGTCTTCGCCTACACTCGAGTTCCATTCCTTGTGAGTGAGTTGGTTGATAACCCGAGCTTTACCGCAGACGGTAAGGTTAACGTCAAGATTGAGGTTGGTCCTAACCATCTCGGTTGGACAGGCTCCGCTACTCTGAAGTTCGGCGGCTATCCTGACATCGCCACTGCATTCAACGGTAACACGTTGCAGGCCTTCTAATTAATTGGGAATTTGAAAATGAACGATTGGCCAAATTACCTGCTGCGTGCTGACTTCACTGAAATGGGTGAGCTGCTGGCGGGGATACAGCTGGGTCAGTGCGACATTCGCAACATGCAACTCCTCTCCAGCGTTCTGGCTAACTACGGTCCCGAAGAAGATCGCAGTAAATGGAACGCTCAGGCTGACTTGCGTGAGTACTCGACGTTCGGCGTTGAGGTCCTCTATAACGGGCTTAACGACCATAGCCTGCCTACCTTCAGCATCTTCAAGTACGCGCTCTGTGTGAAGTTCCCAGAGGGCTCTGTGGCGCCATGCGGGCGCCTGTACCTCTGCTGGAATGATCCGGCTGTAGAAGAGTCTGCTGAACCAGCCGCTAGCGAGGAGTAATATCATGCTTCGTGCAATCTTCGGTACAGATAATGCCTTGAAGACCACCAACCCGGCGGTTGCTACTCCAGCATTCCCTGATTGGTGGACGCTGTCCGGTATTCCGGGCGCCGGTCAGGGAACGAACATCGCCCGCTGCGCGATCGACCAGGATGGTTGGATCTCGGCTCTGTCTAACGGTCAGGACCAAATGGTTCCGATCTTCCTGAATGGATTGGTTCCAAACAATCCTAACAAGCTGACCATCGGCTATCGTATCAAGACGTTGGTTGCGTACGCAAGTGGACATTCCATCTGCCATCTTACTGCCGATACGACACCGAACGATCTGACCTGCTACATGTATCTAGCCGGTTCTGCCGGTGCTCCGTGGCTCACTGGCATTGGCACTGAGTATTACGTAGAGCATACGTACGACTTCGTGACCGGTGTTGTGGCTACATGGATCAACGGTGTCGCTATCGCCAACTATACAGCTCCTGCGATGTCGGCAGGTAGTAAGGCTGCATTCGTGGCTGGTACTGGGTGCCTGATGTTCAGACTCGGCACGGTCAACGGTGGACGCTACGCTATCCGGGACATCTACGTTCTGGATGACATCGCTGGCGATGGCATGACTGGACCACTCGGTTCTCAGCGTATGTATCCTGTTACACTAGATGCTGCTGATGGTGCAGGGTGGGTAGCAGCAGGTGGCGGTTCGATCATGGATACATTGAACGCACCTCTCCCAGCTGCAAACGCGGTGACGTCTGCGACAGATAAGACTCCGTTGGTTACGAGCCTGAAGCACTCAATCCCGACTGGAGCACGCATCAGTGCTGTAAAACTTTCACTCACCGGTCGTAGTCTTGGCGATGCGGGATCTAGTAGCAAAGTCGAAGTCACGCAAGGTGGAACGACGCTTGCAGCTAAATTCCTTACCTCGCCGGCGGCTGCACAGGCTGTATCTCAGATCAGTCTGCTGACTAAAGCGCCTGATGGAGCTACGTGGACCTTAGCCAAGCTCGACGCCACAGCCGTCAAACTGACACCTGACACCAGTGTCTGATAAGAGGTTTTATAATCATGGCAATTAGAGCAGTTATAGGCTTCGAGCACTTGCCGCAGAATGACGTGAACTGGGCTAACTACGCCACTCACGGAATAACGCGTAACCAAGACTTATCGTTGCAGAATACGATTGTCAACGGATGGCTCGTAAGTCAGTCGCAAGCCGCTGGCGCCGAACGCGTCAGCATTCCATTAGACAAGTATCTTGAAGCACCTGTCAATAAGATCTGGATAGGTTATCGCTGCCGTATCGTAACCAACGTCAACGGCGGCGCTGGTATCGTTTACTTCGGCACAAGCTACGTCCTTTTGGACTACACTCTCCCGGCTAGCGGTAACACAGTTTACATCGAATTCTCGTACGACGTGAATACAGGTGTGGTAGAGCGTTGGGTCAACGGTGTGTCGATCGGTAACGCCGCCGCCGCCGGCGGTCGTAGCATGACCTTTGGTCTTGAAGCCAAAGGTAGTCTGAATGGCCGTTTCGATTACCGGGACTTCTACATCTGCGACGACCAGGGGGCCTCGCAAGGTCTGCCGGTTGGACCGCTGGGCGCGCAGTCCGTTATTCCGATTAGCATCGATTCCGCTACCGGTTCTGATTGGACCACTACTCCGGGTGGAACGGCGTTGGCTACCGCGATCTATGAAGCAGGCACAGTACCAACTGCCAAGATCGCGACATCTAACACCACCACCAAAGGTCCATTGGCGGCTAGCTTGAAAGCCACGATACCAGTAGGAACCGTCGTCGCCGCCATTGAGGTGGTAGCTGGTCTTAGTTCGAACGGTGCCGGTACGGTTACCTGCGCGACCAAGATCAAGAACGGCGCCAATGAGGTTGCCGGTCTCCCGATGGTTGGTCCTTCTGGTGCGTACGGCTATAATGCTAGCGCCGGCGTATTCCATAAGAACCCAGCCGGTGGGACGTGGGACGCTGCGAGTATTGACGCCACGGATTTCATCTTATCGCCTGATGCGTAGGGAGTAGTCCATGTCTGTTAACGTTTCCACACTTCAGGGTTACGCCCTGACGCGTCCGGCGATGGGAGCTAAGGTGGCTACCATTCAGGCTTACGGCCTGATCGCACCACCCAACCCGGTCGCTTTGCGTCAGCTTAGTGGCTACGCCATGGCGGCCCAAGCTAACACCGTTGCTCTCCGTCAGCTAGGCGGATACGCGATGGTGCCATTCGCTAAGTTGCCGGTTGGGGCTAACGGCCCTACAGCGTTGATGACTCTGATCCTTCAGAAGTCTAAGTCTGTACGTCCTGCGTCGCAGTTTACGCTCGGTCCTGTAGAAGTTAGTACAGAGCCAGGCTTTGACACCAAGGCGTTGCTGACGGCGCTCCCAGCCTCGCTGCTGGGCGGTAGCATGTACTGGTACTACAACCGCTCTCCAATGAGTAAGTTGTCCAGTGCAGGTAACATCGCCAACATCGTTATTGGTTCGGCAGCTAACGTACATGCATTGATCCCAGCCATCAACACGGCCACTGGCATGGTGCTGACTACAGCGGATCTTGTCAACGATCCAATCGTGGCTGGTTCTGTTGAGGTCACCCTTACCGCAGCAGCTACCAGTTATATCTTCCAGCCTGGATCTACTGTTAACGTCGGCAACACACCTACGCTGGCAAGTATCTTCAAGTCTGACATGCTACTCTTCCCGTAAAGGAGCCCAATCATGAAGATTCATTTAATGTCTGGTTGGGACGTGCCGACTACGTCGATTGGCGGTAGTGGTCCCAACATGGGTCGTGGCCCAATCCCAAACACCATGTTTGAGATCATGGCCACTAACGGTGACGAGTACATCACTGCACAGACGACTGCTCTTGGCTGGTTGATGGTGTACACCACCATCACTCAATCCAACTACGGTAACTGGCGCAACCGTATCGCAGGTAACTTGAAGACAGCGATCCCAACAATAGGTCCGACCTCGAACCTGTTCCACGGCATCCGGTATTCGGTAGCGTCGGTATCACCGGATAGTCAAGTTCTCAGCTACATGAACAGCTACGACGCTGGTGGTACTAACACTACACTCGTGTTCGCTAAAACTGACCTGCCGGGATATGCTCTCAACAAAGAGTACTACCTTGAGCACCAGTTGGACTTCACGAATAACGTCATCAACCGTTGGGTAGACGGGAAGAAACTCCCATCTGTGCCGATGGAAGCTTTCATGAAGACGGCTGTTTCAGCGACACCGGCTGGGCAGGAGATCTGGTTAGCCCTAGGCGCACTCGTTAGTTCAAGCGTCTCGCCCGGCAACCCATGCTTCTGGTCGTGGCGTGACATGTATTACGTCGAGTGGGAAGCTGGTGAGACTCCTCAGCCTCTCGGTCCTGTGAACATCAACAAGCTGCCTATCGCCGCAGTGGATGCTAACGGATGGGCGCCGGTTAACCCAGCTTCAGGTACGACACTAGCTGCGATGCAACGCGGTTATAGCAACCCTACTAGTGGCGTCACAACACCTCTGGTGCTTAGTGCCGAAGCGCTGACGCCAGCTGTAATCACTTACGATGCTTCGGCTATTCCACTGAATGCCAAGATCCGCGGCGTTAACGTCAAGACTCGTGGTGTGCAGTGGACAGCTGCTCCGATCGGTAAGGTTGGCGTATCGCTAACTGTAGGTGGTGTTGAAACATCGGATGTCGATGTCACTTACGGAGTTACTCAGTCGTTCACGGACAGGGTATTCATCACGGACAAGAACCCGTCCGGGCAGGCCTGGACTCAACCTAATTTGGCTGGATTGACAGTCAAAGTCAAGCCTAAGGTGTAGTCATGGCGAATCCACAACAAGCTCTCAGGTCACTTGACGCCTGGGTGATGTACACCACCATCAGCACGCCGAAGCCCTTGGCTGCTGATGGTGCCGGTATCATCGCACAGATCAACCTTGAAAACAGTGTCACGTTGCTGGCTCGTCAGGTTACTGTCGGTCCGCCAGTTGATACTCCATCTGGCGATGCCCGCTTCAATACCCAGGTGACTCTGGACTCTATTGTTGGTCAGGGTTACAAGGGGCAGATGGTCGTACGGTATAACCGAGCTTCGATTGCTGGTAGGAGCGTTAGTCTCTCCAATATCGATCTCGGTTCCGCTACAACGATCTACGGAGCCCTTGCAGTCATCAATGCTGGTTCAGGGATGGTCCTCACCCAGAATGATGTCGAGGACGGTCCAATCGATCCTGAGGCGAGTATGGTAGAGCTGACGGTCAAGTCCGGCAGCTACTTCTTCACCGCAGGGTCTAAAGTCATGGCAGGTAAACAACTGCCTTCATTCGCAGCTCTGTTTAGCGATCCAATTATCCGTTGGAGCTGAGGGATTCAATATGGCTATTCGTAATTTCTTTGGTTTCGATGACGTACCGGTGCCGGCTGGTGAGCAGATTGCAATTACTGTTCTGCTACCGCCATTGCCGTTTGCTTTCAAACCAGGTACAACAGCTGGTGTCGGTGGGGTTACCTACCTTAAAGAAGGTGGGTGGTTGAAATGTAAGAACACCGCGCCGGACAGCAGCACACAGGGCGTTAAAAACAATTACACTACCAATACCTTACAGGAGGTCGGACTTAATCCGACAGCGTCTTCCGTAGTGACGGTTGGTTTGCGGTGGGTTTGTCCTGCCGTTGTAACACTGGTTACGCATTGGCCGCACCCGATAGCTATCACTGTCGCTGGGTTGAGCCAGGCAAACATCATCCTCGGTTCAGCGTTTTCATTCGGAGATATCCCTGGGTGGACGGCCGGTAAAGAGTATTACCTTGAAGCTCAGTACGATGTACCCGCAGCCGTAATTCGCCGGCGTGTCGACGGTGTGGCTATCGCCGATAAAGTGATGGACTCGAACATCGTAACCGCATTCGGCGCGGGAACTGCACGGCTTATCATGGGGTGCTACAACCCTGGGTCCACCACTCTTGCGAGATTAGATTACAGCTGGTGGATCAAGGACATGTACCTGATCGAGAAGACTGGCGACGGTACTGCGGATAACTTCCTGGGTCCCCAACAGGTAGTTCCTATTACAGTAGCTAACCTTGACCAACCTACATGGGTAGCGACTGGTGCAGCTGACGTGACATCAGCTCTGAATACCGACATCACTGACACGGCCAGTCTGGCGACACCCATCGTAACTACAGATATCGCTAACCCTATTGCAAACATCGGTCTATCGGTGCCTAATTTCCAAGGTCAGATCAATGGCGTGATTCTCACCATGGCTGGACGTAAGAAAGACGGCGCGTCAGGGATCGTCGGTAGTCAAGTCGTATCCGGCGCTAACAGTTCGGCGAACGTCAATGCTAACCTGACGAACACTCCAACATCTGGATACAGATTGTATCTGGCTGAGAAGTCGCCTGCCGGCATCCGTTGGACTCGATCGGCACTTCAGGCCGCTAAACTCAAACTGACGACAGGCTGACTCTCATGAAGAAACTCAGGCTTTTCGGTTTCGATAATCTGCCGGAAGGTAACGCCATTGGTACGCCAGCCACATGCTACGGCTTATCGTACCATGAGTTGGCGCCGATATGCGTCACCACACTTTCGATCTTGTCACCGGCACGTATTTCTGCCAACAAACTCGTGGTTGGGAAAACGATCGGTAACGCCGCTGCCTCTTCCGGCCAGAACGTGATGAAGATCAGTAAAATGATCGGCGATGCTGCTAGCCCTAATTGGGTAGTCATTGGATTTAGGTTTAAGCGTCTAGCCGCAACGACTGGCGCACCTAACGCATTCGTAGTGCGTGGATCAGCATCGGCGGTCGCTGCTGATCTTGGGGTCTATTGTCCTGCTAGTACGTTGCCAGATGACTGCTACGTCGAAATCGTCATGGACTTCACTGCCAGTAAATGGTATCGATTCGTCGATGACGTCCAGGCCGCTACAGGTACGATCTCTGGCTTCAGTAGGACGACGATCAGTACCGTGGCTTGGTGGGGTATCGGTCAACCGAACGCTAGCTGGATTCCTGCCGGTGCTCCTGAAGACGTCTGGATGTTCTCGGATATCTACGCGATGTGTGATGACGGTAACGACGCGCCAGTTCCACTCGAAAGACTTGGTCCGATTAGCGTGAAGCGACTCCCTGTGCTTTCCGCTGTAGGTTCTGGGTATACCACATCCGATGGATCGGATATGCCAAGTGTACTGAACACAGGTCGCGAAGGTACTGCCAGTCTGAATACGCCGAACGTCGTCATGCCAGCCGGCAACACCCCGCTTCATCTGAAGTTTGATAATAGTGCCCTCGGAGTAGTGGATGTGGTTGGTGTAGATGTAAAGGTCGCATCGACCAAGATTACCGACGGCCAGAACTTCAATGTGAACTTCAGTTATTCAGGTAACGACACGGTGCCGGTTGGCATGACTCCGTCTCCAGGTGGGACGACAGTCAACGTCGCAGGCGGTATACTCACTAACACCCTCCCAGGTGGAAGTAAGTTGAATGCGACTAACGTGGGTGATCTTGAATTGGTCATTACCCCTACATCGTAATAGGAGTACTTATGTCTACTACCTTGCGGGGTGTTGACCTTTACGTAGCTGTAAGATCGTTACCGACATTTGAAGTTCGTGCGATCGATGGTTATACGCTTGCCGACGCTGTGGAGCCTGTCACGCTTCGGCGTGTAAGTGGCTACGCGCTAGTGGATGTGGTGAAGCGCCCAAACCTTAACTTGTTTGGTAAGGACGGGTTACTGGCGGCGATCAATAAAGAGAAAGCTGTAAACTTCATCGCGTCTCAGCTGACCTTCGCCACACCACAGCCAAACCCTGACACTCAGACGTCGAACAACACGACCATTCTTGTAACCGCGAGAAAGAGTTCAGGGTATTCTGGTAGCTACACGTTTGTCTACGCTCGCATGCCTATATCGGATGCTTTCGATGGACAGACGTTGAGCCTACCGGCAACGGTGGGCGCTACCATCTGGGAGACCTTGGCGGCTATCAATACCAAGTTCACCGTGAAGCTAGATCAAACAGATGTGGCCGATGGACCTATCGCGCCGGACGCTACTTCGATCTTGCTGACAACTCTGGCTAGCAGTATCTACTTCTTGCCAGGCACGACAATCCGCATCGGCTCCACTGATTCGGATGTTCCATTCGCTACCGTTGCTCCTGTAACAGACCTTCCGGGTTTCGATCCAGAAGCATAACGCGACATAAGGCCCGGCGTAAGCCGGGCTGTATGCTGTTGATTACGCTGACTGCGTAAGGGTGACTCTGATTACATCTGGAGTATAGATAGGCGAACCTTCCAACCCCCAGATATCTACACCACCATCCACGCCTTCAGTTGGGAATACCCAATTGTCGTAGGCTATGTCTTCAAGCCGGATGTTGAGTTGTGTGAGGATCTTCGCCACAGCCTCACCACCTACTTCGCCAGGAGCCAAGATGACGATCCCTGTCGGTGGCGACTGTTGCGACACCACATTTACACGTCCGTAGTAAAACGAACGCGTTCCATCAATACCGTGGCCGTTCTTCCCTGACAACGTGATCTTGGTGTTATCGCCTGGGTTCTCATCGCTCTCGATAATTTCATCGACAGTAACTTGAGACTCGGTGATGTTCGATCCATTCTTCTCGTTGATCAAACCCAATACGTTGGCAACGGAACTGATCGCCAAATTGATTTTCATAAGGAACCCTCAAACTGTGAAGAGTATAAACACCCCTCGCATAGCATAAAGCCCGGCCGAAGCCGGGCCTTATGTTTACATCAATTACTCTTCAGCTTCGAAAGCATCCAAGTCAACGATTGGAGCGATTTCAGCGAACGGTACGTCCAGGTCTGCCAGACGGATTTCGACGTCTTTCAGATCGTAGTACAGGTAACTGTTCGCGATTGCCGCGATCTGCATGGTGCCCGGAGTGGCGAGATCCACAGGAGCGGTGTACGAGATGTCTTCGATCTCGCTGGCCAGCAGGCCCAGAGCGGTGATGACCTTCGCCAATACCTGAGGACGGGTGTCGGCCTCGAGGATTGGTACGAAAGCAGGGGCGGTGGTGGCGATAGCGCCGCCGCTCAGCGGTTGACGGGTGTATGAGAAGGTACGACCACCTTCGATGCCTTGACCGTCAATGCCGAACAGAGTTACGCTAGTGTTACGGCCGGCAATGCCGGCGGATACGACAGGCAACTCCCAGGTCACTTGAGCTTCAGTGATGTTGGTGGACGTTGCAGCGTTGGCCGCGTTGATTGCTGCCAAGATGTTAGCCTTGGCGGTGATAGCGATATTCACTTTCATGGTGAAGTTCCTTGCTAAAAGTAGCGAACCAATTCACTACATACGATCCCTAACATGCAGCATAAAGCGAAAAATAACCCCGTCGATGACCGAAGCCACCGACGGAGTGCAAGATGTTCAATGAGCGGATGAGAGTTTAAGCACAGGAAATACCGCAACCGTACAACTTCTCATTGAACGTGAAGACACCCCACGACCACGCAGGACATTGGGCGACCAAGCTTAGGACTTTAATGGTCGGAGGACGTTCTCACATACTGATTCCATCACCCGTAATTAATTACGGATTAGCTTTCCTCGGTAACGCCAAGAGGAATGCCGAACTGCAATGGATCGTTGTCGTGCTTATTCCGAAGGTGGACGCGCATCTTACCGACTTTGAATCCAACGGACGCTGAAGTCTTACCGTCATTCTTTTGAGTCATCGCAGACTGGACTTCTACATTACGGAACGTAGTGACCTTTTCCTGATCACCGAAGTACGGTTCAACGAATGCCATATCGAAGACCATGCCTTTAATAAGGTTCGCGTACTGCACTGCGAGGTTGGCGTCATTCATGTAACCCAGCCCGATCATCTGGTTGGTATCACCCGGCATGAACATTTCGACGTGCAGTAAGTTCGCAGACTCAGCCAGTTTGGCGAGAGCTGCTTTAGCCGCAGTTGGATGACCTTCATCCATCCGAATGATCCGACCATTCAGCGATTCGTACCGAGGCTTGAACGGAGGATACAGTTCATCGAAAGCTTTAACCATATCGCTGACTTCAGACGGAGACAGATTAGCAGGGACTACTTCACTTACCCGACCTGTCGTCCACTCACTAAAGTAATCGAGGGCAGGTACGTCGCCATCCTCAACGATCTCTTCTCGACGCCACGCCGTATACGGCGTTAGAATGATCTTCTCAACCGTAGGCTGCTGCCACTCACGGATGTCTTCACCGATAGATCGACGCTCGCTCTCAGTGTCCTCACATTCGATCTTGATGGTATCTCCGTAAGCCTCATTCAAGGCTCGCTCAATGACCGCCAATACGTGACTCTTACCAACGCCCACTGCACCGCTAACCATGACTTTAATATCGCTCACGGAAATCACCCAAAAAAAAGAAGGAGGGGCAGGAGGCCGAAGCCTCCCACCTAGTTACACGAATTGATTACGCTTGACGTAGAACGAGTAGTACCGATCATTCATGATGACCTGAAGATACTTCGCATCCTGCACGTAAGGGCAGTTAACGACTTCAAACATATTGAAGACGCGGAAAGCTTCTTTGGCGCTCGGATGGTTCTTGTAGTAATCCATCATTTCGTCGGTGCAGTGCAGGCTGTACGTCTGGATGGTGTCGAGCGTATACGTGTTGATACGCAGGAGTTCATAGACCTGCTTCTGAAGCGGAGCCGGGATCGCCATACCGAAGAGAGCCGGAACCTTGGAGTTGGTAGCAATGGCTCTCAGCTCGCGATACATCGGCGTTCTATTGGTGGAGATGAATACGTTGCTCTTGTTCGCTGGAAGCGCTACAACGACGTCGTAGAGGTCTTTGAGGAAGCTGATGGCTCCACGGACACGATGTTCTTCAATACCAGCCAGATGACAACCGAGCAGACCTTTGTGGTGCTTGGCATTCATCAGATCGAAGTGCTTGACGTACGGGTATTTGTCAAACAGATCGTTACGGGCCTGTTGACCTTCCAGCGCAGCACGCGCCAGAGTAGCGAGAGACGGGTTATCGCCAAGCGTGTAGGAGATAGCGCTACGCAGAACTTCTTTACGCTCAGCGCCAGCCCTGTAGGCCTTAGGGCAGTCACTATCAGGATAGGTCCAATCGAACAGACGGATCTCGTTGATGATGACTTCCACATTGGTAAGCTTGCGAGGAGCGTAGCCTTCCAGAATGTTGACTTTGATTTGATCTTGTTGCGACAGGTAGGCAGACATGTTGATGCTCCGTGCGGGTATTAGGGGCGGTATAGATTCAAGTGTACAATATAAGACTCTGTTTTCTTTTATTACGCATGCAGCATAAAGCCCGGCGCGAGGCCGGGCTTTATATTTCTTACGGGATGCTCCGAAAGGCCCGGCACGTTTGTTCGAGTACTAAAGCAATCGCGGCGATTGAACCCGTACTGTACTGGTACTATTCCAAACTCTTAGGGAACGCGATCAGACTCTGTCAGACCGCTAGGGGTTTGCTGGGCTTTATACCAGCTAAGCGAGTTGTCTATGCGAGGGAAGCAAGAGCGTGACCGTATTGGCACCGTACTCAAGACTATCGGCAGGGAGACCCAAATTGTAAAAGAGCTAGGTGTATCAACTGGGCGTTGACTAATCAACGAGGGTGTTTCTACATAGTAGTACATCGCCATCTGTAACTAATTACGGATTACGACAAAAAAAAAGAATGGGGACCGAAGTCCCCACCCTAATTAGCAGATGATGCCGCGCAGCTGATAGAACTGAGCGATGGCCGCTTTGATAGCATCCAGATTACGGATCTCGGCGCACTGGATACCGTTGGCGTTGCAGAAGTCGCTGTACTCGATCAGCTTCTCCATCACCGGCAGGTGAACGTAGTTGCGGATCTTGCCTTCTTCGGTGTACTCACGAACATAGACGTCGTTCGGTTTCAACCCAGTGGCGCGTGCGATCTGCCAGTCAACAGCCGGCTTGTCGCTGATGGTGTTGTGGTAAGAGTTACGGTAGAAGATCGTACCTTCAGCATCGTGAGTCTCACCTTCAGTGTTGCCACTGTAGAAAGCTTCACGGCGCAGGAAGAAAGGTTTCTCTTCCTTAGGCTCAGGCTTCGCTTCGAACTCGGTAAGCTCTACCAGAGAGCTGGTCTTGTAGGACTCGTTGAAAGCAGCGATAGTTTGTTCCATGGTCAGACCACGGCTATCGACTACACCGCCGACAGACCACGGAGACATGCGGAGTACACCATCCTCATTGACCTCGATGGCGCTCAAGGAGAAGTAAGTGTTGGTGAGGAGAGGTACAACCATGTCTTCCATGTCAGGACGCTTGAAGATTGCAGCGTACTTGACGGCGGTCGTCTGGTTGTTGTGACCATCGATGTAACGACCACCGGATTCAACCAGTGCAGCCATTACCCGTACAGCGTTATTTGTAGCAGTCATGGTGAAGCTCCTAAATAAGAAATGAGGTTGGCGGGGAGGAACCCCGCCTGGGTTTCAATTAATGATGCTTCTCAACGTATTCGATAGCAGTCTTCAATAGCTCGTAGACTGTACCAACGTTGGTGCGAGGTTCGTACCCGGTAGAGATCTCCCAAACCCAGACTGGGACATCACGACCTTCCGCGTACGGGTGACGCATTTGACGTACGGCGATTTGAGTCGTAGCGTACATCTTGCGCTTCACGCCACCGGTTGGCATTGAGCTAGCCAGAAGCTGAGCCCACTTGCGGTAGATCCCTTTAACGATTTCCTCGCCTTTTGCATTCTCTACAAAGAAAGTCATCCGAATGCCGTCATTGTTGTGAGACGAATCGAACATTGCGAAATCGGCGAACTTGTTCAGCTTAGTCGCGATGGTGTACATGCCGGCCGTGAAGTCGTCTTGAGTTTTAGCTTCAAAACGTTTCTTGGTCAGTGCTACTTCATTACGGGTTGCGCAGAACATGATGTTGCCCTCCTCGGGCGATAGGTGGTCTAGTGTTTCTCAATCGAGTGTAGCACGTCTTTCAATTGAATGAAATACGTTTCCAGCTCTTCCTTGCGGAAGTTCTTCACGGTACAGTGATGCCCAGCCCAGATGATCATTGCTGAATCAGCTGGCTTGAGCCTGTACCCTTTCTTCTGGGAGAGCTTATCAATCTGATTGATAGTCTTCTTGATAACCCGTTCCCAGTATTCGTGAGTCTCATCGTTATAGCGGCTGTATTTGTAAAGCACCATGCCGATGAGTATCAGTGATGCGATAATCACCATGACAGCAGCGATCGTTAATCCATGGACTTCTACCCAGCGCATCTCAATCTCCTTAACGACGGAATTGTTTGACTTCGGCGAAGATCTTGTTCAGCAGGTAGATGGTGAGAGCCAAGCCTTCATTGACGAAGTCAGGGTTCTCACGAATGGACTTGAGGTTCTTGTCCAATGCTTCCTGATTGTAAGTGATCAACTCACCGGCAACGATCTCACCGGTGATGTGATTCTTGCTGTACATCTCAGCAGCCATCCAGGCGGCTTGCAATGCGTCATCGGAAACGTTGTTGAGGTCGAGGTTGCTAGCCTCAACAAACGCATCACTCACCTGCTGGAGTTGCTTCAACGAAGCTTCCGGGATGACGATCAAGTGAGCCCCAGTAGGAGCGGTGATAACATTGCGAAGCTGCTCTTCGATAAGAGCTACAGTGATATTGCTCATGTTGACCTCCTCGGTCGTTGGTTTGATTAGCGAGTGAAGTGAGTCAGGGAATTGAACACTTTGCAAAGCAGGACTACAGGCAGAGCTACGCCGTGCATCTCGCTACCCAGACTGTAGAGTTCTTTCACCCGAACAACTTCGGCACGGAACTCTACTTCAGGCGATGGCTGGATAACGCCATCCACTACCTCGCCGGTAACTGCGTCTTTGGTGAAGTGGTTGGCGAAGGCAGCAGCGATCATCAGCTCTTCTTCAGTAACCTTGGTTTCATCGTAGCCGGTGGCAGTGATGATGACGTCGGTTACTTCATTCATCTGATCGAGAGCACCTTGAGAGAAGGTAATTACCTGAGCGCCTTCTGGAGCGGTCAGTACTGCACGCAGGGTGGCTTCGATAGTAGCGATAGTGATTGCAGACATGTTGACCTCCACGGTCGTTTAACGTATCCGGAATGGATATCGTTGTGTGTATGTACTCTCGCTATGTGTGACTGTAATTAATTTGACTACGATTTAAATGTATTCTTCTGAATGCTCCCACGCTTCGTCTAAACTACGTGTAGGACAGCGCCAGATTCTATCGCCATCTTCTTTGTAGTAATGTGGATAGAAGCGCTTATTGAATTCTTCTACGCTGATCTTGAATCCGTGGTCGAGTACGAAGACGTATCCCTTATAATCGCCACTGTGGATTGTGTGTCGATACTCGTCAGTGTATCCGTCAAAAGTCTTAACCATGTGGACGGTCAGATGTCCTTCTAGAAGACCTTTGAATGCGATGACAGGTGCGGCTGGCTTATCGCGACTATCGGCAAGAGGTGAGATGTAGATCTTACGACCTTTGTAAGTGGTGAAGTGTTTATCGCGATCGTTCTTATCCAGCGTGATGTTCAGCATGTGAGTCATGGAACTTCTCCTTTGGTTGGTGTATCTAAAATGGTAATGTGTGACTGCGGTTTATTAACGCAGCATAAACCCCACCCACCAGACGAATCCAGTGGGTGGGGAGAATACCGATAACACACAGGGGCGCAGTAGCTATCCGTTTGCTCAAGGCGCGCTCTCGCAATACCCTGAACAAACGGCTAAGTACTGAGTACCTAACAAGACGTTGACGAACCCGCGAACATCAACGCCTAGGTCGAGGAGAGCGTCCCGACCTCAGTGGCTAGGTGGAGGAGCGTGTGAGCCCACCTAGCATGATACTTGGCTTCATCAGCCCGAAGCAGCCTAGTACATATATAATAGTGATCACCAGGTCAATAAGGTCTTAGGTGGTGCACTTTCCATGCCGGCTTCTTCGGTTAGATACTCATCAAACCAATTACCTGAGATCGGGGATTTGACATGCCGCCCTGACTTGGTAAAGCCTGCCGCAGTGTAAGCTGCGATGCTCGATGCGTTACGTGGATCGATCCACGCACGTCCAGCTTTACCTTCCATGAAGGATTCAATCCATTCGTGAGCAATCCCTTTACGCCGGAATGCGGGTTCTATATAGATAGAACCAGTACGCCAGTAACCGTCGCTCTCACGGAACGGAACGGCGAAACCAACGGTGCGACCTTTATAGAGGAGAGGTGTGATGTTCTCCATGTTGCTCTTCAATGCAGGCGTCCCGAGGTAAGGGTCCTTCATCGCCAGCTCTACGAGTCTTCGAAGATCTGGACTAAGAGTACTGGATAGACCATTTACCTTCTTGAGCGAATCAATCGAAACGCCGCCTACTTGAAGGATCGCATCTTTCTGGATGTCGGTGAAGATGAAGTGTTCATGCGGCGGTGGCGTCTTGATGCCCGGATGCCAGACTTCTTCCTGCCACTTACGATCGACTGGATCGATTGCACCGTCCAGACTACCAAGCTTCACGAACTTCGATTTATTCCTCTCTTCCATGAACTCGTAACGTCCGACACCGCGGGAGTGTGCGACGTACAGATCAGCATCTTGTCGGGGTCTGGTGTAGTCATTACCCTCATCGAATTCAACCTTATAGCCGAGGGCTTTGAGATACTTCTCGATGTCGGAGTAGTACGTTCTCGCTAATGCTGTATTGATGAACTTAGGATTACCTTTGATTATCACGGCCAACATGTTAGTTCCCCAACGGTTCTATAGGACATACAAATCATGAGTGAATTACTTTCACCAAAGATCGAACTCTTTGCTGGACATATGCACGGGCTCTATTGCCCAGGCTGTAAGTGGATGCATCACATCGCAATCGATAAGCCAAGTGGGAGCGGTCAGCAATGGCAGTGGGACGGTAACGTCAATATGCCGACTTACTCTCCGAGCATTATGGTTCAGTTCAATAAGTTCTGCACGGAAGCCGTTGTTTGCCACAGCTTTATTCGTAACGGTCAGTGGGAATTCCTCAATGACTGCACTCACGAGCTGGCTGGTCAGACGGTGTCGATGGTGGACATTCCGGAAGAAGAACTCTAAAAAAAAGAAGTGACAGTACCCACTCCCGAAGGAGTGGGTACTTATGCCGCTTACTGCTGAACGATTGCCCGACTGGTCAGAACACTGATAGCGTCCTTGAAGTACGAACGAGTGCGATCGATAAGAGATTCATCAACCGCCCACTGACCGGACAACATACCGACCATGTACATCGGACGTTCGAAGATCTGAGGTGCTTCTTCGCCGACTTTAATGCTGACTGTAGCAACGCCTGCGATATCGACTTTCACGTTGAACTGGATTTCCGCATCTGCTGGATTCCACACGAAGGCCTTCAGATCGTTCTTCACGATACTGACAAACGGAGGACGTTTGATATCGAACTCAGGAATGAGATCATCGAACGTATTCTTATCCAGCATGCTGGAACCGTTTAGCGCTGCCGTTGTAACCTTACCGATTACCCCGTCAACGCGAACAGACATGTAACCGTAGTCAGTCATGCTCGCGTTGACGGTATTGATCAGAAGGTTGGCCAGATAAGATTCTACCGAGCCAGTCCACGGGGTGAGGTCTGTACGATCAACAGACTCGGTGATCATCGCCGATACCGTTTCAGGTTCAAACACTTGCTTGAAGTCGCCGAGAGTTACGAACCCGTCGAATTCGAACTTGGTTGAACGCACCAATTCACTGAGGAACCAGTGGTGCATGAGCGAAGGTTCGCAGGTACGATCCATCGCCGCGCTGAACAGATAGTCGTCTTTCATTTCTATCGGATCAGCGATGCAGTCTTTGATAGCACCGTGAAGTGCATCAGAGATGGTCTTGATATAACGAGCAGGACTCTCGTTACTCGTGTGCATCATCTTCACCTGATTCTTATTGAAAGCGCCAGACAGGTTGATGCATTTCATACCGGGCGTGATGAACGCACTGAAAGCCGCCTCGGAACCCAGATTCTGGAAGATGTCGCTAGGACGTAGAACCCGAGCGCCTTCCATCCAGCCCTGCGTCAGCAGTGCATCTTCTACCACGTTGGAGATGGTTCGGCAACCGGTGATGTCGCGGATCAGCGTAGAACGGATTGTGACCGCCCGGCTGAAATAGAGCTTCATGTCATCGGACAGGAGTTCAGGGTTACCGTCGTGATCGGAATACCCGAACAGGTGGTAAACCAGGGTCGAGTTAGCAGACTGGCTTACCGTGTGGGTAATGACGAATTGCAGACGGTTCTCTTGGGAAGCATCGAAGATACGTTCGTGCAATGTATCTTTCCGGTGGCAGAAATGTTCAGCCAAGTTTGCAGCAGTGATCTCGTCAGGAAGTACGCTGACAGGATTGCCGACCAGGTAAGCCGCTTGAGGCGCGTAACGGTTGACGGTGGAGAACGCAATGGAAGTAGTGCTGGACATCGATGGGTTCCTCATGAGTGTTTACCCACCACAATGTAGCCATGGCGGAAACGTTTATTGTGGTTCCACTCGCGGATTGTGATTACCGGAGTGGTTGGTTTGAAGTCTGCTTCGATCTTGGTCTTAGCGACATCATCCAGAATCCAGTATTTGAATTCAGGATTGTTACGCAGATACCAACCGAGACCAGCATCCTTGAGTTCGTTCTTGAGTACGTTAGTATCAACGCCTTTAGGAGTCTCAAGGATGAATCGAGTGGAATCGCCGTTACGATAACTGACGTACACGCAGCGGTATTCGCATTCGTCGTTATAAGGAATGTCCAGAACGTAGCTAGTTAAGTTCTGGCCAGGCTTCGTATACATTCCCGGAGTAACAGGTTGGAACACCGCGCCAGTCACTTTGTCTACGCCAGACTTCACAGCCAAACGTACATCACCAGCGCTGTAGTCTTTAAGCGCTTGTGCTGCGATACTCTTGGCCTGAGTTACGTTAGTGCAGCCCTTAGAAATTGCTACCAGTGCTTCAAACAAAACGTACGGATCTTTAAGCTCGGTCATGCTGACTTCCTCAGTCGATTGCGGTTATGTACTTTGATTATGTGTGCCTATAAAACCGTTCAGTAAGCAGCAACACATTTTATGTCATTTACCTTCCATTATTTGAAGTACGGGGAACACCATGTTAGCAGGATTAAGGCGTCGTCTAGGATTAGTGGACGTGACCACTACCCGTGATTTCATTGTAGTGGAAGGTATCAGTACGATGTTGTTCTTTAAGGACGTGTATCGTATCTGGGGAACCAGCGCCCTCTACAAGCACATGTTCCAGAACGTCCGTAGTAGTGAATTCAAGATGCGTCACTTCTTCGGGTTCGACTTCCTGTACATGTGTCAAACGATGTACGATGACAAGCAGACCCGTACTCCGAAGCGTGTACTGGCTAAGGTCATTGAAGAACTGCGTGAGAAGACTTGGCTCGGTGATGTTGACCGTGATGTCAAGTCGATCACTGACATGTCCGTTGTGGACAAGCAAGTACCATTCCCGCTGAAGCCATTCCAGCGTGAGTTCGCTCAACTGTACGGGCGTATGGTTCCTGCTTACAAGCTTAAAGGTTATCTGCTGGATGCTGGCGCAGGCACCGGCAAGACCGTCACTAGTCTCGTGCTGAGTGAATGCTTACATGCGCCGAAGGTTATCATCTTCACTCCTAAGAACGCCGCAGAGCGTGTTTGGAAAGATACCATCCAAGACATCATGATGACCAAGCGTCGTTACTGGGTGAGTACTGAAGGTCGTCTCCCGACGCTGGACGAGCACTTCTACGTTTGCCACTACGAGTCGATCCAAACGATCTTCGATTTCGTTAAAGCCAACCCTCGTGACTTCAAAGACGCCATGATCATCGTCGACGAGTCGCACAACTTCAACCGTCTTGCTGCCGACCGCACCCAGCTCTTGGTCGAGATGTGTAAGATGCCGACTATTGCTTACTGCCTCTGGATGTCTGGCACACCAATCCAAGCGATGGGATCGGAATGTATTCCTTTCCTTAAGTGTGTCGATCCGTACTTTGATGACAACTGCGAAGAAGCCTTCCGTAAGATCTACGGCAAGGATGCTAAGCGCGCAAACGACATTCTCCGTAACCGTATCGGTCACCTGAAGTATCACGTTCCTAAACAGGACGTGGTAGACACAGTGGTGACTGTGGAACAGGTCATGGTGAAGATGCCTAATGGTAACGACTATACGTTGGAAGCCATCGGCGCTCGGATGCGTAAGTTCATTGATGAACGCAGGGACTACTACGAGAAGAACCGGAAGTTCTACGAAGATAAGTACAAGGAAGGTCTCAATGAATTTGAGAAGACTCTTCGTACTGATCTTGATCGTCGTGAGTTCAATGCTTATCGATCTGCTTTTGCAACTGTATCTGGCGGATTTGATCCGATGACCATGAAGGCTGAGGCTCAGCTCTGTAATCGGTACGAGCTGAAGACCATCATGCCGCAGCTGAATGGTTCTCTGAAAGCTGAGTTCAAAGGTGCCCGCAGCGTTGTTAAATATGTCAAGTTGAAGATCATGGGTGAAGCACTCGGCGGGGTGCTTGGTAAGGCTCGCAGTGCATGCCACCTGGACATGCTGGCACACATCGATCTTGAGAAGTATATCGATGCGGCTAAGAAGAAGACGCTGGTCTTCACCAGTTACGTTGAAGTGCTGGAAGCTGCTGCCGACAAACTGTACCACGATGGGTATACCCCAGCGAAGGTTTACGGTGAGACCAACAAGGACTTACCAACCATCGTGGCCAAGTACTACAAGGATGAGGATCTCAATCCTCTGGTGGCTACGTTCCAGAGTCTGTCAACTGCCGTTCCGTTGACAGTAGCCAACACCATCCTGATGTTGAACCAACCGTTCCGTGATGCGATTCGCACACAGACAATCGCTCGTGCTGCCCGCTTGGGTCAAGACAGTGAAGTATTCGTCTTCGATTTCTTGCTGGATACTGGCGATGCTCCAAACATCTCCACTCGCAGTAACGACATCCTGACGTGGTCGGCTGAAATGACCGCATCTATCCTCGGCATCAAGAACGTGGACACTGAGACTCTGTCTCTGGAAGTGTTCGACTTCATGTCTGATCTGGCTGGGTTCGTTGCTGATCTGCTTGGTGTCTTCCAAGGCGACATGCATCGTGGTGGTGGCGAAGGCTGGAACTCTCAGTCGGCTGCTTATAGCCGCGAAGTGAGCGACACCGTTGCGCCGCACTCCATGCGTGAAGAACCAGAAGTGGATCTGCCGAACTATCTGTACCATGGTTCTGCGTTCAAGCAAGGTGAGTTGATGCCTGGCTTCCAGCGTAGCGGTGAGATCGTTCGTTGGGATAAGTGCGAGTCTAATGAATGGCTCTACGCATCTGACGATAAAGATGCAGCGGTGATGTTGGGTATCTCCTCGGCTATCGAGAAGAAGTTCAAACTCAACCGCTACAAGTTCACTGGCCGTCGTATCGAGATCGAGTCGAACGAACCTCTGACACTCGCTGATGTTCATTCGTTGCAGGTATTCCTGTACACGATCAAACCTGACGTCAAAGATGGTTGGATGGCGAACTACAACCCAGTCAATGGATTGTCTGGCGAGTACAAGACTCAAGGCGAAGTCAGCAAGAACATCGTTCGTTGCGTGCCTGTCGATATCAAGCAGGCTCTGCATGGTTACTCTGTGCAGATCAAGGTTATTCCACCTTCCTTTGAAAGTTTCTCCGACATGCTGAAGAGCATTAAAAGTCTGATCGTCGGCGATCCAAAGAAGAAGATGGATGAAGCCAAGAACAAGGCCGTCATTAAAGAAAAGCACAACCATCTCGATGCGACAGGCCTCGACAGATACCTGAAAGAATACTTCGGCAACAGTAAATGGTTGTCGGAACAGACTTTCAATACCACGGTATCAAGTGGTGGCATCGCTCAAGAACTGTCGGTGAACGGTAAGTTCTTGGGATCGGTATCTGCTGTCAGTAGCGCTGTGAATGACGCTAGTCGGATGTGCGATAAGTACCATGGTCAACTGAAAGCCATGAACGACGCGGTTCAATCGATCTACAAGGATGTGAAGCCGAAGATCATCGCGGCGATCAATGAAGATGATGCGGATAAGGTAAAGGAGCTGGGGGAGAAGGCTATCGCCGACTTCAACAAAATCCCAACCCCTATCACTGATCTGAAGCCTACTCACTCTATCGGTGGCCACATGGTCTTCACCGAAAAGGTGGAGAAACGTGAGTTCGACATTTGGATTAACCGTCGTGAAATCCCAGTGAAGGCTCCTGATACGATCAAGGCATTGACACAAGCTGAGATCCTACAGGCAGTTAAGTTGATCGAGCAGCTCCTTCCGATGTATGAGCAGGACTACTGGTTCACTTGGTTGGATCACTCGGATGGCTCTGCTTTCAGTGACGCTATCTACGATTACGACAATCCCCTGTACATGGATTTCTACGATAAGTGGTATCACCAGGGAGTTTGTCAAGTCTTCGTGGAGAGCCTACCTCATCCAGACTCGATCGCTAAGGACACGATCATCGCTCTGCTGTTGTGGATGGAACGCAGCATCAAGTAACGAACAGCATAAAGCCCGGCTCACGCCGGGCCTTATGTCGCGTACTATTCTTTCTTGTGTTTCTCGTACGACTTCTTGCTGATCGATTCGCCCCAGATACCGACACGTACTACCAGCGATACCAACGACACAATGCCGGCAATCAGGAAGACGAACATCATCCAGTCTTTATGCTGCCCTAACTTCAGGTCGCGCTCCGCCAACGGAAACTTCAGAGGCATCGCCTTCAGTGTCTTGGAGAACGACTTGTGAAGACCACCACTTACCGGATACTCGAAACCAGCACCCGTGAGGTTATCGCGGAAGTATCCAACGAACTCCTCATGTACGCTGTGTTTCGATCCGCGCATTTCACTCCACGTATCGAGGAGAACGACTTCACGAGGCGCCTTATTACGGTAAGCTGAATACTCACCGTAATAGTGGTACGACGTAAACGCCAACCCGATGGTGATGAGTAGCCACGGAAGATTCCACGGTTTGAATACAGTCCAGATAGACTTCATGTCTTTACCTCAGTTGATCAATAGATGTTTGGGCTTACCTTTACGGAACTCTTTCTCGAGTAGCGCAGCGTCAGGCATTGCCTTCGTTAATACAAACCGCACATCAAACTCAGGATCTGAATTGAAGAGCTTCTGAAGCTTCTTGCATTTACAGTTCCCGACTCTCAAGGCCGCTCTGATGGCCAATACTTCTTTCATGATGTTCATGGACTTCCCGGTGTAAACCTTACCGGTACATTCATGATCTAGAAAGTAGAATCCTCTCGCTTCTGCTTCTTTCTTACGATGAAATCGTTCCATGGTCGCCCTTCTATTAATCTACTACGCCTCGATTACAGCCTGAGGCACAAACGTAACTGGTTCATGTGAATAATGCGAAGCGCCGCCCAACCTTACACCGATGTAGAACAACATCGCTCTGATAGGTCCCACACCCTCATCCAGCAAGGCTCTGTGGAAGATCTCATCGCATTCTCTACGGGTAGGATAGTAGATACTGCCGTTAGCACGTTCGATGCCATAGCCGCTATACAGCCAGTCGTGGATGGTTGCAGACTGATCCCCGTAACTTGCCAAGAAGGCATAGAAGAAAATCAAACCAGTCTTCAGCAAGATATCGATACTTGCGTAGTTGGTACGAAAGCCTTTCTTTGCAACGATGTGTCCCAGCTCTTTGTCTTGACGCCAGAAGTCTCCTAATAGGAGATAGTCCTGACGTGCTAATTCACGCGTGTCCAGATTACCAAACAGTCTTTCTTTTGATGCCATGATGCTATCCTCAAGGTGGGCATAGCATCAATAGTTGTATTTGTCTCCCCATTCGCCCCAAGTACCTAACCACCACTTGAGGAGTAGGAACCCTATCACGATCCACAGAATCCACTTACCGAAGAAGGAAATAGCCTCCTCACGGTTCTCAACACTGTCGCCGGGCGCAGCCCAGTATTCTCGCGGCAAGTTCACTGTCATCGTGATAGGGCCGTTGTTACGGAACTGGTTATAAAGACGCCCTTCGAGTTCACGCTCGAAACTCTTACCTGACTTCACGTCAATGAAATAGCCCTTCCAATGTTCGGACATGGATTGCTTATTGCCACTTAGGTACGACCAAGCTTCAGTCAGCTTAACCTCACGCGGTTCTTCAATACCGTACTTACTGTAGACAGCGCCGCACTTCAATGCAGCGAGTACAAGAAGAATAACTGCCATGTAGAAGAAGACATTACGGACGGTAGGTCTTAACCCATTCATATCCAATCTCCAGATAAAAAAAAGAAAGTGGAGCGGCGCCCCCGAAGGAGCGCCAGTCGTTTAGCCGATATGTTGTTGCATCGGCATGGAGAGCATGTACTGACGCAGCAGGGCGCAGGATGCTTCCATCAGCGCTTCGTTACCACGAGCTTCAGAGGCAGCTTCACCGGTCAGTACGTCGGCCAGAGTCGAGTACTGAACGTCACGGCTGGTGAGTACGCGCAGACGCTCGAGGTGGTTGAAGATACCGCCCATTTGCTGCTCGATCGCTTCTTCCATTTCTGGAGTCCAGGTGATGCGGGCAGTCAGGTCACGCCAGTCAGCTTCGATCACCCACAGATCAACATTGGTGTGCGGCAGCTTGGCGGCCGACAGGAAGATCTGTTCGATGGAGGTCTTGGAGATCTTGACGGTGATCTCTTGGCAGATCTTTTCGAACTCGGCGAACTCTTCGGCCGTGATGAAAGTATCGGCTTCGTGGCAGCGACGGAAGAACGATTCGACCTTCGGGCTGGAGAAGATTGCGTGGAAGACGAAACGGCTGATTGGACGCTCCATCAGGGAGATCTTGCTACCGCCGCCGAAGATGCCCAGAGACATGTCGACAGAGTGCAGGGCGCTCTTGACCTTGTCCTGATTCAGACCTTGCTCGTACTTCTTCTGAATGTCTTTCTTCTGAGCTTCAGTCAGTTGACGCGATTCGGTTTGTTCGAACATCGGGGTATTCCTTTTTTAGGGTAAAAAAAAAGAGAGCAGGGTTAGCTGCTCTCTTGCTGCGGGTTAGTAGTGGCGGGAGCTCAGGATCACTTTCAGCGAATAGTGAACAGCCGGGTTGTAAGTGCTGCGATCATCGATGAAGGCTTCGCCCACACCAACGACTGAGTCAACTACAGCCAGACGCTTGATAGCGTAGATGCTTTCGACTACTTGATCGTAGTCGTCGAAGTCAGCGCCAGCGAAGTTCTTATCGAGCTTATCGAGACACACACGCAGCTGATCCATTTGGACTTCGCTGATGGCACCTCTGAGCGCATTGCTGACTGCTTGCTCGTATTCCAACCGCTGTACATAATCGTTGTACAGATAGTTAGTAATTACGGGAAGCTCCAAGTACTGCGCCGCTGTGGCGTAGTCCTTGTAGTCAGCGGTGAAGAAGTTGAAGCGGACGAAGTAATCGTGTTCCTTGATGTACACGAATGCATCGCCGATGTTGCGCTCGACACTGTAGCCGACCATCCCGAAGGTGTCATCAAGAACAGTTACCAGACGCTTGGTGTTGATTGGGGTCTTAGTAATAAAGTTACGGTTTTTCATGCTAGTCCTCCACGGACGTTTATAAGAAAGGGGTTGGCGGGAACATTCCCGCCGGGGGTTTAAGTTAATCAGCTAGAGCAAGGACATCGACTTCGTCGTCGATAACCAGAATCAGTTTATTGATGCCGGAAGTGATCTGCTCGATGTTGTCAGGAGTAGGATCAGTATCCAGCATCAAATCAGTGAAGCGTTGGAACAGCGGGTCTTGAGCAACTGGCCAAGCGCAAGGCTGGATAGCCATCAGCTTCAGTCGATCACGCAGAGCCATGTAGCGGCTGTTCAGTTTGATGATTGCTTGTTCGTGGAATGCAGTGTTCATGTTGACCTCCTCGGTCGTTAGGGTATTTAGATCTTGTTGCGGATTTCATCAACGGTGGTGTTGTAGGCTTGCACAATAACCGTGAGGACTGGAGTACCTTCCTCACGGGACTTCTTCACTATTCGGTACGCAGCATAAGAAGCCGCTATTCCAGCGGCAGTTAATGAGACTGTCGTAACGATGAGTTTAAAGTTCATCTTGTTGCATCCTTCTGGGTTACAGACCCAGGGCTTTCTCAGCTTCGTCAGCTTTCGCTGCCCAGTGGTTTGCTTCTTTTGAGTTAATGCCGTGATTGCGCATTGCTCGTTCAAAGCAGTTCTTTGCGATACGTAGATCGTTGCGAGCTTTATCGCGGGTTTCGGTATTGCTGTCAAACAGGTTGCTCAGAAATGTAAGCATGGCTATAGTCCTTTAATAGTCGATTAGTTCCACTAAATGTTGCGGAACACTAATCTGACTATGTGTGACCATAACTTTTTTCATTACGATTATTCAGACAAAAAAAAAGACGGGGTGTTACCCCCGTCTCCTACAGCTACCTGTCAGTATAACCAACCTGACAGTTTCGCAAGTAACTTAAGTGGGCGGACTGAGTGGAATCAATCTTAGCTCCAATCTCACGGATTGCCCCCAATACTTCCGAGATCTTAATATCAATCTCATCCGTCCTTAAGCCTTGCAAGCGCATCGTCATGCGCTCCGCTCCTAACAACCTGTAGCTCTCGTTCAGTTCGTTACGCTTATCTCGTAGCTCCTGTACCGCCAGACCTAGATCTGATGAAAGAGCGACGAAATCTTCGTCGTAGCTGAACTTGTCTCCATACGACATCTTGACCTCCACGGTCGTTAGTTACACGGGTGTTGCACTACTACTTTGGAACGAGTCCATTGTAGCAGTTCTGTAGCAGAAGACAACTGTTTAGTTATCCTCTGTGATCAAAAAGCTTTTGTGGTCAATGCGGATGATTCCTTTAGAGTGGAGAATCTTCTCCAGTTCATTCAAGAGTCCATCCCAGTGTTTTGCTTCGGTAGAGTTAACACCGTGCAAACGCATGGCGCGTTTAAACATGACGGTAGCGTGGGAGTGCCTATTAAGCATTTCGCCGCGACTAACTCCATTTGAATTATCAGTAATCACGTCGACCTCCTTTGCTTTCGTTATGTTTATTACACGACGACAATGTATGACCATAAAAAAGTTTAATGAGATTAACAGACATAAGGCCGGGGATCAACCCCGGCCTGTATGTTATTCGCAAACCCCATCCACACATGTCACTGTCGTAGTTTCGGCAGCTTTCTTGCGTTGGTACTGGAGGGCTTGATAGAGTCTGATGTTACAGTCGCCATTGACGCCTGCTTGATCGAGATACTTACGAGCCCACATGTCTGACTTTCCCGCCGGTGTAGTGGCGTTGTATACAGACACCTTCGGTGGTTCTACCATTGGACATGGCGCAAACCATCTTTCATCCAGTGCAACGTATTTGGTGACTGTCTTCTCCACAATCTGTTGATGTCCGCAGCCTGTCAATACAAGCGCTGCGATGAGTAGGATGAGTGATCGAATCATTTATCTTTCTCCAGACACTGGGTAGCATCAGGCGTTACTTTGCAGTAAGCCTTCCATGCTATTGTCAGCCCTACCTCTTCCACGTCTTGATGTAGCCCGCCATTTGCAATCGGCCTTGGTCGTGGAACCGTAGTAGAAACCGGGGCTTTGCACTGCGACTCATACTTGACTGCGGCTTCGTCTCGAGCGGCGATTCCGAGGTCGAGTTCGTATTTGAGTTCATCAATACTTTTCCCTAAGACCACTTGGTCTTTGTTAATGTTCTGATTCGTATCAGCGCGATCTTTGACATCTTGCGTAAGCCGCGTGATCTCAGAATTAAGGCCTGCGTTGACTGCAAGTACATTCGCCGTTGCAGCCTTAGCTTCAGTGAGTGCCTTTGCATTATCAACGTACCCCACAAACGCTGAACGAATCATCAGGAAGATAGCGAGACAGATCAAGCCCACGATCAGCGGCATGTAAGTCTTCAACACTCCCTTGATGTCTATACCGAACATGTTACCTCCTTAAGACGCCAATAGGATTTTCCCGTACAGTTCGCAACGGATGGATGTACCCATACGAGCGTCGTTGAGGAGCTGGAAGGTTGTGCCCGTGCAACCGTAGCCCAGAGCCGACAGCTTATTCAGCAGCGACAATGGAACAGGCGGTGCGTCCTTCATGTAGAACTCACGCTCAGCCTCTGTGACCTCGCGATTCACCACGAGGGTGTGTTCACGATCCAGCGGTGTAGCGCGGTTCAGGTAAACCAGCGTCGGTGCAAGCGGCTCATTGCTCGGCTCGTCGATCGCTACAGTCAAGCGGTACAGATAGCCGTCGATCTCACGAACGACTTCCACAGCGCATGCCAGGATGTTCTTGGAGCGGAATTGGCGACTGGCCGTACCGAAGGTGGCTTGACCAATCCACGGCAGGTCAGTGTGATGCACATCTTCCAGATCCGGGATGTCTTCGATTGGACCGAGGGCATCTTTCTTTGGAAGCTTGACCAGACGAATCTTGCGGCTGAAGACATCGTCGTTAACGGTAGGCAGCCCGTAGGTGCTAACGTCAGCGGTCTTCTTCTTGCGCAGGATGTGAAACACCGTCGCGTTAATGCTTGCAATGTCCGTCCCATCCCCATTGGAAACAGCGGGAATCCCCAGAGACAGATTCTTGCTTTTAGCGGCTGGCTTCTTATTCATCGTGATACTCCTAATTACGACAAGTGGCGATTGTTGGACTCGCCTTTATTTAGCTATCAGCATCGCGTGCGGTAGTTCTATCGTCTACCTTGTCGATGAGATCAAAGAATGTCTTGCTGGTGTCCCACGGCGTAAAGATGATCAAGGTAGCCCCATCTCTTGCCGTCTCGATTGTGTTGATCCTACAGCTGAGCTTCATGGCGATCTTCTGGATGAGCCTCAGGTAAACTACCGAAGGACCACCCACTAACTCGTTGAGCGTGGACTCACCGTAGATCGAGTATCCGCTCGGTAAGAACATGGCCGCGAATAGAGGACCGTCGAACACGTAATGTTCGCTGCTGACGATCTGAGACGCCTTGACGGTTATGGTCAAGCTATCATGCAGCTCTGATAGGGTCTCAATCTCAAACGACGCCGTCCTAACATTGAACGGATGGTCATTAGCGCTGGCACCATGTACTGAATCATGGATCGCAGTCGTCAGGTAATGATCACTACCAAACGCCCAACCATACCCCAAGAACTGAGGAATGGTTTCCAGATCGCGCTCACAATCCTCCAATCGCAGGAGAATAGGCGGGCGACGGATCACCACCGGTTCTTCTGCGATTGGCTCTTCAATGGGTGGTGGTGTGAGCTTAAGGAGACTTCTGATTCTGAGACCGATTCGTTGAAGTTCCATACCCCATTTCCTTATGCTCATCGGCAGCGACAATCCCGACGATCAACGCTGATAAAGTAGATGATGATACCTAGCATCTTGAGAGACCAGATGAGTACCAACACACCCTTAGCCGTAGTGTTCCACTCAGCGATGTTCCAACCTGCTGCGACGAATGCACCGCCGGCGTAAGTCAGGACTGTCACGACGAACAAAATAAGAAGGCGAATGACAACTTGCATATTGCCTCCTTAAATGATAGCGCCAACAGTGCCACGCTGGTGCATGTACTTACCACCACGATCTGCGTAGCTTACGCGGCAGACTTCAGAGGCTTTCCAGAACACGAGCTGAGCAATACCGCAGTCGATGTAGACCTTGACCGGGGAGTTGGTTTGGTTAGCCAGTTCCAGAACCAATTGACCAGACCACTCGGGTTCGAGGATGGTGATCATTGGAACCAGACCTACACGAGCGTAGGTGGACTTACCGAAGCAACCGACCAGCATGTCACGGCTGATGTTGAAGATCTCAGCAGTGTGAGCAAGTGCCAGACTGTTAGGCGGCTGCATGTAGTAGCGCAGACCAGTCTTCGGGCAGGTGCGGATCTCAGCTTGCACGTAGCAATCTTCAGACACATCCATCGGATCAATGATCGGCGAATTGATGTTACTGAAGATCTTGATGTCTTTCTCAGCCAGACGGATATCGTAACCGTAGCTGGAAACGCCGTAGCTTGGGATACGTTGGTCCCATGCGATGTAGCCACCTGGCATTTCGTAGTTGCTACCCTGAGGCTTGGCTGTTTCCTTTGGTGCCGTTGTCGACATGTACTTGACAGAGTCAGCTACGAACGGCGTGATGAGAGGCTTCCATTTCATCTCCTCGAGCATCTCGTCAGTTGCTTCGACGACCATCTCGGGATAGATGTCCTTGAGATTCAACAACTGGAGCATCTCGGCGCTGTTGTGAGTGACACCGGGAATTACAGGTACTGGAGCTGCGTCTGGGCAGATCTTGAAGTACACGGGTTTAATGCTGCGAGCCATCAGCTCGCCATCAGAAAATACGGACATAATGAACGACCTAAAAGGGAATATGTGGACATACTTAGTGTCCCAAATGTAACAAGATACAAACACAGGCCGGGGAAGATCCCCGGCCATTATGTCGTTAAGCCGCTGATGCTTTCTCGTCTTTGATTGCGTCTGCTATTTCTTCACACGCATTGATCAGTTCAAAGTCAGACGTGTGTGCGTACGCCATCAATTGGTCCATCGTGGTTGCATCAGTAACGTAGAATCCACCCGGCTCACCGTCGGCATTAGTAACCGCCAGAACAGTTGGTTCTTTCCAGTCACCGCGATTAGGTAAACGATCGAACGTAGGCGATGTTTCCTTCTCGAGTAACGAGAAGTCTTGAGTGAAGGTCTCTACCGCGCCATCCTGAGGTAGGGCGGACTTGTAACCATCGGCCATGTCTTCAGCGATACGTTCCTGTCGACGACGCAGACGGTCTTTCTCTCCCTGCTCTTCACGAGCAATCTTCTCAGCGCATTCGATGTGATACTGCTCGAGAGTTTTACCGTTACGGAGTTCGAAACGATACAGCTCAACGAGACGAGTTTCACACGCACGGCAGCGAGCGTTATGGCTACGGCCGTATTCGATGCAGCTCTTTGGCCAAGCGAACGTCTGCATGATCGGTAATTCACACACCCACGTCAGCTTGTAAATCTCTTCGGGCATCTGACAGAGGATGGCTTGCTTACTGATGTCCTTGAGTGGGAACTCCAGTGGGACGAGTTCGCCGATCTTGGTGACTGACCACATTGCAGCCCACGCAGCTTTAAGCTCAGGAATACGACTGATGATCTCATCGCCCTGAACGTAGGACACTTCAACTACCGAGTGCTTCTCCGGATCTACGACCTCTAGAGCCGATACCAGCCAAGGAATAGGTTGACGCCATCCGGCGCTAGGAGTATTGCAGAAGTTAACCTTCGACAGAGGATGCGTGCTGAACCGATGATGGACACTCTTTTCCTTACGTCGAGCATGTTCATGCAAGGCAGTAAGAATACGGTCGATAGTCGCTTCCTCTGAATTGACCTTATTCTTACCTTGACCACCGTCAATATAAACGTAATCAACTGACTCACCTTCGAGTGTGTGGCGAAGCATGTTGAAGGTTGAATCCAAACCACCAGAAAATAAAACGAGAGGGCGTTTATTCGACACGATCATTTCCTTAATAAAGTCGGGGGAGTATCAGTCCCCCGTGTTAGTTACTTGCCTGGAGTGTAGTAGGCGTCAAAGCGGTTCAGGTCACCTGCTGGGAAGCGCTCCAGCGTGTGCAGCCAGTCGTTCAGAACCTTCAGGCTACCGAAGGCCACGCTCATGGTCAGCATGCCGAATTCGAGCTCTGACTGATGCTTCAACAGACTGAACGCCAGGCCGGAGCGATTGCTGCTGAAGATGTCTGCCAGTACACTGCGCTTCTGCTCACCGGTGGAACGCTTCCAGCACTCGATACGAACGGCCTTGAGCGGGCAGGTCATGTTGCCGATGGCATCGGTTGGCAGGTACAGGTGGACGTCAGGGTTGGTGAATGCATCCGGCAGTACCAGACGTTGATTTACCAGTACTTGAGTCTTTGGGTATTCTTGAACTTCAGGCATGGCGATTTCCTTATCAGTGAGTGATGATTGCGGTGATGTGGATGGGGTGGGCTTGCTCATTACCGTACTTCTTGTATTCGAGAATGATGTCGCCATTCTCGTTAGGCTTCTTGTCGCCTTCGTCATCATCGTAGACGATCGAGTCATTGTCTTCATAGACACGCTTGTCGATGTGGATCTGTTCAGCCGTCAGGCTAGGAACGAGGGTCATGACGGTTTGAGTCACGTTAACGTGACCTTCAGCGCCGACAGAAACAGAGAAAGATACTTCGGTAAGTTTAACGGACATGATGATACTCCTAGGGGCATAAGTGGGAGAGGGATATACCCTCTCCATTGTTGGTTTCTTATTACGCGAAGCCTTGGGATTCAGCCCACTCGAACTGACGGGCCAATACATCGGCCTTCATGGTTTCGTGGATCTGTTTACCCAGCGGTGTGAAGTGTTCACAACTATCGAGGAAGTCTGCCTGACGATTCATGAAGTTCATGAACGAGAAGCCTTGTGGGAACTTGCCAGAGCTTTTCAGCTCCATGTACAGACCGTGTACGATCTTGCCGGTATCGGTATCGAACGTATACAGAAGGTCGGCATCACGGGCACACATCTGAAGGGTTCCGTGTGGTCGATGAACGAATGGGAACTCAGTGACCTTAATGATGTCGAGTACGATCATAGCCAGATTGGCTGCTTCACGCTCGTCTTCAGACTTACCTTCAGTAACTTTCTTTCCGATCAGGTAAGGAACCATCGACACCCAGTTCGTTTCGAACCATTCCATGAAAGCATCGCTAGCCACGCGGATGTTCTCGACATCAGTTGTCTTACCGGCACTATGACCGTAATCATGCCAGCAGCAAGCAATCAACAGCAGGTTGGTTTGTAGGTGCTGTTCAGCCGGAGACATCACCTTGTACGCGTCGCTGTTCTCGAACAGGTAGCAGGCGATAGCTGCCATGTGTTTCATGTGTTGAGTATTATGGTAGGTGTTCTCACGACCTGGGTTATTACTTACAATGAAGGACCACATTTTAGCCAGGTCGATCGACTTATTAAGCTTCAGTCTGAAGTGACTGTACACTACATCTTCGATTACCAGATTCATTCCGTTGTTTCCTTATGTTGCGACGAAGGTGATTGTTGCGGACCCCATAAACCCGGAGTTGGGTAAGGCTTCCATTAAGGCGATGCCGACATTACCGACATAGTCGATAGGATGGTTGTACAGCTTACCGATGTACGGCTTGAAGGCACCGTTCTGGATGAGTTCATCAACATCCTTGGAGTACGGGATCTTGAGGAGGCCGTCATGACTACGCTCAACGTGGAGCTGATACGATTCCAGCATATCGAGAACGCGGATGTTCGTACCCATGAGGCTAATGCCGAGATGTTCAGCGGCTAGGTCGTAAGCAGCCGCTGCTGCGGTCCCATCAAACATTGGGATTGGTTCCGCTAGACATTCCGCAGCTTCACGTTCCTCGCGGAGTTTGGCTTGCTCAGCGATGTCTTTCTTCATACGGCGGTGAGGAGCTGTACGACGATCTGGGTTTACCGTTACATACGAACGTCGTTCCTTACCGTCTTTATCTGTCGAGATGATTGGATCACCTAAACGTGGTGTAGTCATGATGATGGCACCTTAATAAATGTTTGCGGCATAAAGAAAAGAAATGGCCACCCCTCACCTATTGGTCACCCCGAACTCAAACCCAGGTATCCCTGGCATTGGAACGGCGGCGCCTTCAGTTCTTGGGGTGGCGGATACATCTACCATCTGGCGATCCGAGCGCATCGGAGGACAGGGTTGGCATTTGCTCCACACAGGAGCCTCTTTGACCGGTTATCCCGAATCGATTTTTGACTATCTACACTTATCAGTCGGGTGGGTAAATCTTTCAAGTCCCGAAAGGTGTCAGGGAGTCTCTCTCATGCCTAACCAGGGTCCAACGCCCTGTGACTGAGTATACGCTGGCAGGGTTGCAGGTGCGAGGTTCAATAATCGTCCCACTCAGCCCTTTCGTTCCCCAGAAGAACGTGGTACTTAAGAACGGGTCGAATTCGCGCTTCTCGAGTTCCAACTCCCTCGCCTGCAAGAAGACTTGCATCTTGGTAAGTTGTTCATCTGAGGAAGTGTAGTACGACGGCTGCGCCACCCGAATCTCGGGAGGTTTAGCCGTCGAGTCTACCGAAGCAAGAACCGCGCAAAGAGCCACCGCGATACGAACACGAATGTCCAATCGAAGTCCTTAGTGCGAATGTTCACATAAGATAGCACTATGCCAGTAACTATTTACGGAACCTACACTATTTCCCGAACTGGGTCGTACTTCGAAGCTTCGAACTGGAAGTCGATGAACCCGTCGTGTAAGGCAATGGTAGCGTCTTCGTACAGTCGCTGAACTTCACCCTTCGCTGTTTCTGCGCAGAACGCATTGGTCGGAGTGTAGGACACCAACTTAACGGTAGACCCTTCACCCTCCTCAACTACCAGCACGATCTGGTCAACGTCCTGAGAGATCCATGTCGTGAACCCAGTCGGACCTTTGGATTGACAGACGTAGGTTCGCGTCTCATCCAGCTCCTTAGGTTCCATCATCTGGAACGACATTGGGAGATGTGCCCACGTATCCTGACCACGACGGATGATATCAACCGTTCCGTTGTGGATGAATGCAGCACCGGCCACCAAGAACCACGTAGCTTCAGGAGCTTTACATACGCGGCGGGTTACTTCCTGGAAAGTCTTGTGCTTGGTCGTGATCGGCAGGATGAGGCTTCTAAAGCTCGCCTGAATGGTGTCGGCATCCTTAGGGCTGATGACGCTGACGTAAGTAGCCGAACCATCCCCCAACGCGGCCAACTCCTGCACCAGAGCGGAGCGGGCCTTAGCCTTCTTCATGCCACGCATATCCGTTGGCATCTCTTCATCGAGAACACCGGGGTGGCGACGACGGTACTCTTCGATAGCAGCGTCTTCGTCATTGTCGATGTCTACACTGATCTTCTGAAACAGATCGTCGAGAGACAGACAGTTACCGACGTGAAGGATATTACCGAATACAGCCAGTTCAGCTGTATCAGATACAACGATCCATTTAAAGCCTTTCTCTTTCATTACTCACCTCTTAACTATTCAGCGTGTGTCGCAAATCTACGCGCAACGAAGATAAACATATCGCCCATGATTTCGAGCTCAACATCCCAGTGCCACGGCGGCGGGAAATACTCGGTATCCGGAGTGCGGACTTTCACACGGGGGTTCTTGATTGGAATGTGAGCTTTCTCAAGGAACTCATCGAACTGCTTAATGCAGATTGGGAGGAGTGTTGGGTACAGCGTCAACAGTTCCTCGAGTTCCTCATGGACAATCTCACGTACACCTTCTTTAGTCATCCCCAGCTCCTTACTAAGTGTGGAGGCATACCCATCGTTAACACGATTGAACGCCTGAGGTTTTCCAACAACTGATCGAAACGAGGTTCAGACGAGAACGGGATAACGTTGAACTCGACTACAGGGACGTCGACACTCTTCTTCGATCTTTCTACTGCAAATAGCTTATTAATAAGCCGCTTCTCTTCAGGCGTGTGTTTCCGGGAAGGGCTTAAATATCGCTTTCTCATTCGGGTTGACCTTAACCATAGTGATGAAGTTAATGAGAATGTTCGTCAGCAGGTATGGATCGAGGTGAGGTTGGTTCTGAAGTTCATTGAACACCTCGTCACCGTAACCAAGTTTATCAATCTCAACCAACAGATCCTCCAGCCGCGGCGAGTACGCATAGCGATGGATTGGATGTTTAGGAACCCAATCACCGAAGAAGAGTTTGCGGAACTCTTCATTATCAGCTTGACGTTCAGCCAGCGTTTTATGCAACCACTGATCATTGATCCCATCATCCCACAACTTGATGTTAATCTTACGCCATTCTGCGATATACATCTTACGCAGGTTCTCATCGGGACCGCAGAACTTCATCAGTTCCTGTTCGCTCGGATATGTGGTCCGTGGCTTAGGGCCGACATTGATGAAGTTAATCCGCTTCGGGTCGTTAGGGTCTGAAGCCGCCGGTTCGTAATCACGAGTCCATGCAAACTTCGGATAGACCATCTTGAGGAATACATCGAAGCAGATGGCCGTGATCATCACGTACATAGCCCCAGTCCAGAAGTGTGGTCCCATGAGGGGTATTATCGTGCCGGCGATACCCCAACCAGCCGCGAGCGCTACAGGGAGGCAGATCGCGGTTTGTCTGAGAATGTGTTTAGTGCGTGGTGTCATCGAAACTTATCCATAACGAAAGAAATGATGGCTGCAAAGAAGCCGTAGACGATACCGAAAATAATGAAAGCTAAATGACCGGGCCAGATGACCGACATGCGATTCCATTCGTAAACGGTTTGTGGTGGAATGAAGCGGGTCTTCCTTAGCTTCCTCATGTGGAAGTAAAGCGTGGCGCTGATGGCGAGGTAGACCAGCAAAACCATCGAGCCATAAATCACGTAAGTCATAGTGCTTCCTTAACCACGATCCAGTTGCCTGTTTCATGGCAGTATTTAACTTTAGGTTTACTTGCAGCGATCGTTTGCTTAAGCGCTTCATTCTGCTGCTTCAAGACATCGATCTCATGTTCGAGTGTAGTGATGGCCGCTGTTACGAGAGGTACAACCCACCGCTTATAAGCGCCGGCGCCGTACTCCTCGTACTCAGCAGAGAACCCCATCAGCCCACCGATCTCACGTCCTGTTTCAGGCCATGCAATCTTAGTGCGCATCAAACAATCTCCTTACTGCATCATCCATCCGTAATCAAACGGAGCCGTGAATGTTTGCAGTGTTTCCAAATCAATGAAAGTGAAACGAGCCTGCGGATAACCAGCAGTCGTATCAATGTGGTGTACGTTTGCGATTACCTTCGGCAAGTTAGTCGGGTTATGCCCAACCACTACCGCCCTGATGCCAGTAACCCAAGTGGTATCGTTAAGTTCAAACCGACCCCTTGACCACATGCAGCAGTTACGAATAAGTTTCTTACGATGACAGTCAAGTTGATCGTAACCATCCAACTCAGCCATCAAGTCAGGCCAATGCGGCATTACACAATCCGCATGGATAATCCCAACTGTCCCACGACTGGTCTTTACTTCAATAGCCAGAGGTAATCTGTAGAAGTAATAGAGCCAACGTCGTTTCTCTTGGGCCGATAACGGTTCGAACCATACGCCGCCTTCGTTGATCCATTTACCTGAATCCCCTTTGATGTATTGGATGATGTAGTTATCATGGTTACCGCGTACGCAGTTCGCCTTCTCTAACCAATCCAACGCATCCAAACAGTCTGGACCACGATCCACCATATCCCCAGCGATGAAGAGACGATCGACTTTAGGATCAAAGCCGATAGCGTCTAATGCTTTCTGGAGTTTCTTGAAATGGCCGTGGACGTCAGCGACTGCAATGTCACGACCCACTTCGTTTCTTTCGAAACGCTTAACCAGTTTCATTATCTATCCCTCGTTTTGCTTCTTCTCTAATGCGGCTATCGAATAGCCTGCGCAGAGTGCGACGATACTCGCGTAGAATATAGACAGTGCCAAATGCTCAGGCAGTGAAGCCTTAGCGATAAAGATAAAGAGGATCGCACCGATGAACGCCGACCATTGTAGTGTCTGAATCCAGTTGTCGAAGAAGAACCCGAACAACGAGCCCAACATCGACAGAATGAAGATGAATGGCCATACGCAGCAGCACAGGAACAGATCCCGTTTACCGATCGCATCTTTCTCTTTCTTACGGCCGGGACGGTTCAGCTCAGCGTTATAAAGAAAGATCCCCATGCCTGACCAGCAGGCCGCAGCGATAACGTAAAACACTTCCATCGTTTTCTCCTAAGGTTATAGTTACTCTAATAGCGTAATGTGTGGCTGTGTAAATTTAAGGTAAGGGACACAAGCCGGGGAATTACCCCGGCCCGTATGCTGTTACGTCTTGGAGAGTATCGCCGCTGCTTCTCGCTGCTGTTCATGAGTACCTGTCATCATGATCCGCAGCTTCTGCTTATCTGTTTCTGTGAGGTCCTTGAAGTCTGGCAACCCATCTGCCAAACGTCGGAATTGCATACCCTTATCCAGATACTCCAGATGAGGGAGTAATGCTGCACTCACTTCTGCGATCGGCGGAGAACCGTCCACCAACACGAAACGATTAGGATCACGCTCCTTACGCCCCATGAAGGCAAGCTGCACCCGATAGAAGAAGTCGAGACCACTCTGCTCAAACCGGTCCAACCGACCACGAGCTGAAGCACGCGCCAGACCTACTTCAACGTCGATGTCGAACAGGAAGGTTCTGTCAGGACGGAAGTCTCCCAGAACGAACTGCTCGAGCTCTGCGATACGGTCATACCCGATGTTACGTCCACCACCTTGATAAGCGTAAGTGGAATCGGTGAATCGGTCGCAGATCACGATAGCGCCACGCTCGATACCAGGCCTGATAACCTGATCAACGTGTTGAGCTCGTGACGCAAACGCCAGCAGAAGCTCTGTGGTGATACACATCTGCTCATCAATCGGGGTGAGCAACAACTCCCGGATCTTTTCAGCTAATGGCGTACCACCGGGCTCACGAGTTAGCACAACCTCGTAGCCTTTACCCTTGAAGAAGTCAGCCATGTATTCGCGCTGAGTGGACTTACCCGCGCCTTCAGGACCTTCTATCGTAATGAATAAACCTTTGCTCATCGCCTTGACCCGTAATTGATTGACAGTTCAGTGAGGCATTCAAGAACTTCTTTCGGTACGTTGTACATACGAGAGCTTTTGGAAGTAATGCGTACCTCCAGATACTCGCCGTCGTGCAACAGCTTACCGTCGAAGCTATAGTCAATAGATTTGTTCTGATTGTAGATCTGTACTTCCATACTGCTTCCTTTACGGACGATAGAAGCAGTAAGGCCTTTAGAGGCTTTACAGAACTGAACTGAGTTGACACGAGTACCAATCTTCAACCGGGTCAGTGCTTCTTTGATAGCAGGAAAAGTACCGGAGTCATGCGGGGTCACGTTTACGATCATGGCATTTTAACTCAAAAAAAAAGAGTGGGACTAGGGGAGCCGAAGCTCCCCCAATCGTTTATTTACGGTTTACTTGCTTTCTTGAAGTCTTCGGCGAAACCGACGACACCACGACAGCAGAGGACGAATACAACGATACCACCTACGAAACTAAGCATGGCGATTACTCCGTTACTTGATCGAACTCGTTCTGGATTTCTTCAACCGACATCAACTTCAAAGTACCGTCTGGATACTTGACGATGACGTCGCCGATGTTTACAAGTGCTTCGACAGGATTGGGGATCGAAATGCCAGCCCGAACCTTTGGCACTTTCCGCACACGCATACTGAGACGCACCTGGTTAAGGCCCGGCATGTAAACGGCATTAGCGGTAAGTGGGTCCGGGTTGCAGAATACGAGCAGGTCGGAGTAGTTCTTCCCGTCGTACTGTAGGATCTCAACCTGAACTGCTTTTTGAACATAGTTGCGAACTACCTGCATGGATTACTCCTGATCGAATTGGTTGACCGGCTTGATGCCTTCGGCGGTGTACATGCCGATGTCTTCCACACGGTGGCCTTTATGCTGTTCCTGAATGTGGCGCTCGTCTTCACGCAACTGAGCATCAGCATCGGTCAGGGATACTGGAGTAGCACCCCATGCACCGCAGACCGACTGACCACCGCCCAAAGGATTAGGTGTGGGCGCAGCAGCTTCGACGGATTCGTCACCCTGAGTAAGACCCAGTCCTGTTTCGATTACTTCGGCCGGTGTTTCCGATTCGAGGCTGAACAGCAGGAAGCTGAACACCGAGATGTCCAGATAGGTGAGGTGGGACTTGTCGACGTTGGTGAGGGAGTTGCTCAAAGCACCCATGCACTGACGCGCAGCGATGTGGTACTTATCTTCACTGGCGAAGTTTGCGAGATCGATCTTCTTGGTATCGACCAGTTCTTTGAAGCGGGCTTTCAGACTGGTGGTCATCATGCCAGAGAGAGTTGCGAAGAGATCCATCAGGACTCCTTAATAGGGTGAGGTGGATTGAGGACGGCGAACAGGGGGTCACCGACATTAGCCTTTACGACGACTTCTTCATGATCACGTACTGTGAGGATCATGGCGAATACCGTCGGGTGATCAATGTGCTTTGCTGCGAGGAGTGCGTCGTACTGTGCGAGACTGATACGGCGATCGATCAACAGCTGACCTACAAACTTTACAACGGAAGCTTTACCGTATTCCACAGCGACCTCAATTATCGACAGCGAACTGGATAGCCACTACGGCTGTTTCGTTTGCACGAGCTTGAATGTATTCAAACCACTCATCCGGAATGCATTGGCGATACGTCTTGCCGATGACTTCGATGTCTTTCGGGGACTCTGTAATAACCTGATCCCAGTCAAACGCCAGAAGCTCTTGAGGCGTATACCAGACATGACGGCAGTAATCCCACCCCATTGCACCGCCACTGAGTACATCAGCGCTCAGCGACTCGTGAATGCCATTGCGGGGCTTGATCTCAGGGAAGGTATAGTAGCGGTTATCCCCAAGCAACAAACGACGCTTGACGCCGTTTGGTTTAGTCAGGACAGTATCCCAATTGTGGTTGTCGTGATCGTAATCGCCACTTTCCAGTTGACGAATTACAGTTGCGTAAATGTAGCTACCCATTACAGGCTCCTACTTGCAGAAGGATTTGTAATTGACCTTATCGGCCTGCTTGCCCACGATGAAGGTGTATTCATCGGAAGACTTCATTATGAACTGACCACGATCGCCGGAGTCTACGAAATAACTCCAGAGAGTACCGGCATCATTGCCGAGGACGATCAGCTGAGTACCGTCGAGAGCCATTACGGTCTTCTCGTAGATCTTGCTGTTATCACGGATGTGGAATCCGTAATACTCTTGGTACGGGTAGGTGTAGCTACGGACCGCTGTGATCTTGGTCTTACCGATTTCAAACTCGCATGTGCGGGTATCAGTGGTAGTGCCGAGGACACGGGTTTCATAGCCGTACCAGATAACGCCAGCAAGGGCAGCGATGGTAAGAACAATGCAGGTAATGATCAGGCGCTTGAGAGCAACCTTGGCGTTGTAGGCGATAGCAGCACCGACCGTACGGATACGATCAGCAGCATCAGCGCCAGCATCACGATCTTTGTGGACGGTTACTTGCATGTCGAGGTCTGGAGAGTCACCGTGCATGACAGTCATTATTCAGCTCCTTTCGGTGCTTGGTCATGAAAGCCTTGCTCGTAGTCAGTCCACTGGCGATGACGCCATTCAACCGGCGGAGCATCGAACTTGATACCCTCGTCATGCCACTTCTTGTCGAGCAGCGGAGACAGCAGATCAGCCATGCGGATGAAGGCCGAACCTTCCTTACAGCAGTAGAGAACGTACTGCACGTCGATGTGGTCAGGATTGATCCCAACCTTATCGATGCACTGCCAGTAGATGGTGATCGACGAATCGTGACGCGGGTGGTAGAAGTACCCGGCGTTGTCCATCATGTCCAGCTCATCATTCACTTCGATGATTGTCCGGAATTCGGAACGCTCAGGGAACATCTTGATCTGAATCTGCTGGCCAGTGAGTTGGTTGACCAGGAAGAAGTGGTCGAGTAGGTCAGTACCCTCGGCCGATTTGAACAGAGCGTGCCAGCCGTGAGGCAGGGCGGATTGGGCGTAGCCATCACCACTGAAGTTAGGGATACCCGGCTCAAGATCCATCAGGTTACGAGAGATGAGTGTAACTGCATCGGTTTTGGTTTGCGGTTTATGCAAGCGGTTCATGTGAAACTCCTGAGAATAAAGTAGTAGCTGTTCTGTACGACAAATTGTTACTTGTAGACGTTCTTGTCCTGCTTAACGTTGCCTTTCTTTTTCTTGGTGGGTTTACCGTGACGGTTGATGTCGTTACGAGTGGGATGTAACCCCATCCCCATACGCCCGTCACTATGACGGAACATGCTGAAGATGGAGATCCCACGACCGAGGTCGATAGTACTGTTCCTCTTAGCAATGTCGATTGCTTCCAGCAGGTTATCTTTCTTCATGACTTACTCCTTGGTCGTGGTGTTGCTTTGATTATAGTTTCCCCATCGAGTGTGATTACCTCGGTGTGGATATTGATGATAGCGTTAGGCCCTAAGACGTAATCATGATCGCCGTAGAAGACCTTTCCTTTACTCCGCCATTCGCGAACCACTTGGGTCATTGTTGCATGGCAGATTGAATCAGAGAAATATTTGGGGACGCAAAGCTCAGGGAAGTTACGCTTCGCCAAACCGTACGTCCTCATTACTGACTCCCCATGGATGTCGGACACTTCTGTAGTGACGTTCATGCCCTTGAGGTAGTCGGACGTTCCGGTGTTCGGACGCATGACTAGTCCTTGGTGAGTTGATTCACCTGTTCTGTGATGATTGCGCCAAGCGTAGACGCCGTTGGGCCTTTGCTGATCTCAACGATACCTGCGAGGACAACGAAGAGGATGAGTGTCAGGAGTAGGCGCTTTATGAGAATATTCATTTTAGCTTCTGCTATCCAATTTTTTCATGTAGTGGTTGACCATTACCTTGGTCGATGAGACTACTATTAAAGGCAAGTCACATTCCTTTAAATAGAAACCAGTACCAGCCATCACAGCGCCTACATCTATTAAGTGCTTGTGGCGGTGTTCGATATCTTTCCAATGTAGGGCCAGCATCTGACACACCCTGTCGTAGAGATGGTCTGACACCAGCGAAACGTCGTACTCGTAATAGGCGAGTGATAGCGACAAATACCACGGTACAGTCAGATTGACATTCTCCATGATGGCGAAATGACAAGTCATGCTATAGTCGCCCCTCGTGGGATCGGGGAGTCGTTGCATTTAAACCAGCTCAAGAATCTCATTCATCGGAATCTTGTCACCGAACTTCAGCTCGAGCATCGCCATCAATGTAGGCTGATCGAGCTTCTGCATTCGAGGCAAGTATTGAACATCGTCTTCACACAACAGCGCAATCAAAGTACCGCGTAAGAACGAGACGCCCACAAATAGCCCAGCACCAAGTGCAATGATGCGAGGATTACCGTCAGTCATTTCCAGAACGTGCTTAGCCAAATCCTTACGGTATTCCGGCAGGAACATCTGGTCCTTAATGTGGGAGTAGTAGGCAGCAGCCTTAATGACCAGTGCCATCTCTTCTTTAGGGCCGGTCAGAGTCGTAGTGTCAACACAACCCATCAACTCCGTGGTTACGGAAACGGTGACGTCGCTGATCGCCGTGACTGTGCAGCCAAAGCCGAACTCACATTCGAGCAACAGCTTAAGAGCTTTCATCTGAGGCTCTTCACGAAGATCGTTGAACGTCTCGCCATCTTTCAAACGTACTTGCAATATCTGAATCATTATAAAGTCCTTCTAATAAATGAGGGCGTAGAATATAAATGTACAGCATAAAGGCGGGGATTACTCCCCGCCCTATGTGTCGCAGTGTTACTTGTAGCCGGTGATCTGATACTGACTGATACCGGTCAGAGTCTTCACCCGCACCAAGTGCGGCTTAGGACCCAGCGGAGTACCAGTGGTAGTACCCAGTTCTTGATCGCGCATCTTGTTGTTGTTGGAGTACGTTTCAATAACACGTCCAACTTCAGACAGCTCAGGATGCAGCAGCTCAGGGAACAAGCACATGGTGCTGTCCAGTTTCATGTGAGCGCCTTCCAGGATCGCAGCGCAGGTGGAGTATTGCTCGCCGCGTGGATTGCCACCCCATGTAGCCGGGATGTCTGCCAGAGCGGTGATGTTGACCCAGGTGCCAGGAGTCAGGTTCAGTTCACGAGGATCGACTGGCTTGTTCTTGGTGTACCACGAGCAACGGTTACGCTTCTCTTCATGGTCGTCGAACCAGAAGATACGGCCGGCATCTGGTTTCACCGAAGTGGTGAAGTTGACATCGAGCATCGTGCTGGTAGGGACGTACAACTGCATCGACAGAGCTTTACCTGCACGGAGTACATCTTCCATGAAGGTACGCAGAGTAACGTGCTGCACTGGGGAAGTGATCAGCTTGTCGTCTGGCTTGGCTTCAGCTTCTTTGGTAACGATGCTGCCGAACATCTTCTTCGGCTCTTCGCTAACCGGTGCGGTGTCAGCTTTCGGCTTCCAGATGGTTTCGATTTCTTCCAGGCGCGCTGAACGGCGTTCGAGGTCGGACTCGTCCATACCCAGCTCGGTGAAGATCTTGACAGCCACCTTGACGTTACCTTCAGACGGCGCAGCGACGGTGCGCTGATACAGTTCAGGTTTGGTCAGTTCGTTGGAGCGGCGGATCAGGGTGGTGGTGCTGTACTTCTCTTCCTTGATGTCGTCCAGCAGACGGCCGAGAACGTTGCCTGGGATGTGGCTGTGAGTCTTGGACACACGGGCCGCTTCACGAGCGATCAGGTTCTCACGGCGCTTCTCGTTCTTGATAGGCTCCATGATGGTAGCGAAGGCCAGGAACCATTCAGCGATACGGCGATACTTCTTCGCCATGTTCAGGAAGTCACCTTCCAGCAGGTGCAGGCCGGTGCGGATAGCGCTGACTGGGTAGTCTGCGATAGCCTTGGTGATTTGCTCAGCCTTCTCGATGGACATGCCACGGAGTTCGCCGATCAGCTTCTCGTCGACCTTCTCGAGATCAGGGTGAGTGATCACGAAGTGCTTCCAGCCGTTGGTTTCGCCGAGGCCCAGGGTTTCGCCCGGTACTTCAGTGAACATGTGCAGGATCTTCTTGCTGGTAGTCACAGCGCGTTGCAGCAGACGGATGGACGCCTTGAACTCATCAGACACCGCATCAGCATCCCACAGTGCCGATACCAGATCACCTTCGTCGTTAACGAAAGCCAGATCGCCGTAGCGGTGGATGAACTGACGGCAGCAGCGGCAATTGTGGTGCTGCTTCTCTTCGGCCGGGAAACCTTCGAGGTATTTCACGAACAGAGGCTTGTCGTGTTCTTCCGGGTTGTTGATTTCAACGACAAACAACTTAGGGCCGTAAAGCTCCATGTTCTTGTTGAAAGTTGCTTGTACAACGGCGTTCAGCTCAGAGAAAGAAGTGCCGGACTTATCCACAGCAACTTTGTTTACAGTTTCCATTTACAACTCCTGATCTATGCAGAAAAAAAACTAATCGGCTTTCTTATCAACCCTAGGCTTTCTAGGTCTAGGCGTTGGTTTATCGGGATTGTCTAGCTTGACAGCTTTGGCTTTCTTGCGACCGAAAGTAATCTCAAGTTTGACACCGGTAAGACCATGTGCGAGGGTGACCTCACCACCAGAATCCATCGCCCTTACAGCAGCGAGTCGCATCTCTTGAAACTCATCGTTAGTAGGCTTCACTAATCGACGATACGTATTCAACAGTAGCATTACAGACATGAGGACCTCATTAGCAAGCGGAGAGGTTTCCCTCCCCGCCGCTTAGCGTGTTACTTGGCAGCTTGTTGCTGACGGATGTTCTGCACGATGGCTTTGTCCATCGACTTGCGCAGTTCGCGCGCATCTTTGGCAGCCATGTCGGCGAAGATCTCGTTGTTGTAAACCACTTGCGCACGGACGCAGTAGGTTACAGGATCGCCCCAGGTATCGGTCTTGATGCCGTTGGTCTTTTCAACGCTGCACTTGGTGTAGAGTGGATTGTTGTTCCCATCCTTCACGTCGCCGAAAGAACTGACATCGATTTCGCCGATAGTCAGATCGTCCTTGAAGTCACCAGTGATTTCAGAAGAGATGTTACCCATACGTCCGACGTAGATCATGCCAGCGATAATGATGTCATTACCAGCGCGGCGGATCTTGCCTTCAGCGGTAGCCTTGGCTGCCGAGAACCAGTCATCAAAAGTGATGATGTTCAGGTTCTTGAACTTCTTGTCAACATTACCGAAGTTACGCAGGGTCACTTCAGCGCCAGAACCAGATACGATGGCAACACCGTAGTTCTTGTTCTCGTCGTCGCTCATGTCGTCGAAGTCTTTGACGCCAGTCTTACCGTGCAACCAGAAGATTGCTTCGGCGTGAGCATCCGACAGGGCGATGTCAGAAGGCATTGGACGGGAGATCACCGCGTCGGCTTGCAGCAGAGCGATGTTGCATTCGCCGGACTTCAGCATGTTTGCCGAGGATACCGAACCTTCAGTGGTCAGGTATTCGACGGCGGCCAGGCCTTTGGATTGCTTCTTGATGTCGCCACCGAGCTGGTGGCCGAAGGAGTCGTAGAAACCACCCTCGGCACCAGTGCAGAAGTGCAGTTGCTTAACATCGGCCATTGCACCGAACGAAACGGCCATCATGGCCAGACCAGCGAGAATCATCTTTTTCATTGTTGCACTCACTAATGGATGTTACGGGTTTATTATTTAGAACCAGTGGTGTCCGTGTTTAACCACGCCGTAACCGACGATAGCTAAACAGAACGCCCAGGCGATTGGTTTGAACGCTGTTACAAGTTCCGGAGTTAGCCACTCCACTTACATTTCACCAATGAACATCAACTGCACGCCTTCGATGTACACTTCGCCGTCTTTGACGATGGCGTCGAGCGCAGCGGTCAGCGCGTCTTTCATGTTCTCAGCAATGCGGGCCAGAATCTCGCCGCTCTCGCCGGTCTTCTGGTGGTTCTCGGAACGGGCCATGAACTCTTCGCCACCGATGGTGATGGTGGTTTCGATAATGCCGCCCTTGTCTTGGATGACAGTGTCGACCTTGGTGATGAGGCCGGCCAGTTCTTCGATGCTGTTGATTTCGTAAACGTTGGTTACTTCAGGCTTAGTCATTTCAGACTCCTTGGTTTAGGGGTGGTGTTACTGAGTCGGTAATGTGTTGCCTAAAATATTTATACTGCCAGTATCTTTTAACCAAAAAAAAGAAGTAAGACTACGGAGGTGTTACCCTCCGTAGTGTGTTATCTATCATTCGATTTCCGTAAAGGCGACGATGCCTTCGTGAACAGCCATTGCAATGGACTTCCAGATCCGGATAGCCTTAGGGGCATCTTCGGTGGAAAGGTCCATGAGCTTAGCCATGGTGATTGATGGGAGGCCGACCATGATGACATCTTTGAACTGATCGATGAACTCTTCATTCAAGAAGAGATCTGTACCGGACCAGTTAGTGGAGATGCCGAGGATCTCTTCCTGCATTGAGAGAGCGATCCATCCACGACTTGTGGCAATGATGATGCCGGTCTGACCTTTCTGGAACGGCTTGTCATAGACGAAAGAGAACTTCGTCCCGATCTTGGAGTTATCCAGTGCGCAGATCGACTGGGCCAAAGCGCCAGACTTTGCAACGCTGGAGCAGACTTTCAATGCCGTGCTACCGGCAAGTACTTCTTTCTGTACGATAGGACCTTTGAGCATCACTGTATTCCTTCAGTTATAGTAGACAAGAAATCGACCAAGGCTTTTCTCACAGTCCGCATAGTGGACATCGGAGATCGGGTTGGCGTCACCATCCATTTCGTAAATCTCGTGGACCATCGTCACGATCTCAGGGAAGAACGCCCTGAACGCAGTAGACTCCATGTGGTGAGGTTTGATGAGAGTGGCGATTACCGTTGATTCAGTAACCCCTTTGGATTTAGCATCAACGGCAGACCGACCAATCGCTTCCAGCATCTTGCAGTTGTTACCGGTGATTTCATGCTGGGAAGTTTCATCACCGTTGGCGAATGGGTTTTCTGCTGCGTAGGTGGTGGATGCGATGAGGGCGATTGCGATAGCTGCTAAGTATTTCATATGTATCCTTACTTTAGAAGTGGGCGGGGAGAAACCCCGCCGTTATGTTTGCTTACGGGTTACGTCAGGCTAACGACACGCTCTACAAGCAGGTTGATGTCGTTGAGGAGCTGGGCAACTACTTGATAGTTATCCCGTGGGCCAGTCATGCGTTCGCGAAGAACTTCGTAGTCGGCCAACCAGTCGCCCTTAACTGTTTCTTTCTTGGCGGCTTTAGCGCAACTGCTCAGAATCTTCCAACTCTGGTTAAGTTCAGCGTTGAGCTCACGCAGACGCTCTTCAGCTGAGATCTCGACAGAAGCCGCACGAAGTTTCTTATACAGCCAATAGCCACCAGCTCCTACGGCAGCGATTGTTCCAACCTTGGCGATGACACTTCCAATCGACATGTAACTACCCCTTACTTCGTCGGTTAATCTTTAAGGTCAAGATTGTTAATATCGTGACCTTCCTGTTTTAGTTCTGTTTCTTGGTCGTGCAGAAGACGGTCAATCTCAACGCCGTATTTAAGAAGATCTTCCCTTTCTTCGCGAAGTGCGCGTATGTGCGCACGATGCTCTTGGATATTTCTTTCCCTTCGGCGTCGTATGTCCTCCCTTCGGCGTTCATGGCGCGTGCCACTATCCGAACCATTGTGTTCATTTTCAGATTGCTCCACGTCAGGTGGTGGCGTTGGGCGTACTTCAGGTTTCGCCCGAGGTTGCTCTACAACTACTACTCTACGTCGAGGGTGAGTGGCGTACGTAAACAACTTGCAAAGATAGACTACTGCATGTTCTGCCTTATCCAGTATACTGGTATTTCCTGAGCCGCTCATTTTACGACCCTCTAGGATGGATGGGATGTTACGTGTTTACAATGTGTTACTGTAATTAATTGCAATGCGGCATAAAGCCGGGACCGAAGTCCCGGCAGTCAATCAGTCGTCACCGTCATGCAGTGGGTGACCACGCGGGTAGTCGTCGTCACCGCCGAAGCCACGGCGGCGGCGCTTTAACCCTGCACCAGCACCTTTCTCGAAGCTCATCGGCAGATCCAGCACGACGCCGTTAGCCTTCCAGCTCGATACAGTGCGATCGATCTTGACGGTCAGCGTATCGGACAGCTTGATGCGGAACTCAGTATTGCCCTTGCCCAGAGGAACCTTATCAGCCTTGGTCCACTCGAAGGTGCATTCTTCGATGACGTCGGTGGTAAGCTTGTCACGCAGGCAGATCTTCAGGATGCCGTTCTCTTCGGAGACAGTGATGTCGCCTTCGAACTTCTCAGCCTTGTACATCACTTCAGATACACGGTACTGCGTGTATACCTGATTAGGAACGTTGTGGATCTTCAGTTCCTCGATGTACTTCTCGACAGTCGGCATGTTGAATGCACACCCGATCAAGACACGCACCACATCGAAACTGCACTGGTGATACTTGCAGTAGTCGAGCATGTACGCCAAGACCGCGGGTTCGATCTTGTTGTCTTCGATGATCTCGAGGATCTCTTCTTCTTCCAAGCCTTTGTAGTTGAACTTGTAGAAGAAGCGGCCAGGACGGTGAACCATGGCGTCCGTCAGTTCGCCGGTGTGGTTCGATGTCACGATGAACATGACTTGCTTAAGGCTGGAGTCGGAGAAGAGCGTGAGCATCTTGTCACGAGCTTCTTCCTTGTAGAACTTGCCGAACTCGTCGAAGTAGATCGCACAAGGACCCATGGCTTCGATGAAGTGCTTGAGCAACGACGGCGAGACGGAGTCCGATACCAGCAGGATTGGCATGTCGGTTTCGATCAGCTTGTTGCAGATACCTTCAGCCAGCAACGACTTACCAGTACCTTTCAGGCCGTCCATCAGTACGCCGAGCGTACCTTTGGTTTCACGGAACTTACGAACGACAGTGTTCTTGTAAACTTCGTGCTTACCGTAGATGCGTTTCGGAAGATCGAACTTCTCACGATCCTTTACCAGGACCGGCTCTTCGTCAACAACGCCAACCTTGTAAACGCCACCGGGAATCTTCTCGATGCGGTTCTTGAAGTTGATGTGGTCAACCTTGATGAATGGACCTTCGTCAGCAATTACCAAAGACATATTTACTTTCCCATGTTGAGATCAATCAGGACAGTTACCACATGATAGCTGTCCTGGGTTATTACTTACTTGCAAGCTCTGGGATCAGAGAGTAAGGGATGGCTACGTACGGCCGAGGCGTAACCGATTGAACCATGTAGCGAGCCACAGCTTCTGGAAGGGTTTGTCCAGCGATGCCGTGTGGGAAACCCATCAACCTTGTCTCTCCGACACGAGGTAGCTTCGTGCCAGCGCCGACGCCCTGAGGATAATCCCATTCGACATTCAACTCGTGCTTGCCGATGAAGAACGCACAGATTGAATTGGAACGTGACGGCCTGAATGGAGTACACTGGCCGGAGGAAAACACATTCCCATCACGGAAGATGAGCTCACGTACACCTTCACCGTCGTCGAATAACCATTCCAATCCTTCGGCGACTGCGTAATCGAGCGCCGTATTGCGCAGGAAATGGATCGGCACTTGGATCTGCGGGTTGGCAGGTGTGTCGATGTAGTCACTACTTACATGGCTGACTTTGACTACCGCTTCACCCTGATTAGGGTGAACGTCATGATAGACGTCGCGGATCAGGTCTTCCATCGACTGAGTGGAAAAGCCTTCTTCGACCAGGGTGATCTTTGCAGTGAACTGGAGATCTTCTTCACCCTCGCAGGTTAGATCGATGCGGGCAAGCTGTAGCGGCAGAGCACTTGTAACTTCAGCCATCGTTAGATTCCTTCTAGTGGATTAGGGAGAGGTTTGCGGAAGCCTGCGGCGTATGGGTGCCCACCACCTCCGTGCTTCTCAGCAAACTTATTAATGACGATGCCAGTTTCACGGTTAGAGCGAAGACTGAACTCACGCACCTTACCGTTATCGAAGTACGTGATACAGAAAGGATGTTTCTTCGCCAGCTCGTGAGCAGCCAAGCTGTGGATGTACCGAGGGACGTTGGCCATCGGAACCATGTAACCTTCGAACTCAACCATTACCGCATCGCGGACATGGGTGGCGATCATCTCGTCTTCTTTATCAACGAGAGGTTGGCCGAGAGTGGCGGTCTCTTCCATGTTCTCACTGACATAGTCGAGAGTTTCGAAAGTCTGCGGCTTACCTTTGATACCTGCGATGATGGCGCGGGTATGGTCGTACTTGAAGCGCCACAGATCGTAGTCCTGAGCTACAGCTACCAACGCAGGCATCGCCACATTAGGGAACAGGAAGTTCCACGTACCACCAGCGCCAGACAGATCTTCATTCAACCGCAGATCCAGATTACTCGGGATAGGGTTATTGTCGAAGAACTTCCAGATCTTGGTGATAGCCGATTCGTGGTGATCGATCAGAACCACGGTCTTGGCGACCTTACACATCTCAACCAAGACTTCAGGTTCGAACGAGAAGTCAACGATCATGACGGTCTCGCCTTCCTTAACTTCAGGAACTTCGCCTTTATAGACGCACGGCACGTAATGAACGTCTTCTATCTTTTGTTGCGCAGCCCATCTGGCTACGACCCAGGCACTAACCAAACCGTCTGTACAGTGGGCATGATACGCGCAGAGCATGATTTATTCCTTAACTTTGGTGACTGGCATGTCGTTGAAGATAATGTTCGATGGGAACGGTTCAGTGCAGCCTTTCTCAATCAGGCTCTTCATCACAGCGTCGACGCTGAGTTGTTCCATGTGCGCCAAGTTACCCGGCGAGCATTGGTTGAGGATCGAGAAGCCGTGCTGCATACTTTCAATTCTACCGATGTCGTACAAGTGCATCAGCATCTGCACTTGTTCTTCAGTACGAGCCCCGTTGGACTTAACGTACCGAACGCCATCACCGGTTGGGATGCGGCGAATACGTACACTGGTATCACCGACTTCATTTGGGACGAGGTTGCCGAGATAGAACTCGTAGACATCACCCAAGTGAGTTAGGATACATCCAAGGATCGCCACGTCACCGCTGAAGTGATGGCTCGACTTACCTTCGAGAACATCGAGCAAGTTCATCGACGCGTATTCGGTAGGTAGGATCAGTCCGTAACGGCAGTAAAGCGAGGCCAGTGGGATTGTCGCAGAAAGACCGTTAGGTTTCTTGAGCGTGGTGCAGACGTAGAGTTCGTCATTGTAAATCGCGCAGACGTTAGCCATCTTACTTCTCCACCTTCATTGCTTTGAGCATACTGAATTTGACAACATCGCACCCGTCCCCACATTCGGTAGACACATGAGGAACTTCCTCAAGCGCTTGCTGTACGCTGAGACCAGCGGCAATACAAACCGATGCTGCCGGGGAGCCATTGCCAGAGTAGTACGGATGGTGGGTGATCTCGATCCACGTCGGCTGATCGGCGTGAAAGAACCAGACATCGGTCTTGGTCATCACGATCATGCTGGTGCGGCTCTCGGAGAAGAGTCTTTCTTTAAGCTCTTTCGTCAACTCCATCGATTCTTGGGAATCTTCAAGGAAGAACTTCAGGAGCATCCCCTGAATAGTATCCATGATGACCTTGAGGCCACGAGGACCTGGGAGGTGACCAGCGCTGGCTACAGCGAACGTCTTCGACTCATGGATGTGCAGCTTGTGCATCGAGGTCTGATGTACGTTCCAAGCCCCACCAGCAATAACACAACGACGGTCAGCGCCTAAGACGCCTTCTGAATAAATTACAATGGACATGCTTGTCCTCCTAGTGTCAAAAATAAAGGGCATACATGGCAGGGAGTAACCCCTGCCATGCTTATTACTTAGGCCTGCTTACGCGGGGTGTCGCAGCCTTGGGCTTTCGAAGCTTTCGGCTGTGCGAAGGTAGGCTCGAAGGCGTCCAGCAGTTTGCCTTCAGGAGACCACCAGACTTTGGTGCCGACCGGGTGTGGGCGAGTCGACGCAGCCTTGAGCTCAGCGGAGATCGGGATCTCGAACAGCACGTTGTTGGCGATGATCACGGTCATCGTGTCTTCGCCCTGGTGTGCGATCTGGTAGTAGCCGCCTTCTTTGCCTTCTTCCTTGATCAGGTTGGCCAATACTTCTTCAGGGATTACGAGTGCTGGGTGCTGTTTAGGCATTTGTCGCTTCCTTGTTACGGGGTTTAGGGATGTTGCTCTATTTAGTAATGTATGGTTGTGTTTATTTACGATGCTTGTCCGTTACGGCGCTTCAGATCGTCTGCTGCTGCTTTACGGATACCAGCACGATTGACACTGAACATAGAGGAGATGACAACTTCCATCTGAAGGTCGCTAAGGTTATCGTCAACGGGGTAGCCGTGCTTAGCGCAGGTCTCACGCCACTTAACCCAATAGTCAGCCTCACTCAAACCAGACTTAAGTTGCAGGCCGTATGCAGCCATATCGAGGTCATTACGGCAGAGCGGGAGTATGTCGGTGCTACCACACATTGCTTCGTACTGTTCTTTGTGGATTACCACGAACGTACCTTCAACTGGTTCTAAGATCCAGTCACCCGGAACCACCAGTTGTTTACCGATTTCGGTTTCGATTACCCCTAGGACAGGCCACGTCCAGTGAGGATGTACTGGAGAACAGCCTGACGTCCCCGTCAGGTGATGAACTTCCATGTAGTCAGTGTTACGTACTGCTGGATGGTCATTGCAGTTACGTGCGTCCAGAGGAGGTTCTGAGGCATTCCACTGTACAGGGTCTTTACGTAGCTTGGTGAGCGCTAGGTACTCGACGTTGACCTTATCGATTACCTGTCTGATGAATGTTGACCCAGCGCTGTATACTACAGCGTCTGAGATGTCATTCAGTGCTTTGAGTAGTAGCTTCTCTACGTTGTACATGGTGTTGGATATCCCTATTGTTATTAAAAGAAATAAAGAGCCATTGGATTTAGGCCTATAACAATCATCCATCGCGGTAACTTTTTAACGTATAAAATCGAGTCTAAGATAGTATAGGCCAACAAGAAAAACACTCGTAAAAATAAACCCGAAGAACAGGTCCTATTAGGGATCAACTCACCTTAACTACACGTCTTCATATTGAGCATCGGAGCTAAACAATGGATTTCAATTTCCAACCAATCGCCAAAGCCATGCTGTCGGACTCCAAGTTCGTAATGGGGTATTCGCGCTGGTCTGAGCAACACGGGCGGTATGAAACCTGGGAAGAAGCTGTAGAGCGTGTAATGAACATGCACCGCGAGAAATACGCGGACAAGATGACTCCTGAGCTGGAAGAAGCGATTGCTTTCGCTGAACAGGCTTACAAGGACAAGGCAGTACTGGGCGCACAGCGCGCTCTGCAATTCGGTGGTCCACAGATCTTCCAACACGAAGCTCGCATGTACAACTGCTCGTTCAGTTACTGCGACCGTGCTGAGTTCTTCCAACATGCCATGTACCTGCTGCTTGCAGGCTGCGGTGTTGGTTTCTCCGTACAAAAGCATCACATCGCCAAGCTGCCGCAGATTACTGCGCCGTCTGCTGATGTTGCCAAGGTTTACCAGATTCCAGATTCGATCGAGGGCTGGGCTGATGCGTTCGGCGTCCTGCTGTCTTCGTACTTCGTTGATGGTGGCACCTTCCCTGAATACCAGGGTAAGCAAGTCCACTTCGACTACTCGCAGATCCGCCCACGCGGCGCACTGATCTCAGGCGGCTTCAAAGCTCCTGGTCCAGACGGTCTGCAACGCTCCATCGAGAAGTGCCGTGAATTGCTGGACGGTATCGCTCACCCTGAGCTGCAACTGAACCTGAAGCCGATCCACGCGTATGACTTCGTCATGCACATGGCTGACGCTGTCCTGTCCGGCGGTATCCGTCGCGCTGCCACCATCTGCATCTTCTCGAAAGATGACCAAGAGATGATGACTGCGAAGACCGGCAACTGGTTCGACGCAAACCCTCAGCGTGGCCGTTCCAACAACTCCGCTCTGCTGATCCGTAAAGATCTGACCCGTGAAGAATGGGCTGCGATCATGAAGTCGGTACGTCAGTTCGGCGAGCCTGGTTTCATCTTCGCTGAAGACACCGAGCAAGGCTTCAACCCTTGCGTGGAAATCGGCCTGCGTGCTTACACCAAAGATGGTCGTTCGGGCTTCCAGTTCTGCAACCTGACTGAAGGCAACGGCGCTCAGATCACCACGGTAGAAAACCTGTTCCGTATGTGCAAGGCCAGCGCCATCCTGGGCACCCTGCAAGCCGGTTACACCAACTTCACCTACCTTGGTGAAGCTACCCGTGAGATCACTGAACGTGAAGCTCTGCTGGGCTGCTCGATCACTGGCTGGATGACCAGCCCTGACGTACTGTTCGACAAAGCCAACATGAAGGCTGGCGCTGAGCTGGTACTGGTCTGGAACAAGAAGATCGCCAAGCTGATCGGGATCAACCCTGCTCCGCGTGCGACTACTACCAAGCCTTCTGGCAACGCTTCGGTTCTGCTGGGCACTGACTCCGGTATCCACGGCGCTCACTCCGCTCGTTACTTCCGTAACGTGCAGATGACTGACCAAGAAACCGTAATGCCGCTGTTCCTGGAACACAACCCGAAAATGGTTGACAAGTCCGTTTGGGACCCAACCGGCAAGTCTCTGGTTGTATCGTTCCCTATCGTGGCCAGTGAAACCGCTATCTTCAAGAAAGACCTGCTGGGCGTCAAGCAGCTGGAATACGTGAAGCTGGCACAACAACACTGGATCGAACACGGTAGCGATGATGAACTGTCCGTGGACAAACGCATCCGTCACAATATCTCGAATACCATCTCCGTCGGCAACACTGACGAAGAATGGGCCGAGGTCGAGCAGTACATCTTCGACAACCGTCAGTACTTCGCTGGTATCAGTCTGATGGCAGGCGCCGGTGACAAGGCCTACGCCCAAGCTCCGTTCACTGAAGTCCTGACCGCACAGGAAATCATGACCAAGTACGGCGAAGGTTCGATGTTCGCATCTGGTCTGATCGTTGACGGCATGAAGGCTTTCGCCAACAACCTCTGGGCTGCGTGCGATACCGCTCAAGGTTTCGGCATGACCTTCGAAGACGACAACTCTGAGCACCTGCTGCCTCGTGACTGGGTTCGTCGTGCCAAGAAGTTTGCCAACAACTACTTCGGCGGCAACATCGAGCTGATGACCTTCTGCCTGAAGGATGTCTATAACCTTCACAAGTGGGAGAACATCACCCGCGCACTGAAGCCTATCGACTTCTCCGATCAGCTGAAGAAGCAAACGTACACCGAAGTTGACACCATGGGTGCCATCGCCTGCAACGGCGATACCTGCGAAGTCGTCTTCAAGTGATTTAACTGGGAGACCTTCGGGTCTCCCTTTCACTCCCTATACAGAGAAATACTGCATGAGCGTCCACATGGAGCTTCTGGATCAACTTAAAGCTCAAACCAACACTCACTCCTGCCCTGAGTGCAAAGCACCCGCATACTGCGCCATGGCGGATGGGAAGTCGGCGAGTACTTGCTGGTGCATGACTGTAACCCGCGAGGCTAAACCAGAAGCTGCTGATGCTGGTGACGTTTGCCTTTGTAAGAGGTGTTTGAAATGATTCCACTGAAGATCAAGATGTGGGCTAGGCTTATCTGCGGGGTATCTGATTCCGCTGAGGTGGCTACGGCTAAACTACAATACCACAACGACATGAAGTATCAGGACTTCATTGCGGTAGATGGTCGAGTGGTTTGTAATATCTGTCGTGATAACTGTGGTCAATGTGGTAGCGGTCTCGCCCTCAACGATTTGCAGGCACGTCATGATGCATTGTTCGTCAAGAAGTAAAAAAAAGAAAGCATAGATCCCCGGCCAGAAGCCGGGGATCTATGTCGTCAATGGAAGGTTGTGGTACTTGACACAGTACCATTAACCTCGAACAACTGCACAGCCACCATACCCTCATCGAAGATAAGACCAATATCGAAACGATTACCGGTCGGTATGAGGTGGAGTCTTAGGCTCATCGAGGTAAAGGAGGGAAGCTGACTAACGTAAGCCTCGATGAAAGGCTGTAGGTCAGATTCAAACTCCACGAAGCTCTGCTTCCGATGTCCTACGTAGTAACGTAAGGCCGCAGCAAGCGCACGCTGTACGTGAGCCTGTATTTCTTCACTCGTCGTCAGCATCGCGGGCTTCTTCTTCATCGATGAGCCGTTGTTGATGCTCGTGGTTATCGTCCGCTTCTTCCTGGACGTAGATGTCGCGGATTTCGTCTTCCGACTTGCCATCAAACTCGCCAGTCAGTTGACGCTCTGCGAAGTCCTGTTGTGACTCCGGTTCGAAGTCATCGCCTTGATCGGCGATTGGTGTTTTGCTTTGTTCTTTCATTTCAATCACTCCGCTCTGGCCAGAAGCTTATAGAGGTTAGAGGAAATCTCTTTAGCTTTTGGTTTGGGTTTAAGCCAAGGACGCTTGGCCTCTTCTTTCCAGCTCAACCGCACTGGAACTGGTTCATCTTTCATCGGGAAGTAATAGTACCTTCCGCCTGACGTATCGTGCATGTATGACCCATGATAATACTCAGGCCATGTATGAGTTCTTCGGCCGATGATTCGTGTACCGAACATAATGCTCCTAGTGGCGACCTAGCCCAACTGAATAGATGTTGAGCTTAACCTTATACTTGCCAACTCGATTGAGTCTGACGTTCAAGGTCTCCTTAGTGCCAAGTCCCACAGACCGCTTAAGAATGTAGCCCTCCTCATGTTTAGAAAACATAATCCCGATTATTTCACGAACCAACTGCCAGTCTTCCGGCGTAGTAGGATCGTTGAACAATTCGATAGCTTGCTTGAAGCCGAGTTGCTTATGCTTGGCAGCTCCTACAAGCGCCCATTTGAAGGTCTTCACTACATCGACCAGACCAACCCATACTCGAGCTGGTGTGGCCTCTGTAGCGCCTTCAAGGTCAGGGACTTTGAAAGGTACGAACATCAAACCCCCTTAACGATCACGCAAGGTGTAGGACAGTGGGATCTTGAGAGCAGTCTCCCAGTTGAACTTGCACAGCCAGTTCTTCACGGAGTTCTCATACAGAATACCATTACGGACGTAGCGAGCGTGTTTTCCCAGACGTTCTTTGATGAACGCTTCGAACTTGGCGATATCGTCGCCGTATTCGTCAATGATGGTTGGGTAGAGCTTGTCGATCACCGCAGCGAACCAGACGATGTTCAGGCCGATCAGTTCGATCGAGTAGCGGTCGTCTTCAGGGATAGCGACCCATTCACGAACGCGTTCAAAGAACGCCGGAACGTTGAGCTCATCGCGAGTGTGGAACTCACCCATCATTTCCAGCAGGCGTTGTTGGGATGGTAGTTGTACGGTTGGTTTTACTTCAGTTACTTCAGACATGTGAAACTCCAAGATCTTAAAGGACGGTGTTACCGCCAGGGGTTTTAGTAGAGGCGCGCGCTGCCTTGGTGAAGGCGGCGTTGATATCGTTAACCAGTTCGTTGAGAGCTTTCTGGTTAGTGGCATTACAGCACTTGAGTTGTTTGATACCGGTGTTGGTAACCGACTTCAACAACTCTTCGACTTCTGCATCGATCTCACGGTGGGACATGCTGTTGCTCACTTATTCGATTGTGATGATGATTTGGTTATGGCCGCCACGGGTAGCGAGCCAGTTGTAGAACTTAGTCCTCCTGAGCTCCGCAAAGACGTGCTGAGGACTATCGATGTAGATAGTAGTAGCTTCGGGCAGAGGATCAGGCTTATCGTCGTTAATGGCCTTTATAGCCTGTTTGATATCGTAGGGTGTGACGATACGATCTTCAGGAAGATTAAGGCCGTAACCACGATCTTCGACGGATTTGCTGGCGTGACTAATGAGAAAATTACGCCAGTCACGGTTTGGAACTACGTACAGACTATCCGGTCTTTCGCTGAAGAGTTCAGCCAAGGCTTTAGATTTACCGCATTGTCGTGGGGCAGTGATACCTACAGTACGAAAGTCTCGCAAGTAGAAACCGGTGTCACAGCCAATCATCTTGCGGTATTCTTCAAACCACTCGGCATGAGTGGTGAACGGTTCGATCAAACTCTGCACCATCGCCTTAATATCGTAGGGTGGTCGTGAGGTAGTGAGCATTTGTAAGTCTCTTCAGTTTAGTTATCGACAGCATAAAAGCCCGGCGGAATGCCGGGCGTCTATGTTTAGTAGACAAGACGAGGGATCGAACCTCAGCCGTCGTTAGACCCTTAACTGCACTAGTTAAGGTACTCTTCTAGAGTATGCTCCAGCCATCTTCGCAGAGGCCATCTTGCCATGTATGTTGACTCCATCCCTGATTACCGAACACCCGGCGATAATCAGAAACCCTCATTCCCACGTCGGACCGCAGCTCGAAGACCGCTATCACAACTAACACGAATGAAGCTATAGCCCCTATGTCCCACAGGGAGTCATGTTTGGCCCCGAGTGAGAGAGTTGAACTCTCGACACTTCTGAACGACGAACGTAAGCGGCCTATGGCCAGCTGCCTAAAGCGCTTACGTACCGTATCGAACAGATAGCTGCCCAGCCCCAGCGGCTGACCAAGGGATGTAAATTGGGATTCCCAGATGGAATTGAACCACCGACCTCCCCCATGTTTTCCAAGTCATACCCAGACCGAAGTCGGGTACGTACGGAATCGAACCGTTGTGGGGGCGCTCTTCTACTGAGCTACAGGAATCATTAAAACGTTGAGCTTATCAGCTATGGTCTATCCTTTCAGAGGCGGGATTCGAACCCGCAATGGCGTTAGCCCACCGATAGACAGGCAGCCAGTGTCAATTCACTGACCTGGGGATGCGATCCCCGCGTATACCAATTCCGCCACTCGTTCTGATAAGCTCAAACTTGGGCGATCCTCCTGACGCCGTAACGTCAAGTTAAGACAGCATTTACTCAGGCGCAGCCGCTGCAAGGATCATATTCGACACTCGTTCGCTACATTGATGCGGATTACATCGTAACTTAACAATCAAGAAGGACACGAGCTACATCCGTCAGCAGTATAGCGAGCTGATCCCATTCCCATGGGTGCCGGGCTTTACTACTTATCTCGAAGGACTAGATAGGCCGCTTCGGTGATCTCTCCGAAGCAACTTATCCAATATGGCGCAACCAGGGGGACTCGAACCCCCGACCTCTCGCGTGACAGGCGAGCATTCTAACCAACTGAACTATGGCTGCGTAAAGGGTGGTGCCGCCTGCGGCCGACGTACTGAACGTTGACTAGCGTCGTGTTCCTCGTGTCGGGCGCAGGCTTGCACCATTGATTGGGACTTCCAAAAGGGATTGAACCTCTGGCCTCCGTCATGTATGTTTTCATTGCTCTACCATCTGAGCTACACCGCTTGCCATCTGTCTCGAAAGACACCAGCATTGAGCGATGACGGGACTCGAACCCGCGACACATGAGATAACGGCGCTCTACCAACTGAGCTATAGAAGTCATTGAATCATTCGTGAGTTGTAGACAACTCACTGATAATGCAGATCGAACCATCCTCGTCAGAGGTAAGGTCGGTGTAGTCGACTTGGTTGTAGACGCCACCATGGAACTGCAAGACCCGGTCAAACCAAGTGCTGCTCAACTTCAACGCGTTCTTCAGAGAAGGAACACCTTGACATGACGCGTTGACAGACACTGAACCGCTGGCTGTCACACCGATACTGATCTTGAACGGAACGCCCAAGGGTACGTCAGTGTGAAGCGTATAGTTAACGATTGTAGGATCAGCGAAACTACCGCGGAAACCCATCGTCAACTTACCTTTGTTCCAGAACACTTTCAAAGGAGGCGTTGTAGCATCCTTGACATGAATCTGTGCAACCACCACCTTCTGAGCAGAGTTGACTTTAGTAACAGTCATCGTCTGCCGGCTCCAGTGTTTAGCTGCGCTAGACAACGCCCAGTACTCTGGTTCCTTCCATTCAGTTCGAGTACGGTGAGTACTCTTACTAGACGCACCTTTAGTAGGTGCGGTGAATTGAACAGATCCGTCCTCGAGCATAGAAACAACCTCAGGACATTGAATCAATGCCAGAGATCCAAGCAGCTCTAAGGCGACTGGATTAGTTTCAGATACTGGAAGCGGTGTAGCGATCAGATAGGTACTGATATCTACGGACATGGATGTATAAACCTCGATCTATGCATCCATGCTGGGGAATTGGGGTGAACTCCAGGAATCGAACCTAGGACACACAGCTAAGCCTGCCGCTGCTCTACCAACTGAGCTAAGTTCACCATTACAACTAGAAAGTGGCTCCACGACCTGGACTCGAACCAGGGACCCAACGGTTAACAGCCGTTTGCTCTACCAAACTGAGCTATCGCGGAATAGAGTTCGAACAGGCCGCGAAATGCCCAGAGGGCGGCGGCACTACGAAGAGGCGGCTACGCGCGGCGCTGTTCGAACATCTTATTTACTACTTCCGTAACTTTTTACGGATGTTACGATAACAGGTGGTGAGCCTTAGCAACTTCACGGATCGCTCGAACGTATTTCTGCTCATGTCTGTAAGCATTCCGATGTTTGCATTCTTCAATGAACATCCCGACAGCAATGGCATTAGGCAACCCGGCGAAGATAGCGGCTTGTTCATCATCCATCAAACTACTAAAGCCTTTCAGCTCGTAGGTCAGACGGCGTAAGCGATGGTAACCAATCTCCTGCCATGTATCCATCAGATCCTTGACTCTGACCGCCGGATCTTCAGAAGTCTCGATGGTGACTACCAACCCCGCCTCTGTATCGCGCACAATGACGTGGTCACCAACTTGTGGCAACGAACATGTACCACCGAGGGTAAACGTCTCACCACCTTCCAGATCCATGAAGACCTGTTGGTTATCGTGAGATACAGCCACGACTTCAATCTTGTAGCTACCCGGCCTGAAACGGAATTCCATAAAAACTACCTCAACAAAAAAGAAGAAAGGTAAATGACAGAGGAGCCGAAGCTCCCCTGCCTCACACTCAAGCGTTGTGTGCTTCCAGCATTGTGTCAGTGTTGCTGCGGGCTTTCAGTGTTGCGAACAAACTGTAGCACCGGATCTGGTACGAAGCTGCAATCGCGATACGGATCGACTTAGGAGCGTCCACCAACGCGCCTAGAGACGGAGACCATGTCATCGTTGCAGGATCGTTTTCAAAGCGCTGGGCAAGCACCCAGAAGCCTTTACCAGGGATACCGTGATCCTGACCAGACTTACGCACAACCAGCGAAGTCATTACAGGCCAGTGATTAGCAGCGCACCACTCGAAGATATCGGTCAAGATAAGGCCTAACCGCATCGCCATCACGTTTCCGTGACATGGCAGATCGCAAGCCTGGGCGAGTTCTTCGTAAGTCGTAGTGCGTTGCTCTTGCGCTACAGTGATCAGGTAATTCAGGACACGTGTGTTGTCGTTGATACCTGTGGTTGTTTTTGCGGTAGTGTTTATAGTCATGTGACTTCCTTACACGCCGTGTGGCGCTTTATTAAACCCAACGGAATTGTTGGGAATTCATTTACCAGCGTCGATGATGTACTTCTGATAAGCGTCTCTCGGACTCATCAGGTTTGGATCATCGTCACCCTCATCCACATAGATGCGACTAACGCTGTCAGTCCAGACATTGTAGTCTGGATAAGCTTCGGTGATCGCCGTAGCGACTTCGTCAAGGGTGTGTACGCTTGGATTGAATGCAGGACCGCGAGGGCCGCGAGTCATAACAACGATGACACCTTCATCATGGACAGCTTTCAGCGACATAGTCGAATCATACTGCCGATCGCCGATCACGAGACTGCACTTAGGAGGATTCTCTTCTTCTGAGAACAACTCATTGATGAGCTCAGTCAGGAGAGTGGTGTCTTTGCATTCATTGAGCTTGGTCGTGATCTCAAGGACACTCATGCCGCGTCGGAGCATCCGGCTAGCCAGATGCATACGGAACATAGACACAGCTATCTCCCAAGGCATGGCAATCTCGTCATCGCTGTCAGCGTACATTTCAACGATCGGGCTACGCATTGGACGACTCCGCAACGCGCTTCTTGATTTCCGCCAAGGTGGTGGCGAACTTCATGATGCCTTCCATCGCCGCACAGATATCGGCGGATGGTTCCCAACCTTCTGGCAGCGAGTCCAGATGGTAGAAAACCTGGAACTTGGCACGAGAGATGGTCGAGCTATCTTTAGCGTCTTTATCACGCTTGATGATAACCTGATCCTTCTTCACACGCTCCACGTAGACCTTACTGCTGATGCGGTTCTTGGTGGTCTCGTAGATAGCGCGTTCGATGACGGGCTTGTACTGATGCGCCGGGGTTGGGTTCTCAGCCATCGCCTTCTTCAGGGTAGCCAGCGCTTCGTGGTTTTGTTGTGCAATGCTCATGCAGCTTCTCCTACTGATTCAGCGAAAGGTTGGTGTAGACGTTTGAGTACATCGAGGCCGGGCTTAATCGTTGCCATCAACCGCTGCATAACGCGCAGCGAATCGAAGTTACCCGGAGTTTCCCGTTTGGTGATCTTGCGGTAAGTGCTGTCGTACCAGAATGTTACCCCTTCAAGCTTGAAGCCGAATGCTACTGCTTCGACAATCATAGCTTCAAGGTCCCGGACGTGCTGAATATAGTCAGCGAATCCGGTGAATTCGTATTCCGGAGACTTGACCAACCAGACTCCAGTGTCATCGTTAGTCTTCCAGCAGACCACGATGGTGCCGTACTTCCCTTGGAACAGGATGTAACGGCCTTCTTCCCACTCGCCAGCCAAGCGACGTCCAATGAACTGCTTGCCGTCGGCATGGGTAGTTGCTTTGGCGATGACCATCGCATCGTCAATGGCGACCTTGTAATTACAGAAAGCTACTGGAACAAGATCAACTTGTTCACGACAGACTCGTTCCCAAGCCTCGTTGTAAAGGGATTTACTTAGCATGTGTTAACTCCTATCTGCAATATTAAACGCCGTGGCGTGCTATTTCGATTACAACCTTAACCATCACTAATGCGACGGCCAAGCCTAGTACGGTAACTGCAACCTTTGCAAAGCTTTGTAGCTTATCCATTATTGCTGAGGACTCCTAATGTTGTTGTGGATTCAAGTGTGTAATGTGTTACTGAATTTATTTATAGCGCATGACATAAGAGGCGGGAATCCCCGCCTCTGTATGCCGTCAGTTACTTCACGAGCAGCCGATACTCATTCAACATATCCCAGAACACCTTCGTAACGCCCTCGGTGAAGAGATGCTGATCCTTAGGACCATTCTCAGTCACGCGGTTGCAGTACGCCAACAGGTTCGCTTCATCAGCGCGGGAGTAAAGCTCATACCCCAATACCGCTCTGGCGGTTGGTTGAATATTCGCTGGCAGATAACTGATAGCGTGGGTCAGGTCAAAGCAGACCGACTTGCAGAAGAAGGCGTAGCGGGAACGCACCACAGCTTCGACGTGCTTACGGAAGTTGTCCCGATGGTAGAACGCCTGATTGATGTACTCGCTTTCAACCACGACCCAGTTGACGCCCAGTGCAGCGGCAGCCATCAGTTGGTTGTGGAAACCTTCGTACATCTGAGCAAACCGAGGATCGTCTTCAAACGGACTACCCATCCAGAGTTGGCTGGACACGTCGGCGTAGCTGGCGATCTCAGCGGCGCGAGCCTTACTGTTGGCCAGATCATCGAGCAGATCTTCGAGCGGCATGAATTCAACGGTGAACTCAGGCTTGGCCGGATCAACAGGACGGGTTTCGATATCCGTCTTACCGACCAACTTCAGGAAGAACTGTTTAACGCGCTCCCACAAAGTGCGCTTCTTCAGCTCCTGAGAAGTCATGACCTCAAACGGGAAGCTGTGAGGCATCATCTTCACGTTAGCAACCGTAACGATGACGTTGATACGGTTAGGACTGGTTTCCATGGCCAGCATGTGGAGCGGATACCAGCCTTTACCGGTAAAGGCAAAGCAGGTGTCAATCAGGTAGCTAGGGATGTTAAGCATTGGATGTCCTTATTTCTCGATACGTTCAAAGGTGTGGTAGGTGTGTGATGGGACGCGGAGTTCAGGGAACTCAGCATCTGGTTCGAATACGTGCTTGAACTCGACCTGCGTCCAGACGTCTTCAGGGAAGCGCATGTTCTTAACGCGGGTGTCGTACTTCGGCGCGGACTTGTGAACCAACGTCAGGTAAACGTAGTCTGCAAGCCCCATGCCTTCTTCGTAGATCGAAGCGCCACCAGCGAGGAAGATGATCGGGGTCTTAAACGAACGTGCGTTCTCGATAGCCTCAGGAAGGCTGCTGGCGCTGTAGACCTTGTTCTCTGGATCATGGACTTCAGATGCGAATGCCGGATCACGAGTGAGGACGATAACGATCCGATCCTTCAGAGGACCTGGAAGCGATTCGTAGCTACTGCGCCCCATGATCAGGACGTTACCAGTGGTTAGATCCTTGAAGCGCGGGAGATCGCCTTTCAGCTTCCACGGGATGGTGTTCTTGTAACCGATCTCACCATTGATCGTGGAGGCCAGAATCATGGCGATGCGTGCTTTCTTAGACATACGTTGGCTTCTTATTTAGGCAAAAGAAAAGGTAAGTCAAAGGGGAGCCGAAGCTCCCCGATCACTCAAGCGGATTGTTGCAGTTGCAGCTTTGCTTGTTCCTTACGATGACGGTAACGGAAGCGGTTCAGTAGGACGAGGTAATTACCTTTCCACTTAGCCGCATCTTCCGATAGCAGTCGATCGGTCTTCAGATCTTGTTGGTACTTCATACCGGAGCGGAAGTTCCAATGGTGGCGCAGAAGACGCTCGTAGTAAAGTTCTTCCAGATGGTTAAGTTGCATACCCATCAGGAGATCAGCTGAACTACCCGGAACAGGACGCTCCATTTGAGGATGACCAATTCCCATGTGCTTCTCCAGGGCTTTGATATCCTCCAAGTCTTGGGCGAACTTCTCAGGTGACCGACCCACGTATATTGTCAGCCTGCGCTTGAGAGCCAAGAGGGCTTCAGGAGCATGGCAGTAAACCCCATCGATACACACAGGCTTAAACGTAACGCCAGCGTGAAGCGAGATGTACGCATTAACATCAATGCATTTCCCGAACATCCCTTCGTGAGTTGGATATCCACGACGACGATTGACTTCGTAGAAGTACGGAGTCACGTCAAGATCGATATCACTGGTCTCCTTACGAAGACCCATCATTACCAAAGCCCCACCAAAACCCACAACGGCATCTTGGGCTTGCAGATTCTCACGCACCAAGTAATCGTTATATAGTTTCTTCAGTTCGTTCTTTTTCACGTAAAAGGCCTCCCCGGCCGATTGCTATTATTTAAAGTTCTTAATGCGGTTCATCATTTCGTCTGGAGTAACGCGACCAGCTTCCAGTTCGGTAAGCAGGTCACTGTAGAACGCGTTGTAGCGATCCAACTCCTCTTGGTCTTTACGGTAACCAGCCATCACTTCTTCGTGACGAGCTTGATCAGCTTTGCGCCACTCACCGGTACGGCGAATACTTTCCTCAGCATCTTTACGTGCCCGCTCAGTTCTGGCTTGAGCTGCTTTGATCTTTTCATCAGAGTCCTTGAGAGAGCGGTCAGTCTTGTCCTTCTGTTCCTGATACGATTGGTACGATTTATAACAACCTACGGCAGCGATGCCAAGGCCGATTACACCGAGGCCAATTTTGAATGCGGATTCAATACTCATTACAGACCTCCACGGTCGTTGATGATACAGTTTATGTAAGCTGACTATGTATGACTGTAATAAAGTTAACTACACTAACAAAAAAAAGGCAGGGGAATCACCCCCTGCCGCTATGCCGTCAAATCAAATCTTTCGGCATCGTCACCCAGTGCAACACAGCTACAGCGAGTAACAGTACGACCATGTTCCAACGAGCTTTCCACCCCCAGCGCAACCAACCCTTGAACCCCACGTAGGTACGCCAGTTACCCAGCTTACCCCGATGGGAGTACCAGTGGACAGTCCAGTAGATCAGCGCGCAGAGAACGCCCGTGATTGCAGCTACTACCCAGTACATGATCATTCAGAAGCTTCCTTAGCCAGTTCTGCTGCCTCACGTTCCTTCTTGATCGGCTCGTAGTAACGACCGAGTAGTCGGTAGAGGTGTTTGGACATGTTGACGGTGGTGCCGATAGATCCTGGAGCATCCCAGTCCATATCGTAATCGAAGTATCGGTAGATGAACTTCGCCACCGCAGCAGAACGGATACGACCTTCACCACAATGAACCACGATGTCTTCACCATTACAGCTATCGATGAAGTCGACGATCGCTTTGGCGGTTGCTTCAGTCGGGCCTTTATCACCCATGTCCTGATAGTCGTTCGGGTAGAAACTCAGCGTCAGAAGACGCTTGTGCTCAACAGAGAACCGAGTGAAATCGTTCGGGCTGTTCAGCGAGATCATGTTTACCGGAACCGACATTCCAGATGCAACTTGTTGCGGAAGGAAGCTTACCTTACTCATTCTACTGTCCCCTGTGCAGTTATTGCTTTTAGTCCCCGCTCTGGGCAGGGTTCGATTGTAACGCCGTATTGTTTCAACCCATCCAGCGCCTCGGCGTAGTTGCGCAGCTGGAAGTTCTCAGAGGCCAACGTCTTGAACTCAGACGTATACAAACTGACCTCACGTTGCCTTACGCCATTGCTAGCGATCTTGGCGTGTAGTCCTTCGGATGTAGCGTGGAAGCCATGCATCTTGAAATAATGTCTTGCGCGGAACAGTTGCAGCGAGAGGCTAACCATGACACTTAGCCCCAATGCTTGTACGACGGGTATTCGCTATCGCCGGTATGACTTCTCCGGACATCGGCGATATACTCTTTAAGCTCAGACATTGCTGTAACGAGATCAGGTGCGAAGTGAGCGAACTTGATCGGCTTAATGACGTTACCGGAATGGAAGCGGCGAGTGTCTTTGAATACCAGATCGAGGTAGACGGAGATCATTACGATCTTCTCGACAGCAATGCACTTATTCGACTGTTCGATAACGTCCGGCGTCAGAAGCGTGAATGAGCTGTTAGCCGCCCACATCACGAGACTACCTTCTACGCCTTTCTTGCAGACGACGATACCTGTCTCTACATTAGAGCGCTTGAACTCACCGAACCATGTAAGGGCAGCCGTTGGTGCTGAGAGGTTATCGATGTTGGCTCTTTCGAACTGACGACGAATCACCCGTTCTTTAGCCGGCGCATAAGCTTCCCATTCAGACCTGTCAACGACTTGAGTGCTGAGCAGAAGCTTTGTACCGAGTTCAAGTTGCGCGAGCGCTGTAGCGACTTTAGCGGCTTCCTTACTGGTATCAAACGTCCCGTTCATTGTGGTGACTTCAAAGTCAGCAGGAACAACAGGTGCGTGAGTATCGGCGAAGTCTTTCAACGGCCAGTTGATGACGCTTCGTTTAGGCCCCATCGCTTCAGCATCGTGGACACGCTTAATGATGGAGTCGAGGTTGAGTGTTTGAGTGGCGCTGATAACGATGAAGTAATGGCCAGTCTTCTTGTACTTGACGATGTGGACAAGTTGAGGCCGGTGGCGAACTCGAGTATCCATTAATTAAACTCCCCTTAATAAAAGTTACTGCAAACAAAAATTAAAATGTAGATGTAGCCCCACGCCCTAACTGCTGGCGTGGGGTATACCGGTTAAGCGGTTGGTGCGGTTGTGACGTAGGCGAACTTGGTATTGAACTCGGTGACAACCACGTCGGTAATCATCTTGTCAAACCACGCTGTTACCAACAATGCACGTACTGCATCGTTGAGGTACTCGAGCAGCAGGGTCTGGTTCAACGTGCTGAGTGCGATTGGATAGCTTTCCAAAGTCACAGCGGCAGTGAAACTGCGTTCACCGATGGTTACGATCACCAGTTGATGGCCTCGTTCGATTGCCTGATTGACTGCGGCGCGGGAAGTGTTGACTTCCATCAGGTTGTCGAGAACGAACATGTAGTCGGTCTCACCATTGCGGGTCAATACCGACATGGTGTTACGATTGTAGTGTTCGCCGATAGGTCGAGCGAGATATTGCTGTGGCGGTGGGCCAAGACGACGCATGCGACGATGCATAGGTTCCATCGAAGTCAGCATCGGATTGAACTCTTCCACAGTACCGATGGTTGCAACAGCGGCTGGGATGTAATCGCTGTAACCACCATCACGCAGAGCTTCGCTGATTGCCACGTCGTACGCATTGCGCAGGGCTGTGGTGTATTCGCCTTCTTGCGGGTGACCTGGCAGTTTTGTCGTGTGAATGTAGAACACTTTCGACCCGAGGGTCTTGTTCGATTCCAGAGTGACCCACCCGCGCGGCAGATGTTCTGGATCGGTAATCGTCACCAGTTTGTCTTCGGCGTAAACGCGGACAAAGCCGAGGTCATTCGGCAGAGTGCCGACACCGAAGTTGACGACCTTGTCATCACCCTTGACGCTGTCGAGGATTTCCAGCATGGCTTCCGGCAGGACATCAGTCAGACCTTTCGGTAGAGCGCCGAGTTCGGTCTTCAGACCCACTTCAACTTCGCCGATGTTGCGGGTTGGTTTCTGGACAGGCTCTTTGACGGCAGGTTTAGCTGCTGCTGCCTTCGCGCCGGGTTTAGGACCAGGTTTAGCGCCAGCAGGCTTAACGGCGGGTTTAACAGCTGGCTTTACAGTAGCTTTAGCTGCGGCTGGTTTCTTAACTTCAGATTTAGAAGTGGTAGGGGTAGTGCGTGGCATGCGATGTTTTCCTAATAGTCGATGTTGTCGTAAAGTTGTAGGGATTGTTCAGCTCGGCGAATCATTAAAGCACGAAAGCCCATGGGCCAATCATTCATTGCGGACATCAATAAGCCAGCAGCTGATTGCAGGTAGAAGTGACTACGAATACCAATCTGGTGTGGGGGAAGATCCAACCAAGACACAATGATTCGTTCATCAGTTACCTGTTCAGCATACTTGTACTCGTGCAGCGTGTGACGCGTGTAGTTAAGCGCATCTTCAGAAAGCCAGATGCTCAGACCACCTTGTTTCAGTTCACGTATAACGTCGATGGCGCCTAACTTACCCCCGGTCAACGTGCCCAACCTCGTCAGGTTTTTCCTGACTATGTCGTAAGGCATAAATCCTCCCGTATGGCAGTAAAGAACGCCCACCGACGTTTCCGTCGATGAGCGCTGTGTTTAGAAGATTGCGATCATTTGAAGATAGACCCTACCTGCTGACCAGTGTCGGCAGGAGTTGGACAACCAATACCGTAGTCGTGCATCTGCCAGATAACAGCTCCGACGATAGCAAGCACGACTACGAACCCAGCCAACCAGAAGGTCGCTCGCCGAGTAAGGATCGGTTCTTTATTGAAGTTACGTTCGATTTCTTTCTCGCTGAACACCTGGAATCCAGTCGCGTACGAGAATGTCAGATAATCACCGGTGTGTAGGAACAGGCGACGATCAGGCAGATTGAAACCGCTCTTGATATTACCCGAGTACTGAGGGCACAGGTTCGTAAGCATAGCTTCGATCTTGTCTGCGTTCTTCCCGTCGTACTTGGTCATGATGAACAGCGACATCTTGCCCAGAGTTCGGTGCGTGTAGAAACGCTCCGGAATCAATGTACTCATGATGGATTTCCCCATGAACAGCGTTAAGTGCTTGGTCTCTTTTGTAATGTGTGCCTATGTTTCTTTTACTTAGAACTTAATGACCGTAGTGGTCTTTGGGTCCATGCCTCTTAGGGCATCGCTGAGCTCATCGAGGTATTGATCAACGCGGTCAACGCTAAGTGCTACCGGTTGGAGCTCTTCCTTCTCTTGCTCCTCACGATGCTTCTTTACCGGATCTACCCAATTAGGATTGACCATGATGGTGAACTTCACGTTTGGATCGGCGTGGAGAGCCTCATCGTTAATGCACTGCATGTCGAAGATCGACTTGTACGGCAGTTCGACACGACCGTCAGTATCAGCGAGCTTGTCGACCTCACGGTACATGTTGTAACTCAACGCCCGCATGTCCAGCATGTTTGCGAAGCCTTCCGACATCTCTTCGACAGAGCCATCCTTCAACAGCAATGGTACAGTAGCACTCTCCCATGTAGCTGGGAAACGACTCTGCTTGAAGCGGAGTACGTCGTTCAGCGAGCTGGAGTCATAAGCCACGGTGAAGAACTGCTTAGCGATGGAGTAGACGAACCAATGGTTCTCCATCTCTTCATCGTCTTCGAAGATAGAGTCGTCACGAGTCTCCATCGACCGGATCAGCTCAGCCTTATCCTTGAAGAACTCAAGAAGAGTAATGCTGACAGGTTCTTCGATAGTGTTGAAGAAATCCAGGAGGTCAGCCGAGCGTTCAACGACCTGAGGGTGAGTCTTCTTCACCGCATCAATCAACGGCGTGAGTACGAGATGTTCTTCGATCGGCCGGTTGATGTGCTTGATGTACTCTTCCAGATCGCCGAAGATAATTACGTGTTTCTTTATGATCGGCATTTACAGCCTCCTACGGGTTAATAGCCAGATAACGATACTGCTCAATAGCCCGGAGCATTTCACGGGTTTGTGGATGCTGGATCTTACGCTGCTCCAGAATACTCACGACCTTAGGGCGGAAGATCTGGAGGTCTATGGCACGACTGCCGTCGTTAGTGATGCAGTGAGGAACCTGCCCAAGACCGAGAGTAATTAATTCTCGGAACCCATCGTTCGTGAAATTGATGAAACAGGCTTCTTCCAGACCGTTGCCGTCATAGATCGCTAGGTCAAGACTCATACTTCACTCCGCTTTTGTAAAGAATAACCACATCGAGGTCACGGGTAGCACCTTCCCGTACTTCTACGGAATCACCAATCTCCAACCCTTGCAGTGTAATGATCGCAGGAGTGAAGTTAGACAGGACGCCGGTGATCTCATCGACAGTCTTCATGCATCCATCTGGAAGCACCTCAAGACAACGCCAACGCATGACTACTTTAATAGCCTTCTGTGCGTCAGTGAGGTCTTCTGGTTTAGTCCAGACTTCTGTAGCGGCGGTCATAGCCAACCCGCCCTGATCATTTCATGTACCCAGATTGCAGCGTGACCAATACCCATCACTACTGCGATACCGACTGGAACAGCCAGAACGATCTGTAGCTTATTCATGCGAACTCTCCTGACACAAAGCCGGGGATTGACCCCGGCTGTATGCTGTTAAAACAGTTTACGTAGGATGCGCTTAAACCACCGCTTGAAGTCAAGCCATGGATTAGCATTGAGTAACTGCCGACGTAGCCTCTCAGCCTTACCAGCAGCCTTACCGCGGTCGAATGCTTCCCACCCATCGTTACGGGAACGTCTAGTCCAGTTGAACTTCTCTTTACCGAGTCCGACCTTATAACCGTACTGGTAAAGTTGGCGGTTGCGTTGAGCTGTCTTACTCATGCCGACGTAGGATTGCGGATAGCGTCACGAGGCTTCATCTCCCAATCATAATCGATCAGGTCGTTGTGAGCATTACCTTGCAGGTTGTATCGTTCTTTGGAGACCGAGATCTTCACGAAAGTACGGAAGCCAGACTTGTCCTGAACCGGCGGGCGGTGGATGTTGTACTTATCCAGACGCACCAGCTTGTTCTCGCCGTAAGTGCGGATACTCTCAGGCTTAACTTGCTGCTCCAGTTCGATCAGAGACAGGTGGTGATCTTCGCTCAGCTCGAAGTCCTGAATGGAGAACTCGGTTGGGAAGTGGTCAGTCCAGATGTAGTTGAGGTCATCTGTGCCGAAGCCATCCGAATGCCAGCCTGGGCGGTTACCCATGTTGTCAGGAGTAACGAACAGGTGTTTCACTGAGACGTAGACATACGACGTCTCTTCTTCCCATGGAATCTGACGTACCAGTGGGCGAATCCAGTTCAGGTTCTTTGGGATGAACACGCGATCCATACCCGGCATGAAAATCGGGAGATATTGCACGAAACACATCTCGACCTTAGCCTTAACCAAGTCGATAGGGAATTCGCCGATTACTTGTGGTTCTTGTCCGTAACGCATGGGTTATCCTTATCGCTTGGTTATTGTGGCGTGGTTCCAGCAGAGCTTATAAACGTTGTTCAGTTCAGCAGGGCCGATAACGCCGACGCTGTCCTTCTCAACACAGTCAGCCATTCGTTTGGCAGCGTCATTAAGTTGGACAGTAGGTTTGTGGATAGAGGCTTGAATGGCACTTCCAGCAGCAGCGCCGATTACAACAAAGAGAAATGCTCGCAACATCATGAAGCTCCGATAAGAAATTGGTTCTATAGGGTAAGCAAAAAAGGTTGATAGTTACGCCGGGGAATTCCCCGGCGCACTCGATGTGATTACTCGGCTGGCTTCGCCGGGTATTCGGTTTGTTCAATTGGCGCGTCAGTGAAGATCTGAGCCTTCTTGGACATCAGTGGATCTGGATCGTTTGGATCGAGCTGCACGCTGAGGTGACCGCCGACATTGCCACGGTTGTTGGACAGACTCGCCATCAGTTCAGCCGCATGTTTGCGGTGGCCGATGATTGGGACGTGGACGTATTCAGGGGTCATGCGCTGATCGAACGCAGTGCCGTGAGCTTCACAGCCACGGCGATGCTCAGCTTCGATCAACGGTTTCAGGGTGCCGTACATGGTTTCCGTGAAGTCAGCTTCTTGCAACTGAACCCACTCGCCGTCAAGGCGTTTGTCGATAGTGAAGGCAGCCTGAACTGGGAAGACGTTCAGGACATCTGTACGATCTTCGCACAGTTCTTCGATGGTGGTGATGGTGGCTACGTGAGCCACCGGGATTTCATCCGAGTTTGGGATCAGGGTCATCCGGAACTCGTCCGACAGGTCGATGATGTCTTTTGGTTTTGGTGATTGAAATGTTTCTTTGGTCATGAATCTTACTCCGGGTAGTAAATGGGTGAGTGCTTCGATGAATGTTGCGTTGGGGTTTGTTTCACGGAACCTAGCAGCACGTTCAGTTATTTCAGCATCTGCTTCATGGTAGGCGCTGTAGTCAGCTTTATGTTTCTCTAGGTTCTCGTAGTCTAGCTTATACTCAACCTTACCTGGTTGGGCGAAGTTAGTGATAGAGTCGAGTGTGTACGATGGAGCGCCTTGATCGCGTTTCTCTCTCCAGAGTTTATAGAAAGCCATTCCGTCAAGGGTAAACGGTTGTTGGTTCATTCGAGTTCATTCCTATTCCGCATCGCTTGACATACGCGAACACACTTCTTCTTCCCGACTAACTGGCACGCTAGACAGGCTTTCAGTTGTGAGTCGCGTATGGATTCGAGAGCTTCATCGGTGAACCCTAAGAGTTTGGCTTTAAACCTTATCTCAGGGTCATCGATTGGATGCGGCGCCTTACCGCTCAACGAACGGTCCGTTTAACGACACCGCTTGCGAAGAGATCATCCAGAGGAACAGGAGGTCCTAGTTCCTTAGGTGGTTCGATCGGGATAGTTACCTTGGGAGGAGCTACCCAGAGCGGGATCTTGTCAGTTGGAACGAGATCTACATCAGACGAGAGAGTGGCGCATACCCACCACTCATCCTTGTTGTACTCGCGCAACAAATGCCCATGAGTGCCGTGTGGACTCAAGGCGTACTTACAGGTGACCTCACCCCGTACCGTACGTTCCCTGATGAAAGCAATGTCCAGTACGTCATCGAGAGTTTCAACATCTCCCTCAATGGGCGCTCTAGCGATATCTATAAACGCTGGCCAATACTCACGATAATGGATCATGGCCGTTACACCGCAACAGGCATTGGGATGTTTGGCTGAGGTTTGTAGCCCTCGATCTTGAAGTCCTCGAAAGTGAAGTCATCAATCTCGGCAATCTTGCGTTTGATAATGAACCGAGGATCACTATCTTCGCTGGACTCACGAGCCAACTGCTTGGTGATACCTTCCAGCTGATTCACGTACAGGTGGCAATCACCACCTACAATGATCAGACGGTCAGTGTCATGGCCGGTGACGTGTGCAACCATGTGCGTCAAGGCCGCATACTGCGCTACGTTGAACGGCATACCCAAAGCGTAGTCGTTGCTGCGCATTACCATCAGCGTCGAGATAAGGCGTGGATTAACGCCAACTACAGCGTGTTCGCAGAAACGCTTCACATAACCGTAGAACTCTTCATCTTCTTCGTACTTCTTCTCGAAGGACTGAACAGTCTCGATTACGTGAGTGCCGTAGTCTTCGCTGATTGCTTGGCGTAGACTTTGCAGCATGCCAGCTTTCTCGAGGTCATCGAGGATCTGGCCAGCTTTCTTCGGATAGCTGATGAACTGGAAGTACAGATGGCATGGAGGTAAAGCAGCTTGCCATGTACGACCTGGGTTCCATGCGTTAACGATCATACGGCGATCGTCAGGGTTCTTGCGCAGCATGTCGATGCAGTTCTGCAACTGGTCGATCTCGCGGTGCATGACGTGATACATCTTGACAGGTCCTGGCATCCCACGACCCCACGCACTATCAGAGGTCAGGTTACCGGCGATCTCGTAACCTTGCGCGACGTACTCGTCGATCTGATCGCTGCTGACGATCTGAGTATCCTGCCAACGGCGCCATTGCACGCCGTAGCTGCCTTGACCGATATCAGCTTCCAGAAGTGGGTACTTCGGAATATCGAAGTTGTCCATGATCTTGTTGATAGCGGTGACTTTAGTCGAACTGATCTCGACGTCAACAAACTTACCTTTGTGGAAGACGACGACCTTGTACGGCTTATCACCTAGGGCGACTACATCACCGAAGTTGAAGACGATCTTGTTGATCTCGTGCCAGCAGAGGGTCATGTTCTTCGCAACACGCTTCAGTCGAGTCTGGATACCGACAGGCTTACCACCACCGTTCTCGTTGTACTCAGGAATACCGAGATTACCGAGGAAGGTCCACAGTGCATCGAGATACGCTTTAGGGCGGTTGAAGTATTCGACCAGATTGCCATCGGCATCCTGCACAACAACCGCGTAACTGCCGATGCTGCCGTTGAACTTCTTGTACTCGAGGATGTGTTGGATGATGATGTCGCGATGACCGGCATCAACAGCCACCTGAATACGCTCATCGAGCGAATACACAACACGCTTCGGTTCGTCGTAGACGGCAGTGCCCGGAATGAACCAGTTGTCCCAGATTGAGACGTTGTTGTCTTTCAGAAGCTTCAGGTTGCTGGAACCCGAGATGAACATCAGGTTCTCCCAGCCCCACGACTTGTTGAAGACTTCTTTGGTCGACGGCAGCGGGATCTTCTTGTCGCTGATGTCGTAGTCCATTACAAGGCCAGGCAGCATGAGAGTGCCCACGCCAGTACGGTCGCCTTTAAGGTAACCGGATTCCATCAGTGTTTGATAGAGGTTGTGTTGGATACGATCTACTTCATTCAAAGACATGTACAGCTCCTATTTGCAACGATTGCTAATGTAGTAAAGGTATTCGCCACGGCCATTGGAATCACCGCGCGCTGAGATGTGGCCACCAACCTTCCAGTCTTCCGTAAGGTAAGTAAGACCGACTTGTACGCCGTAGGTCTTCTGGATATAGTTGGCGATGAGTTTGCCGAGGAACGGCCCGTTCAGTAACGAACGTGTTTCGGAACAGGTGTAGAAATGGGACGTCAGCATGAAGTAGACCCGCGCCATCTTCGTAGAGACAGAATCTTTACTCAGTTGGACAACGACCCATCCGCAAACAGTAGCGCCATCAAGCGAATCGTTCGGAGAATCGAGAGTCAATGTTAACCCAGGGAGGATACTGACTTCATTAAGACCACCCGACGATTCAATAACAAAACTTGCGTGGTGAATCACTCCACCGTCTTTGGTTTCCATGACGTCATGGACATTGATGATTGACATAACCCCACCCTCAATAAAAAGAAAGGACACAAAGCCCCACCGAAGTGGGGCGTCATGTTTACAGCTGTTAGATCTTCACCACGACTGGATCAGCGGTGAGTTGAACGTAAGGAACCAGTTTGCTGGTGATGACCTGCTTAACGACAGCCTTGAACGCAGTGTCGTCACGCTGAGCGAATTGCTCTTCAGACCAATCCACGTAAACGTTACCTACCAGGTCGACCGCCATTCCCGCCGTCTTGACAGAAACATGAACCTTGTGGGTAGGAATCAACTCACCTTCACCGACCTGGTCTTCGGGTTCCTTGAAACAGATGCTGACGCCAGGGATCGGGTACATCCAACTCGTTGTGAAGAAATCGCGGACTTTAAGACTCATGGTTCGATTCTCTTAATAGGGGAATACAAACCATGAGATCACTCGGTAACGAATTACTTCATGATGACTGGACGTAGCTTCTTCAACGATTCGGTGAAGTTACCCAGCAGGTCGTTAGTGACCTTAGCTGTCATCTCACCCATCTCGTTAATATAAATAGACTTGATGGTTCCGTAGATCTTCTTACCACCAGCGATCTTATAAACAAATTGACCAGTACCCGGCATCCAACCTTCAGGCGGCAATGCTTCCAACTCACCCTCTTCCACAGGTACGATGCCTTCGTCCATCAACGACTTCTGGAGTCGTGCAATGATTTCCGAGTTCATGCTGCGGTGGTGACCCCTTGCAACCTCAGCGATAGTTTCGCGCATGCCGTCTGGAAGACGAACTACGAACTTATCAGCCGAACGCGAAGAGTAGGTTGCTTGTTTCAATGGTTTCATACTGTAACTCCGATCTAGATTAATGGTTAAGTGACAATTCGGTAATGTATGCTTGTAAATAAGTTGACGGCATAGAGCCCGGCCGAAGCCGGGCTTATGTTACTTGACGGACTTAACGACCAAGCCTTTCAAGCCGAGGTACATCTTGTTGACAACCATGTTCAGAACGTCATCGTACGAGAACTCGTACCAGTCACCAGCGCATGGGAACAGGCCAAGCATCTGACCCCAAGTACGATCGTCATCAGGGAAGTGATGCATCCAGAACTTCGCTTCATCCGTATCGTCGAGGTTCCAGCCGTAGTCGTCTTCTTCGTAGTCGTGGCTACGGACAAGGATACTCAGGATGGAAACGATCTTACGGATAGCGCCTTCGCTGAGAGCGCCCATGGTTTCAGGACCTTTGCCTGGGCTACCGAGGGACAGCTTAGCGCCATGACCAGAGTAACGGACATCGACAGCCAGGTTACGGAAGTCAGGCAGCTCAATACGGCCGAGCTTGATCTTCTCCATGTCAACGCGAGGCTTGGCGTACTCCAGTGCTTCTTTAGGAGACATCTTCTCGCATTGCTTATAGATCTTCTCAAGCGCATTGCCATACGCTACACGCGCAGGGATGAACTTCTTGTAGAAGGCTTCGATCTGCTTGGCATGGGTCTCGACATCAGACAGCCAGTTGTTCGACCAATGCTTCAGATAGAAGTGGGTGTTGGCGCCACGCACGTCGATCGGACCTTCACGCAGTTCCATACCGGCCAATGCATTAGGATCGTTAGACAGCTTCTCGATCATAGCGTCGCTGACGTTGTCTGGAATGTCGTCGATAGTCTTACTGGACTTGAACAGATCCAAGATAGACGATACAACGCCTTCCATCGAAGCATCGCTAGCCTTCTCGTGAGCTTCGCCCTTCTCACGTTTACGACGTTGGCTGGTACGCTTCTTCTTCGGTTTCTTCTTCGAATCTTCGGCGTGGTCAGGGAGATTCTTGTAGAAGTCTTTATTCTTCTTCTCCATCTCCTTGTCGGCCTTGTGCCATTCCCGAGCAGCATCCTGATCGATGTGGCGTTTCTCTGCAAACTCTTTGTTATACGAAGCGATCTTCATGAGATCATATTGCTTCTTACTATTACTAGGCATCCCACACCTCGACCAAAAAAAAAGATTAACAATGAGGGTGGCTAGGCCACCCTCACATATCGTTACATTTACTTGACGAACATCATTTTCAGAGCGTCACGGTCTGGGTATGGGATGTCGCAACGGGTGTTCAAGATGTAGGCGCCGATGTAGGAACCGATGATGATACTCATGCAGAAAGCTACGAAGACTGGAGTGTCGATGTAGTAGATCCAGACGGCTGCGATTACGATGTTTAACAGAAGCATCATGCGGCGAGCGAAGGTGGTCTTGAAGCCCCAGTCACCGAGAGTGAAGAAAGCCATGGCAACTTCTTCCCAGCGTTCTTCTGGTTTCAGTTTACCGATGATGTAGCCGGCCACCATGGTGATGATCATGAACATGATTACAGCTGGGATAGTGAAGATGATATCGAGCATTTGTTTGTCCTCCACGGACGTTAATTACAAAGGGTATTACGATAGGGGTTTGGGTTCAACGAGTTACAAAGCGCGCAGCAAGGTACAGCGATAAAGCTACAACGAGTGCGATGGCTTGCTCAATAGCTAAGAAGCTAAGAGTGCCGATCAAGTGGAAAGACCACGATCCGTAAAGCAGCACTGCGAGTATCGGCAGAGTCACTTTAACGTATCGGGCTATCTTCCCATTCCAACCGATAGTGACGCAGCAGCAGCCGTAGATGCGGGTGACTGTTACTGCGCCGTTATCCTTCAAATGCTTCCAGACTACGCGGGTACGTACTGTAGCGAAGTAGATGAAGAGTAGGCAGATGATGATGTCTGCTACGGTTTGGAAATTCATGGGGCGTCCTCCACGGACAGTGGGTATCAAAAGTCAGCGCATGACTACGTTAGTAATGTATGCATGAATATTTTTAGATTGCAATAATTACTGCGCTGCGAATGCTGCGTGCTGTGCCTTGTATTGCCCAGCTTCGTCGAAGATACCGGTCGAGTATGCAGTCGATACGCCAATGCTCAGGATCATGCCAACGAGTACCAGTTTAACTTGTTTCATGTTACAGACCTCCTCGGTCGTTAGGGGTGAGTTAAATGTAGCCGCGTTTGCTAAGTTGTTTCAGGATGATCTGCGATACCACTACGACAGTGACACCTACAGCTACAGCGCGGGCAAAGTTTGCCATGGTGTTTCTCCTTTAAGGTATAGATTCGTGTTGACTATATGTGACTGTAAATTCTTTGATTACGATTACAGCACAAAGCCCGGCCTGAGCCGGGCCTTATGTCTGCTGTCAGATCAGCTCATCAATAGCCTTAGGTTGCGAACGCGGTAACTCCACCGGGTGGATAGATAGCGCTTTGTGTTGGTAAAGATCGCCACCATCGTGCCGCCTGTGCGTTTCTCCGCCACTGAAGACGTACATGTATCCTCCAACGGTCGTTACTCCTTTTGTCTTGAGGTTGTTCTCAACCCGTTCAAACACCTGAGCACAGTAGTAGGCGCTGCTGATGTTGGAACGGAATGTCTTGGCACGGTAGTTAACTTCAGCGCAAGAAGGGGTTAGGGAGTAATCGAAACGATTAACCGTCCAACCTTCTTCAATCAGCCATGCTTCGATACGTTCAATCTGAGCGCTCTCAAAGGCCATGGTCTTTACTTGCGTGTTGCTACTATTGTCAGTTGACATAGGGGTTTGCTCCTAGGGATGTAGGCGGTGAATGATCCGTCTGGATTCATGACTGCTTCGAACTCTGGAGCAGTGCGCGCATGTAGACGGCTGAGGAATTCATCAACTCTCGCTATATACACTTCTTTAGGAACGGCTTTATCTGTATTGAGATCAGCCCAAACTTCCTTACCGAGTGAGATCAGATCTTGCTGTATCTTCGCATCTAGTTCTTTGAACATTCGTCAGCTCCAATCGAATACGTGAATGGTTTCGTCAGACTCCCCAAACACTTCCTCGAGGATAGGACGAACATCAACTTCGTAGTCCAGCGTTCCAGTCCTTTCACCACACCCGATCTGAGGGATGTAGCAATCAGACTCGAAGTTCCCTTCCATGTAGGCAAGGAGTCTCTTAGCCGTGATTGTGATCAGGCCTTTATCGGAAGGATTACCCCAGTAGTACTTAGTGGGCAGCATGGCGAGACGATACTCACCTACGTCATACACACAGAGCTCTCCTGATGCGATCCTGCCGCGTCTACAATCTTTGCAGTACTTCTTGTACGCTTCTGGCCAACGTATCTTCATTAAGCGTGCCAGACCCTTTCCACCAACGCCGACGGTGTTAACGGGTATGCCTATTAGCGATCCTTTCGGAGCGCGCTTGAGCATGTCTCCTTTGACATCCAGTAGCATAGCGTCATCCTACATTCTGAGCCTTACAACCAGACTGATTAACGCACTTGACGATCAGTCGCCGTTCTAGATAGATGTGGAGTTCTTCTCCACACGATTGGCAGACGTGTGGTAACTCTACTGGACTAGCATCTATAGGGCGATTCTCATGAAGAACCTCAATGCTAGTCTTACCGGCTTTCTCAGTCATGCAGACGATGTCAGCCATCCACAACTTCATTTCTTGAAGGACATGGATATTCGGTAACACCCAGTCGACCTTTGTTCTTCCAGAATGAATCTTCAGAACAGGGATTACATTGCCGTGTGGAGTCGTCTCAAACTCAACATCGTGGACCGATCCAATATGCATTTAATCGTTCCTTTAGGGAGATCTTATGTAAGTAATAATCCGCCGAGCGAGGTCTTCTCGATCTTTGCATAATACTCTAGTCGAGTGTGTAAAATGACCGCGAGCATTTTGAAACAACTTGCTACTAATAACATCGAACGAGTAGAGGCTACTTATAGCTTCGAAAGCGTGGATCTCCAATCGGAGTTCCGTGAGATCGATGCGCTTCAAAACCAGATTGTTCGCGCTCGTACAGCACTCGCTTCGGTGACGAACATTCGCGATGCTTTCCTCAAAGATAAGCCATCCATGGACGTAGAGCGTGCTGCGCTTTATCGTGTCTGCATGGAGTCGGTGTTGATGGCGTCGGATCTCGATCTTCCAGTCACGATGATTGCACCGTCCTTTGAATCCAGTAACGAGGAGAACTACTCCACGGAAGCTGAGGAGAAGAGTGAGGGGTTCATCGGCAAGATCTGGGCATGGATCAAGCGTACCTTCACTACTCTGATGGGGATGTTGAAAGCCTTCTTCCAAAAGCTCGGTCTGTTCAAGAAGAACGACCAGGCAAAGAACGAAGCTCTGAAGAAGAAGGTTGATGACGCCGTTAACGGTAAGTCGGAACCTGAACCTACAGAGGAAAAGGAACCGGAGAAGCCTGTTGAGAAGCCGGCTGAGAAACCAGTCTCTCCTGCATCGAAGAAAGAACCTGAGAAGAAACCAGAGCCGGTAAAGGAAACTCCGAAGCCTGCTGCGCCTTCCAGTTCTACTAAGGTCACTGTCAAAGATCCGAAGTTCATCATCGGACAAGACGGCCGGGCTAAGAAGCCTACTGAGACCCTCAAGAATCTCAAAGGTTTCGGCAAGGAATCCGCTTCCCGCGTTCTGGAGATCGTTCGGAAGGTAAGTCAGATCGTAAATGGCGTACAACCTACCAAGGAAAGCGAACTCCCTCGTGTGTTCACTGCTCTGGTTAATGCGGTCGGCCTTTCGCAGAACAAGGAAGTCGAGTTCAACATCTGCCAGAACATCGACATCGTCCTGACTGGCGAGAAGAAAGGCAACACCATGAACTTGACCAGCGCTATGGTCGTTCACAAAGAAGCCGAGGGTGGTGAATATCCAGCTCTCAGCGCTCAGGATATGGAAGACTACACCGATGCAGTTCCGGCGTGGACCGACCATGTTGGTGACTTCATCAAACCTCTTCAGGATGCTGCTGAAGAAATCGACGGTCTGGCTACCAAGCTTTACGACATGAGTGCCCAGCTTAACTCGCTGTACACCAAGAAGAAAGCGGCCAACGAAGATACCACCTCGATCAAAGAAGCGTGCGACGCCTACAAATTGGCCGTTGACATCGTCTACGATCTTGGGTTGCTTCCTCCTAAGTTGATCAAAACTATCTGGGCTGTTAAGTCAGCACTCGATGGCTACGTCAGCGCCAGTGCATCGGCGTACTCCAAAGCCGCTTAATCATCGTTCCACGTTCAACATTACCAAGGACATAGCCATGCGATCTATCTTGCAGCAACTTGCCAACTATGGCGTTGAATCGTCCGAGCTTCCAGCTGCGCCGGACCTCGCCAACCTTCCTTTCGAGGAACCACCAGCACCACCGGTCGAAGGCGATGACCTCGAACAGCTGTCGCAAGACATCATGGCCGAAGTCGGCGAGATCAATGCGATCGCTGAAGACATCAGTGGGCAAAACGCCTCCATCGATAAAGCTGAAGCTGCGGCAGGCTCCATCGAGTCGATCGTTGATCAGACCATCGAAACTTACGGCGACAGCGGCATCACCGAAGAAGGTGCTGCACTGATGACCCTGTCGGTGGAAGCTGTCCTGAAGGTCTCCGGTCTGGGTATCCCAGTCGGCGTCGTGGTTCCTTCTTTCGAATCCTGCGCTAGCCGTGCGGACTACTCGACTGAAGCTGAAGAAAAGAAGAAGGGCGTTATCGGCCGTATCCTCGCCTGGGTAGCTGAAGCGTTCAAGAGCTTGATGGACATGGTTGCCAAGTTCTGGCATCGCCTGTTCAACAACAGCAAGTCGATCGGCAAGTACGGCGAAGGCGTACTGGCGAAGATCAACAAGAACAAAGGCGAAACCGAAGAAGGCACCATCAACCTCGGTGCAAGCATTGGCGCGTACTGCTCCAACGGCTCTGGTCAGGTTAAGCCACCTGCTTCGATCGTTCAGACCAACATGGGTCTGTTCAAGAACTTCACCTCGGCCTGGCATGGCGCGTTCGAAGATCTGATCGACATCAAGCCGCCAAGCAACATGAACGATGTTGGCCCGATCATGGAGTTCCTGAACCTTGCGGCAGCTGAGCTGACCCGTTCGATGAAGAACGACATGTCCAAGCTGAAGGACATCAAGATCTCCGAAACCAGCAGCATCAAGCTGACTCCGGGCGAAGATAGCAAGTGGCCTCTCAACGGCGCCAAGGTTGAGTTGCATCGCGCTGTCATCAAGGAAAAGGCTGCTCACACCGGTAAGGTGCTGAAGCACGCTGAAATGCTGAGCGGTTGCACGCTGGCTCTGAAAGCCCTCGACATCATGAAGGTCATCGAGAAAGATGTATCGGCATGGACCAAGAGCGCTGATGCGGTCGTCAAGACCTGCAACACTCTGTTGAGCCGTCTGAAGATGGCTGAATCCATGGCCGGTGCGAAGATCGATCCTGAGCTGCGCCAGTGGGTCAACGGTATCCTCGGCGGTTGCCGCTGCATGTCTCAGGGCTGGACCAAAGCCGTCCCTGACTTCCTGATGATGCTCAAAGCCAACATGCGCTATTGCGACCTGTCGGCCAGCAAGATCAAAGGTGGCGCTGGTGGTAGCGATACCAAGAATGATGAACCTGAAGTGGTTCGTCCTGAGCGCTATCGTGCGAATGCTGCTGGCAACAACCAGGGCAATACCTACGACCACGCCAAGTAACCGGTGACCGACAATGACTGCTAGCATTCTTCAAAGACTCGCACAGTCGGCGTCGACCCCACGTCCGATCATTCACCTGAGCCTCGAGGATTCCATTATCGCGGCTTCGGGTGATGCGGACGGCAATATCGAGAAGCTGTCTCATATTGCGGCTGTAGTGGAGGGTCATTCCGATGAGATCTCCACTGCTGCTGGTGTGGCTGATAACCTGACTGAATTGGTGGACAAGAGTATCGCTGCATGCGGCGCGGATGGACTCGATGAAGGCGACGCAGATCTTCTACGTCTGTCGGTTGAAGCCATTCTCGTTAACGCAGATATCTACATCCCCGTGACAATGATCGTACCTTCGTTCGAAGCAGGTAACCGCAACTACAGCACTGAAGTGGCTGAGAAGAAGGAAGGTATCCTCCGTCGTATTCTGACGTGGCTGCACACGGCGATGAAAGCTGTGGCTGATGCGTTTGTGTCCTTCTGGGAGAACCTGACTGACAGCGGCAAGTCTGTCGAGAACTATCTCGAGAAGGTTAAGGAGAAGGTCTCCTCAATCAAGGCTGACGCTAAGGCTACGGTCGAGGATGTTAACGTGGGTAAGGCTGCTGCCTATCTTACGGACAAACACTCTCGTATCGAACCGCCTAGCCGTCACGTTGTTCAGACGGTTGCTGTCTTCGAAGACTTCGCGGTTGAATGGCGTAATGGCTGGAAGAGTTTGGTTGAGTTCCCGCTGCCAACCAATATCGCTGGAGTAAAGGCTGATCAGATCGGTAAGAGTATTACCGAGTTTGCGAAGAAGTCTGTCTCCGTTAAGGCGATCAAGCTCGACGTTACGCCGAACCACTATCTGGAGCTTACTCCGGGTGCTGGCGATAACCCGATCATGGGGACTAAGATCAAGATCCATCAAGCTGCCATGGTCAACAACACGAAAGCTGATCTGCTTTCTGTAGCTGAACTGAAGACAGGTGTCTCCGTTTGCAATGATGGGCTCAATGTCCTCCATCAGCTCAAGCGTGAGATGAGTGCTTTCACAGCCATTACCGATAAGGTCGGCAAACTCTCGAAGAGCGTTACAGAGCACAACGAGAAGACTGATGTGGCAGTACTCCGGACTGCACTCGGCACCCTGAACAAAGCATGTAGCTTGGCAGCACAGGGCTGGATTAACTCCACCCCGTACTTCCTCAAAACCATCAAGGCAAGCATTCGTTACATTGACGAATGTGCCAACGCTTACAACTGAGGTCTTTTCCATGATTGTACACGATGATCCACTACAGCAAGCCGCTGACGCCATGATGTTGGAAGAGAACCCAACTGACGTGGTCATCAACGAGATGGCTGATTGCGTATCCGACGCTGTTGCTAGCGACGTTGAAATCGCTGAAGGTAGCCGCAACGTTGAAAGCATCGCTGAAGTAACCGTATCCCTGGAGTCGTTCGTTTCGAGCTTCATGGAACGCGTACCGGCTGATAACTGGAACTCGAAGACTGCACGTCAATACCAACTGGGTGTGGGTAACATCCTGCGTGCCGCTGACCTGCCAGTTCCTGATGCGGTGTTCTCTGCGTCGTTCGAATCCATCGGCGTACATCAGACCAGCTTCGAGAACCGTCAGGAAACTGAAGGCAAATCGAAAGGCCTGATCGCTCGCATGTGGGAAGCTTTCAAAGCCGCTTGCGCTAAGCTGGCCGAGATGCTGACCGGTCTGATGAACAACTACGGCAAGACCGAAAGCGCTGTCTACAAGATGCGCGACAACTTGATCTCTCGTCAGAACCAGGCCGCTGGCACTCTGAAGAAAGACAAGTTCGACGGCGCGCCTAAGTGGGCTGCTTACTTGCAGACCAGTTCGAAGACCCTGACACCAGCTCAGTCTTTGGACACCGCCTGCAACTTCAGTAAGACCCTGACTGAAGACTGGATCAAGATGTACTCCAAGCTCTCCAAGACTGTCACTGACAAGTTGAAGGGTGGTCAGGAAGTCGCTGAAGCCGATCTGCCGCAAGGCACTCCGAACGGCACCAACGAGTTCTACGAGTACCCAGGTCTGAATGACGTGGCCGTATCCGCTGGTGACAACGATATCAACGTGCTGAACGCCGCTATCAAAGTTACCCGCTCGTCCACCAAGATCAATGAAGGCACCTTCGTCTGCGGTTTCGGCGAGATCCGTGACATCTGCCGTGGTCTCGGTAACGTTGGTAAGCTGATGGGCGACATCAAGCGTGATCTGCGTATCGCTATCAGCGACCTGAAGTCCATGAGCGGCGGCATCGACAAGAACCGGGTTAAGCAAGGTCCGGCAATCGTATCGAAGATCATGGGGCGTATCGGTACTGGTCCTCGCACCATCCTCCCGGTTCTGGGTGGCATTGCTCAGTCGGCGTATCTGCACGCCAACGCAAGTCTTCGTCAGTACAGCGACAAAGACCCAGAGTAAGCAAAAAAAAGAGTGAGCATAAAGCCCGGCGCAATGCCGGGCTTTATGTCGTGTCAGGCAACTTTCAAGCCCATCTGTGTTTGGTCACAGAAGGTTTGCATGTCGACGCTGGTGCTATCTTCGAAGCGGTATTGAGGATGGGTGAAGCGAAGGTAAAGGCGACCCGATGTGAAACCACGTTGAAGGAATTGTGATGCGATGAGTTCGACGACTTCGGATTGGACATACGTCAAAGTGTCAGTCCACTTCAAGGTGATGTCATATTCGTAATCGTTAATGCGGGCAGTGCCGATCCACTTCTCTGTCTGAGGGAAGCACATCTCTTCCAACACGATGTCCAGAGCTTCTTCACTCTGAGCCAACGGAAGGAGGAAGCTTTTCTTCATAGCGCCTGGCGCTCTGTCGATTAGCGAGTAAGCGATCTGTTGGATCTTGGCGTTATCAGCCCCTGAGAGAGCCGCGATGGAAAGCGTAGTGATGATGTCATCCTTGGCTTTACTGATCTCGTCCGGTGTTCTCCGCTTGGCCATAGCGTTCTCCTGTAATGAAGTTGATGAGTGGGACTTTCAATCTTTGTCCTCGAACGTATAAGTGAAGGAATTGGTCTGTTTGAATGAAGGTGATGTTGTTCAGTTGAAACGAGTAAAGCAAGTCATCCAGTAAGTGATTGGTGAGCCACGCTTGTATTGCCAACGACACCAGCATCGGGCCGTCTAAATCGTTTAGTAACTCCGATTTGAAAATGTCTGTGATTAGAGCTTGACTTGACGACATGTAACACCTCGATAGCTTTGGACAGATCCGACTGGCGGATACTAACCATGAGCTCGAATGGAACGTCGCTGTACTTGTCTCTGAGGAAACGTGTGATCTCCCGCTGAATCATGCCTTTGAAGTCTTCAGGGTAGTCAGCCCCTTCAGGTCCGATGATGTCCAGCGTTGTGTATTCGTAGTTCCCCGTTTTGATTTCGATGAAGACCTGTCCAAGCGTCGGGCCGTTATTGACCTTGAGTAGATGGAGGAGTCCTTCAGGACCCATGAAGTCGAAGTGATGTTTCTCAACTTCAGTCATCAACACCTTGGCCATGCTAGACCAGTCGTTGAGCTGATGATGGTAGCTATCCTTCAAGGCTCCACAAGCTCGCCCACGCTCTCCTAAATCCAAAGTGTACGATTCAACAGGCATGATCGTTTTGCGTTCCACAAGCTGCCGTGTGAGCTTGGAGAATACATCTTCGGACTTCACAGCGCCGTCGATACGAACTTCTGCCATTGCGTCGTTATAATCAAAGCTTTCGAGGACGAGGAAGAGTCCGTACTCTTGTTTGCCGTTGTCGGTTCTGACAATTAAGTTGAGTATTGTATTCCTCTCAACTACAGGTCTGTCTGGGGACAGAGTAGTGTTCATGGTTAAGTTCCTTGAAATTAGAATGCATTCAAAATGGTTCCTTCTTACCGATGCAGAAAAAGGCCGGGGAATTACTCCCCCGGTGATTAGATTCTACGTCGGTAATGTGTGACTCAGCGATTGTTAGATCTCACCCATCTCTGGAACAGCACTGATCGTACCGCCACCTTGTAGGTAAGCGATATAGTCAGGATCATTCCGATCGATGAAGACCGTTACTACAGATGCAGCGTACCACCGACCAGCGTTCATGCCTTGACCTTCCAACTCGTAAGAGCTGTAGCATGAAACCACAGTACCTTCGATCGTCCGGATAATGCCATCATGATCGTAATTGATCTCGGTAGCCATACCCGGAGTGATGAGCTCTGGATTACTTCGCTTCCAAGGGATCACCATCATCGCACCTGAACGTTTCGCCAGCTTGCTGGCCTCCAAGTACACGTTATCGGTTACTTTCGATCCAGCGGCTTTAGCGAGGTTCTGACCGTTACCCACAACCGTTGTCGAGAACTCTTGGTTGTTGGTTGTACGACTGGCTGTCATCTTGTTACCGGCAACTACAGGACCACCGTCTACCAACTGGTTAGCGTTGGTGTAACGAACGGCGTTACCCCCGATGTTCAGCTGACCCAATGAATCGTCGAGGATCTTAGAAACACCAGCCGAGTAAATGCTGATCATCCGCCCACCGTCACGCCACGTTTTATCGAGAACAGCAGAGTGACGACTAGGAGCCATCACAACCTGCAACACTCGCTTAGCGGAGTCTTGACGGGTGGTATCGTACATCGGCCAAGTGAACAGACATTGTCCTTGGATATAGAACCCAAGACCTGTCGAGTAAATCCCACCAGACTTGTTCTGGATGTAATCAGGGATCTCCAAGACAGGCGTGTTATCCGGAACGATGACGTGGTCACGAGGAGTCTGGTTGTTGGCCTCGGTCATATCGAACTTGTCGATGACTTCATCCTTACCCAACTTCAACGCTTGACACGCTTTCGTCATCAGCGTACGCATGAGCTCGTAAGGAGGGCATGCTTTACCGATCGTTCCGAGGCTTTGCTTCCTCAACTGACTAACGGCTGCCATCTCCAACACAAACGTCGTGTTCTTGATAGAGCTGCGGTTAGCTGTCTCGGTATCCTGCAACGATGGGTTATACGCTGTATCGGATGGACGTGGGATCTCATCACCCAGATACGCGACGTACGTTCTGGACATCACCGCTTGATCGGTCTTCTGCGTACCGGTTGTATCAGCATTGGAGATGTTGATGGTGATCTTGATGTCGTCTTGATACGGACCAATGTCGTTCATCAATGTACCGGCGCCAAGCGCCAGCACGATAGATAGGTCATCCGTGTAAGCGCCACGGTAGTTGCGCCCAACGTCGAACCTCAACACTTGGTGAGGGGCAATGTCTTTACCGCCACAGTGGATGGTCACTGCGAACAAGAAGTAAGGACTACCACCTTCCTTAACGATGAGGGCGAGCTCTTGGGCAATCGGCGAGGAATCTAATTCAACGGCCACCTATCGACTCCAGATACCGATCGATGCAGTCCATCTTCTGCATCACTCTTGGAATGTCAGGCTTCTTCTCAAGGTCCTCAGTAACCGTTTGACGACTGAACGACGCACGGACTGGGAGCTGAGTACGGTTGATGCCTTGAGCCTGCTTGCCGTCGATGTCAAGATCGCTACGCATGGCGTTGGTGCGAATGCCGACAGCGAACTCTGTCAATGCACGGAAGTCCTCAGGATCTGGAGCCTCGTACATCTTGATAGTTCGCATAGCCAGTAGGTGAGCCTCAACGTGACGAGCAATCGTCTTGTAGATAAGCGCAGCTGTCTTTGGGCAGGGAATCCGAATGTGGGCTCCGTCCAGAAACTGCTTAACCATATCCCAGATACAACTCGCCGTAGGAACCATCTCCTTCGTCAGGTTATCCATCTCACGTTCGGTATACCGGCCAACGATAGGTTGGTTCAGGATTCCGTTCATGGCCTTGAAGTGACTGTAGTCGATCTCGTACAGATGAAGCGCCTGCTTGTTGAAGATCAGGAACGACGTATCGTCGGTATCATGCACGGTATCCGCTGAGAACCTGAAGTTCGCAGACTTGGAAATCGGTTGTGATCTCATTAGAGTACACCTGAGGCCATCTTGATGAGAGCCAGAATGATCGGCGTGTAATAGAACCGCTCGAGGTTATCGAACTTGATGGATGCATCAGCCACGTCGGCCAACACTTCCAGATCGATTGCCTGACCACGCAGGGTCTGTCCAACCAGAACTTCCAACTTGCTCTGCCCAGGAACATCGTCGTAGAACTGCTGGCTCAGAACGTAGAAGTCGTCAACCAAGATAGGCTTGACCAATTCAGTTACTGGCGGACCAGCTGGGGCAGGATCAGTCAGATCCAAGTTAGGAAGAATCGAGCGCATGTTTGGCTGACGTACACCACCGTCCTGCAATTGACCCCACGCGCCCGGTGGGCAGATCGGATTGTTGTTGCTATTAGCGACATCAACCGCGATAAGCATCTGTTTAACGCCGCTGAAGACGATAGAGCGCATGAGAGCGTGTTGGCGCATGCGTTCAACGTGTGCGACCTGAAGATGGCGTGAGGCGCTGTACAGGAGGTTGTAGTCACGCTTAGCAATTACATCAAATAACGTAATCTGGTTAGAATATACGTCATGTGCTACGCCGAGTTCTGTGAGCGTGTTCATCAGGTGATGATGCTCAGTCCCGAGGATCGACTTCAGGAACTTGACGACGTTCGGATCGTAAGTGCTGGTGAGCTGACCCGGCACCAAGAAGGTGTTGAAGCGATCGGCGAAGAAGTCACGGAAGTACAGAGGAACCATCCGACGGAACGCATCAACCAGACGGCGGTTGATATCTACCTCTTCACGACGCAGCAGACACTTCACGCCATTGCGATAGTTCTCACGATGGAAGTAGAAGGTCTCAACTACGCGGTACTTATTGAGACGCTCGATCAGCTCCTTGGTTGCAGGGAACGTGATCTTGAAATCGATCTCGGTTGGGGATTCAGGATAGATGCCCTGACGACGCGGGTTGTTGACTTGGAAGAATGCTTCCTGTCCGTTACCGATGTCGGCAATGAACATCTCGCCGTTCTGTGGCGTGATACAGCTGTAGACAGTACCGGAGCCAGTCGATACCCATTCCCCTGCGCCATCGTTGTTCTGTTGGTGAGACAGAGGCGTGGTGATGATCAGCTCAAAGCCGCGGACGAGGTGGTATTGGCCAAAGACTGGCGGTAGGTCATCTTGGTAAGATGCCGCTGCGTTATCCTTACCTGCAACCTGCGAGTAATAGTCGCAAGCCATCTTCATGCCAGAGCCAAAAGTGGCCAGCGAGAAGAAGTCCTGTTTACGGGTTTCTACGACTTGACCGTGATAAGTAGAATCAGCGATCTTAAGATTCGGTTTCACTACCGGAACTTCGTCCGGGATTTCAATAAACGACATGATGGTCCTCCAACAAAATAAAAGAGAGTGGGATTACCCCACTCTCCATAACCGATTACTTCTTATGGACGATGTACAGGAACTGCACGTAACGCGCACCACTCATGCTGCGTTTAGTCCAGACGCCACCGTTGGTCCAATCGTCAGGATAAGGAACCCCCGGATCACGATCACCACCATTGCCGATGTTACCGCCGGTGTGACCGTTACTGCCAGAACCGTTAGATCCATCACCGTTGTGATTACCACCAGGACCACCCACGTAACCCGGAACACCAGTGCCGGTATTGACGTGTCCGCCACCAGAAGCCCCACCGTTATCCTGATTGCCACCACCGTCGTTGTTGTAACCGAGGCCGTGATCTTGCAGGTACTTGTAGAACCAGACGATGTAATCGATCGGGAGATACTGGTCATCAAGGAAGATGGCCTTGGCGTACTCCACGTTCAATCGTGGGAGGATTGACTGGAAGACTTGCAGTGTGGCCATGCTGTTGAGCTGCATCTGCCTTACAGCGTCTTTGGTGAACTTCGGATAGTACGTCGGGAAAGACATCCGCAAGTGGTACTGCTTACGCAGATCCAGAACGTCGGTCGCTCTGATGTTCAGATCCTTATCGATCTCGATCCACGACTCACCCATTGGCGTGTCGTCTTGATAGATCGTGAACAGAACCGTTGCCTGTCCCCGCTTACCCAGACCTGCGTAGTTTGCACGCATGTACGTATCCATCTCTTTAGTGAAACGGATATCGGGTAGTTGAGTAAGGTTGCCGATCTTCTGAGGATCTTTCGGATCAAGCGAGAGCATCCAACTTGCAGCGGGAATACTCTTCGGAGGCTGCTGAGCCTTTCCCGGAATCCATTCATCGTACGTCGGGTAACGCAGACCATCCGCCGGTTGTGGGAACGAATCGACGTAATGATCCATGTAGTCCAGCGCACGGATACCGATAGCACTTTCCTTGGGGAGATCTTCAAGACTGAACCGAGGCTTAGAATCGAAGTAGTTCCGAGAGATGTGCGACTGGTGAACTACCAGTGGATAGACAAGGTACAGATGAGTGCAGCGGTGATACATGACGCGATACGAGAACTCAATGTTCCACGTACTGGTGTCACCGTTCTTCTGCTCCTTCGGAATGTCAGTGAAATCCCACCACCCCGTAATCTGAACCTGAGTCTCAGGAACAGACACCATGGACTTCTTCATGTCCTTGTCTTGAGTAGCGAGTAATTGGAACGGTCGTCTTTGACACGACTTGAACCACTCAGCTACTGTCTCGCCATATCCGGCAATCTTCTCCCTCAACGAATGCAAGTGCGCAAGCAACGCTAACACACCTTCTTGAATTGGGATCTCGTATTCGATCTGATGAGAGGTCGAAGTACGGTTCTCTGCACGTCGAGCTGCAAACCCATCCTGCCACTTCTTGGCTTGCTGACGGCTAGCGCAAGTGTACTGGAAAGTAAGAGTCAGGTCAGACTGCATGTAGACAGGACGGATACTGATACCCAACCTCCTGTCTTCAAACATTGCAGGCATTTCATTTTGCTTAATGACCTGCTGCATGACCGATTCATTACGAAGGGTTTCTTCGACGACCACCTTGATCTTCTGGTTACCACCAAAAGACATCGGGGCTTCACCGTCTAGAGTAGTACCAGCCTGATTAATCTGGTCGAACTCACCCGGCATGTACAGAGGAGTATTAGGATCGATGTTGCAAAGCTTCATCACGTCACGAGCGATCGACATCGCAACAGGGCGTGTGATGTTCTCGTAGTTAGAAGCCAGCTCCACTGTGATTTTAGGCATGGTCTAGCACCTTGAATAAGCGGCATACGAAGGGAGGGGCTGACCCCTCCCCACGCAGGTCAGTGAGATCAGTCTTGGAAGACCGACTCTTCGACCAAAGTCAACAACGAGTCGATACGGTCGATCATGTCACGCTGGTAATCAACCAGACGGTCGCAGACGCGGCCGAGTTCGGAAACCAGTTGGTTCTCGACGCGCAGCAGTTCCATCGAGTTGATGGCAACAGGTGCTTCAGCGCCGCCGGCTTTGAGCTGAGCGATCTCAGCTTCTTCAGCCATGCCGTTGAACTTCTTGATCACGTCTTGCAGGGACTTGAACGAAGCCTTGGACTGACTGGTGATCTTCTCGAGAGCAATCAGTTGCTCAGCGATCAAACCTTCCAGAGAACCCAGCATCGCGCTGATCTGTTCGTTGCTCAGAGAGTTCGGAGCATCGAGGTGACGGATCAGGTCGATGGCGTTAGGCATGCCCGATTGCAGGGTTACGGTCAGCACCTTGTTGACAGGGCGATCGTTGAACCCGTAGATCTGGTTACCCATCAGGTTCTTCGGCTGACGGCCGAGGATCTTCTCGAGATCTTCCAGCAGGTCGGAACTCTTCAGGTCAACGAAGATGTCGTTCTTCTGACCAGACGCAACAGCTGCGAAGATACGATCCTTGATCAGATCACCCAGACGCTTGTGGTACTCGTTGATTACACGAGTAACGCTGATGTTGGTAACCGAGAACTCGGTGAGAGCTTCGATAGGACTGGAGGCATAACCATCACCCAGCACCAGATGGCGCTGCACGCCGGAGCTCAGCTTGATTGGCTTACCGCCGTTGCCTTTACGATCACCCATCACGGTACGAACGCGCATGCAGCGCTTAGTCAGACCTTGGGAGCTGTCGTTCAGACGGGAGATACCCAGACCGATACGAGCAAAGAAGTTCGCACTGGCTTCCATGAAGGACTTGGCAGCGCCGGAGAACCAGCTGCTGAAGCTTTCCATGGATGCTTCGGTGATAGCGCCGGTGTGTGGATCAGTCTCGAGACGAGGCATTTCCATGTCCAGCACTTGAGCAGCCGAAGCGATGGTTACGTTCGCAATCTCAGCGAAGGTTTCCGATGCAGCAGCGGGCATGGTTTCAGCAGCGCTTACTGCCGATACAACAGCGTCAGTTACAGCAGCGGCAGCGTCGATGTCTTTACGGTCATCACCGATTTCATCAACCTGATCCAGAGCATCAGCGAGCTCTGCACGTTCTTCTTGAGTCTGGATAACCAGCTCAGGAGTGATGCCTGTTTCTTGGTAAGCGCTTTCATCGACGATGGCGGATTCGAAAGAACCGTCGCCAAGCATCGACTGTTTGAATTCGTCGGAGAACCGTGTCATTGTTATCACCCGTTGCACAAGTAGGATGGTGTTGATAGCGGAAGCTATATCATAAACGCGGCATAGAACGGGGGTGTTTCCACCCCCGCTATACTAGAAGCGATTAGATCACTTCTTCGACAAGTGCTCGTTAACACGGATGAGGTGTTGGAGACGCTTTTCAGAGAAGTTGGTTTTCAGGTAGACTACTTGCATATGGAAGTAGTCCTCGTCCCAATCCGACTTACTCTCTTTCATCTCCCTGGCGAAGGAACCTTCATCGTAAGGTACGAACAACCCTTTGACGTTGGCCTTCACCCACTTAACCATCTCAACGAAATCCTTCGAGGACAACTTCGCATTGTTCAGCTCCAAACGTAGAGCTGTACGAATGTGGTCCAAGTCACCTTCTTTAACGAACTTTTCAACGTTCGAGGTGACGGACGCCGGAGCGTCCTCGGCGGATTTTACTTGTCCTCGTTTTTCAGCAGCTTTGGGTCAGCTGGCTTATCAGCCGCGCCGTCTTCAGCTTTGTCTTTCTTGCCGTGAGCCGAAGCCGAGGCCATACCAGCTTTGTACGCAACCTTGGCAGTGGTAGCCATGTAGCGAACGTAGGTAGGTACGAAGCCCTTGGTAACGGACATCAGCTTGGTAGCGGTCTTCAGCAGCTCGCGAGCAGCGCCCTGAGCTTCGTCGTCCTTGGCAGCGTTGATCGCGGTGGTAGCGGCCGACAGCAGCTCGTCGTTCGACTTGATGATGGCGTCAGCGTCGGACTTGGCTTTGACCATCAGGTCAGCAGTGGCAACAACAGCAGTACCCAGCTTGACGATGTCACCACCGGACAGAGCGTTGAAGTCCTTAGCAGCTTCGCCGCCTTTGGTCTTCTCGATCTTGAAGGTAGTGCCGGTCAGAGCTGCAACGCCTTCACCCGAACCAACGGTGAAGTGAGCAACGAAGCCGCCTGGCAGGGAAGCGCTTGCGGAAGCCAGCGACTTGACGTCGATACCTTCAGCAGCCGACTTGACGCCGCCTGGAGTTGGGTTGCGCAGAGCTTTCACCAGTGGGTTAACCACGATGCGCAGCTTGGTGATGTTGTCAACAACAGCGGTCTTGTAGCCGCTATTAACGTCACCCATTGCCTTGATCGGATCAACCGAACCGCCAACGGTCAGAGCGCTATACGAGCCACCTTTCAGGGAGACAGTTTTGCTGTCTTTGATCGATGCGCCAACACGCTTCAGCTTCTCACCGCCGGCCTTGATGGCGGCAGCGGATTTGCCCATGGTGGCGAAGAAGTCGATGATGGCTTGCTTCACAGCGCCAGCAGCGGCTTTCAACATGTTCCACAGCTTGGTCAGCAGGGCTTTACCCTTGCCCAGCAGGCCAGGACCTTTGTCGGCTTCTTTGTCGTCAGCTTCGAACGACTCTTGCAGCGCGAAGGCTTCGGTGCTGTAGACGGCGGCAGGAATGTTGCGGCCTTCCAGGGAAGCGACGATGCCTTGCAGCGCGAAGTTGGCCGCGGTGGTGTTGATGCTGATGCCGGCTTCGCCCAGACGTTCGAACTGAACAACGTAGGCTTCCAGGGATTCAACAGCCTCGATCACCTTTTCGGCGCCGTTTTCGTGGTCTTCAACCTTTTCGACGTCGTCGGCCAGTTCGGCAACGGCTTCTTCCAGGTCCGACATGGTTTCGTCGGTGATGACGGTGATTTCTTCTTCACCGGCCGGGTAGATCACTTCTTCTGGCTCGATCTCGCCGGATTCGACGCCGTATTGAAGAAGGGCTGCGTGCAGAGATTTGCTCATGTGAAACTCCTAGGGATATTAATCGTCGGTGCGCAACCGACGGCGTATACGCACATTATTACATCATGTCCGAATTGGAACGGTCACCTACATACAACTGCATGGAGCAAGACAGATCGTCCAGGCCCAGCCGGGTGATCCAGAACTGGATCAGAACTTCTGGTTTCATACCAGAGAGTTCAGTCAATGCCGCACGCTCGTCATCAGTGAAGGTTGGGAGACGTGTGGCCACAGCGATGTCTTGCTTCATCAGCATACCGCGGTCTTGGAAGCTGACGCGACGGCGAGTGATACGCTTGGTCAGGAAGAGCGCTGTCTCGGCAATGAACGACTGCACAGAGCCGCTCAGACGTACCGACGGGTGCAGACTCGGGGTGAAGAAGCCACCAGTACGAGTCCACTCACCTAATAGCATTTCAACCTGATCGAGTTCGACTTCAAACCCAGGGCGAGTTTGCTGCATGCGTTCACGATAGATCGTGCTGACCTCAGGGGCTTCGTAAACAGCCCCTTGGGAAATCTCGATATCCATCACGCATGGGAAGCCACGGTGTGTATATACGAGGTTGCTCATCGCAGCTTCTCCTCCATCGTGGTGACCTTGGCACGGGCCAGAGTCAGCTCACGCTCGTAGTTGCCGATGATGACTTCGGCCTGAGCGTCTTGGTTGCCCGAGCGACGCTGACGCAGAGTCTCGAGACGCATCTCGATGTCACGGCGTTCTTTCTTGGCCAACTCGTAGCGCTCGATATCGTAATCGACGTTACGCAGGCCAACCCAGTGGAACACACTGGTAACGATCGGGAACGCGCCCAGACGAAGAGGGTCAGCAGCACCGCCTGCCAGAGCAGGCACTTCACCGACACCGGCGTCAGTCATTACGACTTCCGGGATGCCGTTGATGTCGCCCATGATCTTCTTCGGGTCATTCAGCAATAGGCCCAACATTTGAATGTAGGGCAGCTTGTTGTTCTGAAGATACTTCAAGGCGAAAGGCGTAAACGGATTACCGTCGGGCTTGTCGAACGCTTCGATGTTGGTCTCAGACGCAACAAGGTAGGACAGGTTCCGGTTGGAGTAATCCGCGAAGAAGTCGATCATCTCGATGAGACGAATCACCGACGCCTTCTGGTACGTGATACCTTCGATATGGATGGTCTCACCCATGTTCTTGGTAACGTACTGCTCGAGCTGGTCGAGCAGCTTGACCGCGTTGTCGATCGCCATGGTCAGCACGAAGCTGAACGGGCTATCGCCGCCTTGGAGACGCGACGGAAGAACGCCCACGATGTCCTTGAAGAAGGACTTACCGTAAGCAGACTTCAGTTGGCGTTCCTTGATCTCTTCACGAAACAGCTCAACCGAAGGCTTGACGATGTCCGTCAGTTTCTTCGAGATGGTGCGCAACTTCTCACGCACGTCTTTCTTCCCGAAGGTCGGGAGGATGGAACTAACCCAGCTTAAGATATCCATTGGACTCTTCTCTTATTTCGTGATGATTACAGACGGCCTGGGACTTTGCCTTCCAGATAGGAACGCATGATCTCGGACAGATCGGTGTTGCCGCTCGAAGGACCAGCCGACTTGATATCGGACATAGTGTAAACACCGTAGTCTTCGATGTCGCGGGTGTAGATGGTCAGAGTTTCCATGTCCGGGTCGATAACGAACAGGAGCATCATCAGACCGCCTTCGAACATCTGCTGACGTGTAGCGAAGTCAGAGAAGCGACCGTTCATCTTGCCTTCAACTTCACGCTGTGTATCTTTGGTGATGATGCAGACCGAAGTGGCGTCGCCGATCGATGGGCGGGAAGTCAGCAGGTTGGCGACGATGCCGCGGTTCTGGCGCTTGTGAGCTTTGCGGAAGTAGCCCGACTTGTCGTTCACAACTGCACGGCGATAATCGTCGATACGGTCTTGAGCCATAACCAGGTCTTTCCACAAGGTCAGTTCGCCGACCTTGAACTTACGCCACCGGGTGGAGGTGCTTTGATCAGCGCCGACCAGAGATAGCAGTTCAACCAGAGTAACCGGTTCCATGCCGATGGTGCGCATGCGAATGGAGACTGGGATGGTGGCGGAGTTCTGACCGTCCTGAATCTTCACGTCAACGATCTGACCAACAGCCAGGTTACCGACGTCTTTCAGGGTGCTAGCGGTGCCAGCAGCGTAGGTAGCGCCATTACCTTGGGCTGGCGCGCCTGGGCCTTTGGTTGGATCGAACGCTTCGGTGGTGTAGTCCGAATAGCGGTTCAGGCCAGCGGCTTCGCCAACGAAAGGCAGGCCGAATTGATATGACTCCATCGAAAGAAACTCTTTCGTCGCTTCGTGCAAGTCACGATCAGGTGCAAATTTGTCGAGGTACTTCGCAACGCGCACGCCGCCAACCTTGTTGTCAGAAGCAACCGACAACAGATAGTACGAAGTGAACAGCCGCTGAGCGACGTTCATCACGTCCTTCATGTACGGCAAACGCACTGCACGCGAATCGATCAGAGTGAACGGTTCGATACGCACGGATTGGGTTTTGGAGATGTAGTTCTGACCAGCGCCGCCGGCCCATTGGCCAGTCAAGACATCGACCATTTTATTGAGCGAGGTGTCAACGACTTTGGTGGCTACGTTCTCGCCAATAGCCTTTGCAGTTGCATGAAGGATCGCACCTCCGGCAACAGCACCCGCAGCTTTGAGGATTTCAGCAATCATCTTTATTTTACTCCTAAGGCAATTATCGCCGATGGATAAACCGCCTGCATAGATGGGGATGGTGATGGTTTTCAGTGAAGGGGCGCATCCCTTCTCTTTGTATTTCTAGGAATAAACGAAAGACTGAGGTTTCCCATGTCCACAGCAGATGATTTTCTCTATAACACGATTATGAAGTCCGTTGCTGACGCTGGCGGACTCGACAACTCTTACGCATTACTTGATAGCATCTCCAGGACTATGGGTGCCGGTGCCGAGTTCAGCCGCTATAGCGACATGTTCTTCGGACTCAACCGACTGCCCAACTTAGCGCCTTTACCGCTTCATAGAGAGTTGCAAGGCTTGGTGTTGTTTACACGCCCAAACCTCAACCTGTCGTACGATAACATATCGCCCGTCCGACAACTCGCTGCGCTTATGACGCAAGACCCTCTGTCATATCAATACGCTGTAAGGATGATGTTGGACCCCACAACATACAAGACGGCCAAACAATCGGCCCTCGTGGATAACCTGAATCCTTACATCACGTTGCTGACAAACAGCATCATGACCATGAGCTCACCGCCTGACATCGGCGTCAACATCTATAGTAGTCCTGAAGGTATCGCTAAAGAGACCTGGATTATGAACGACTCGATCGCTGAGTATAATGGTCGGTTTGACTTGACCTGTACGTTCAACAACTTTAAGGGCAACGCGGTTCTCGCATTGTTCCACACTTGGTTGTTGTACATGACCTATCTTCGGATTGGTCCGATCATCCCCCATCCAGCTCAACGTGTTCAGAACGAGATGGATTACTTCACTCGTATTGAACGCTTCAAGTTGGATACGAATGGGCAGAAGATCGTTCAGTGGTTCCACACCGGTGCTTCCGTACCGACCAACCTTTCCATCGGTGCAGGCTTCGGCTTTAACCGTGAGGAAGCGGCTGAGTTTGAGAACAAGCAACTCTCCGTAACCTTCACCTCGGTTGGCGCTGTGTACAACGATCCGATCCAGTTGCTTGAATTCAACTACCGGATTGCTCGCACTAACAAAGGCATGCAAGATTCCACCCGCACTCAGAAATACACCAAAGTGCCTTATGCCTTCTACGCTGCGACAAACTACAACGGCTATCCATGGATCGATCTGGAAACGAACGAACTCCAGTGGTGGATTGAAAACGAACAGTACAAAGCTCTGACGAAGGGTCTCTAATCATGACTACAATTGATCACACCACCATTCTCGATGAGATGGCGGAGATGCAGTACGAACCAACTCGAATCATTCCTCTACTGATGGGAATGACCGAGGAAGCGTTCGACGGTGCAACGATTGTAACCAACCCATCCGCGCCGTTTCCTCACTTGATGGAAATGTCTGTCGTCCTAGGGTTGGCTGGCATTCAGGAAGACCAGGTTCTCAACACACGCCAGTATCCGATTCAGGCTGTGGACGATGAGACTCTGTTCTATCACCTGTCCGACAAAGACTTCGAGGGGATGTTCGATACTCCTGCTGACGGAACCTTCAGTTGGTTCTTCTCGGTCGATGAGATCATCGCTAGCGCTGTACCTGTCGGCAATACCGGCACTAAGCGCCTGACCATTCCGAAGCACACTCGGATTGTCGTGAACAACGTCGCGTTCACTTTCCAATACGCTATCAACTTCATCGTGAAGCGTAACGGTGGTATCGATGTGGTTTACGATGGCAGTCGCCCATCGCCTCTTCAGAAGCTTTCGGGTAACAAGGTCAAGACACAACCTGTCAGGACTCTCGTTGATCCAAACAACGGCGGTGTCGTTGAGATGCTTCGTGTGGATGTGCCGATCAAGCAGATGTTGCTGACGTCGTACACCTACAGTCTGTCTGGCGCCAAGTCCCTGAAGAAGGTTCTGACCCTGACTGATAAGTTCTACTACGTTCGGGCGTTCTCTCGTAACACTGCCACCAAAGGGTGGGATGAGATCAAGACGACCAACAGCATCCAATCGTTCGACCCGACTGACCCGACTCTGCTGTACAAGTTGGTGAACAACGAGCTGACGATTGAGCTGCCGTACGTTTACTTCGCAACCAACCTCACCACGAAAGACATCCGTGTTGACGTATACACGACGAAAGGCCAGATGACGATGTCTTTGTCAGGTCTGCCGCCGGAAGCGTTCGTAGCGACTTACAGCGACCTTGATAACGATGATGCTGGTGTCTATAAGGCTCCGTTGTCTACGATGAACACAATCAGCATTGTTTCCACCGATCTGATCAGTGGTGGTGCTGATGCTCCGACGTTTGAACAGCGTCGTAGTCGTGTTCTCAACAACGCAGTTGGTGATGCGGTTATCCCGGTCAGTGACTTGCAGATGAAGACCACTCTGGACGAATTGGGTTTCGACTCGATGAAGCCTACAGACGTGGTTACCGAACGTACCTTCCTCGCCACTCGCGCCATGCCGGTGAACGAAGCAGGTGTAGCGACCACAGGTATCGACTCCGCTGTTATCACGGCCAAGTTCGCTATCGCTGATCTGCTGCAATACGAAACGGTCGTCGACAATGGTCAGCGTTTCACGGTGACTCCGAAGACTCTGTATCGGTACATCGATGGCGTGTTGACTATCGTTAAGGATGCTGATCGTAAAGCGATCGATCTGTTGAAAGGTGATCCACTGATCAACAAGGTCTCCGATGGCACTTACCTCTGGACTCCACTGCACTACGTTCTCGACACTGCCAACTTCAACTTCGAAGTACGGCCGTACTACTTGAACGCTCCAGAGATCGACGTCAAGTCGTTCCTCGCCAGTAACGATACCTTGGGCTTGACTGTAAGCTCCAGCAACACCATGTCTGTCGTTCGCGATGATGCTGGTTATCTGCTGACAGTTCGCAGCTCGTCTAACGATGCGTGGCAAGCGCTGAGAGATGATCAGGTTCACGTACAGCTTGCATTCAAACCTGTTGGTGAGAGTGACTACGCTTACGTTAACGGTGTGCAGATCGCTAAGAACGGTGAGCGTATCTACACGTTCCGTCTCGACAGTAACTGGGACATCAACGGTGACCATGAGCTGACGTTGTCTAACTTCAGCATGTACGAACCTGAAGCACGTAATCTGTCTACTTACCTGACCAACCAGTTCTCGCTGATCTGGTCGGTGTCCGATTACGCTGTTGAAGATGCGAAGACTACTGAAGTGGATCAGGTGTTGGGTGACTTCCTCTTACCTGATGGTTCGACTGGTATTTACCACGAAGAGCTGACGATCAAGCTGGGCGATGAGCTGACTGGTCTGTGGGCGCTTTGCCGTGACTTGGCAGGCCTGCGTAAAGTTCAGACCTACGATGCAGTTGTGTATCAGACGTGGGATAAGAACTACTACGAGTTCGATGCTGACAAGCAGCCGGTCTTTGAAGTGGTTGATGGTATCAAGCAACTCAAGATCAAGCACAGGAAAGGCGACTTCGTTCTTAATGCCGACGGCAACAAGACAGTCCTGCACTACATCAACGACGCAGTCCTCGACGAGAACGGTAACCCGATCTACGAATCGGAACGTAACGTTATCCACTGGTGGGATGTCTGCTTGTTCGATGGCGTGTATCGCTACGCTACCAAAGGTGGTGATCTGACTTACGTGAAGGAAGTACCTCAGATCCTCAATGAGTGGATCAACGAAGTGCTTGCTCCGGTTCGTCAAGAACTGTTCGAACGTACCGACTTGTTCTTCCAGCCTCGCAACACTCTGAAGTTCGTGGAAGCAACTGTACAAGACAGTGAGCTGGTAACCCTGCACACGTCTCAGTCTCTGACAGTGACCCTCTGGGTCAGCAAAGAGGTGTACGGTAATACTGACCTTCGGGACGCGATGGAAGTCACTACGATTGCTCGTGTGGTGGCAGGTCTTGATAACCAGCGTGTATCTCGTAACGTGATCGAAACCGACATCTACAACAACCTTGGTGCTAACGACGTTATCGGCGCTAGTCTCACTGGGTTGGGTGGTGCTGATAAAGACTACGACGTGATCACCTTGATGGATGCTTCGTCTCGTCTGTGTATTGCTAAGGCTCTGGAATCTCAGGCCGATGGCACGTACTCGGTTGTTGACGCTATCGAAGTGAACTTCAAGCTTCACCAGCCAATGCAGGCATAAACCCCAGCACACTACAGATCACTCTGTAGTGTGCTGGTTCCTTATGCTGCTTTGATCTCTTCGATGTCAATGGTAGCTTGTTCCAGCCATTCATCGAACATCGGCATCTTACAGATGGATTCCACAATCTCGACCGAGTTCACACGACCACCAGTAAGGTTGATACTTGCAAGACGCAGTGCTTCACGCCCTACACCCATCACACGACAAGGTTCTGCAATTGTCGTCTCACTGGAGAGGTTCTGAATGATCTCAGAAATCGGATACGTAGTTTCCACGTCAGCATCCGCGTTGAACATGTGGATCATTGATCGGATCTCAGGCATGTCCTCAAATAAGAACAGTCCCGTATCCGCAACAATGTGGCTTGGGAAGGTTACGATCCACCCATCCTTACCGGAGAGCAGCGCATCGTTCTCATCGGCCATTTGATCAGATGTGGAGCAGATTACTTTGCCCAGCTTCTTGATCGTGCTGAAGAGCATGTCAGTGACGTTGATCTTCGGCTGCGAGTTGAAGTTGGAGTAATCCAGTGGACCTGCAAGAGATGAGATCTGAGAACTCAAGTCTTGGTTCTTCTTATCGAGCGCCCAAACTGCCAAGGAGTCGATGATGTTGTACACGCCGTAGCGAACCTTGTAGTTCCGCTGCATGTCCATGTGCCAGTGAAGTGTCCCAGGCGGCACCGAAGTATCTTCGGTATCGTACTTGAGCTTACCCACAGACAACTGACGGTCTAGAACAGCGTCTAAGCCGTAACCACCAGATTCCTTACCCTTGGCCTTACGCAACTGCCAATACAGCTGCATCATGTCCTGCATGCGCCATGAGGCTGTGTTGAGTACCTTGTTCCAACGTTCTTGCGGATCAAGACGCATCTCACGTCCAGACGACGTACGTTTAACAGCCTGACCTTCAGTCAGCAACGCACCGCGCCACTCGTAAGGAACACGAGGATCAGACATGACGTCAGCCAAATCGTAGCCAGCGTTGGTTACGGAGTTCTCGATACATTTAGCATCGAAGAATACGTTCCAGCCTGTTACCAGATCCGGTTGTGTTTCATGCAGACGATCGACCATCCCCTTAGTGATGTCGAAGTCATTCTTCAGACGCTCGACGCGGACTGGGATCTTCTCGATCATGTCCACCCAATCAGGACACTCGCCAGTCTTCTTGTTGGTCATCTTCTTACGGATGGCCGCAGCCCACTGTCCGATTACCGATTGGTATTCTTTGTGGATCTGCTCTTCGTAGTTGTCGATGTCAAACGCCCACGTATCGTTCACGTAGAGGACGATCTCATCATCGCTAACCAATGACCAAAGAATCGGCAACTGTAGCTTAGAGTGCAGCAGACCGTTCACGTCGGTCTCGGCGTCGATTACGGACACTCTGTTCGGCTGGAAGGCATTGGGCCACTTGTCGGCGTAGCTCTGCTTCATGAAGACTTCAGGGCCAGTGTCGAGCCCGTACAAGTAAGGACTGCGAGCCAACACCTTCATTGGGTTGTTTGGTTGCAGCCCACGAATGCGGAAGCAGATGTCTTGACGCAGTTTGCACTGCGGTACACGGAACATGTCCAGACGCTTCAGCTCTTCGAACTGAATCTTGTCAGGGTGAGTACGGAATGGTTCTTTCGTTACCCAGTACGGACGCTTGTAGTTCTCAACCATCCTGACGCGTGGGAACCGTGAACCGTCTTTAAGGGTGACCCACTCTTTGATCACCAGACAGTCTTGCTGATCGCCACCACGGTGACGAACGTAAGTGGCATGCTTGCACTCACGGGATACAATTTGATCTTTTGGAATGTGTGCGAGATGTACATCGATCTCTGCTGGTGTGAGAAACTTCTTCATTGCTAACCTCGAATCTACGTTCCTGTAAAGCATTGGTCACGCGATTAAATTTGTACGATTAACAGTTCCTCTAATTGCTATGATACCCACTGGGGCAGGAGTCGATTTATGTCCAGTAAGATTGACGAGTCGTTGGAGGCTATTGCATTCCAAACGAACTCCGAGTTGCCGAAACAAATCACCAAGCTGTTTGCTCAAGTTCAGGATAATCTCGACGACCCCCATGCGGTGCGTCAGTACTTGGCTGAGATCACCATGTTGACCAAAGACGCTACTGGCGTCTGGATGGAAGCGGTCTACGTTGAAGAGTTGAACTTCCTCGAATCGTATCGTGTCGAGTGTCACCTCCCAAACCTGAACGCTATCAACCCGATCAACCTTGATGCGCTCAAGCGTATCGAGAAGTACGACTTCAACAACCTGACCGGCGCTCAGTTGGTAACGGGTACGATCGATCTCAAGAAAGGTCGTGTTACAGGTTTCTTCACGAAGCTGCGTAACGACATGGAGATGAGTAAGTCTATGTTCGAGGGTTTGTTTGAACCTGACGAACTGACAGCTCTCTACTTCCATGAGGTCGGCCACGCTTGGACTAACTACGAGTTCATGTGTGAAACGCTGCGTACCAACATCATCCTTGCTGAGGTTGTTGGCGCCATCAATCCAGACGTACCTCTTGAGAAGCGTATCCTCATCGGTAAGGCTGCCATGAAGCTGTCGGCAATGGACCCCAAGGTTCTGCCTGATGATGCCTCTCCTGCTGAGATCACTGCTCTTGTATTGCAAGGTCAGGTTGTTCGTATGCAAGAGAAGGCTGGTACTCGCTGGTACGATAAGCGTCTTGCCGAAACAGTAGCGGATCAATTCTCTGCTCGCTGGATGCTGGGTGCTGCGCTGGTACGTGCCATTGCCAAGCGTGAACGTGCCAAAGGTGTCTTTGCTCGCTCAGGCTTTGACGCCAAGTGGGTAGGTCTTCTGTCTAACGGCCTTCAGATCGTCGGCCTGCCATTTAAGGCGCTGTCGGAAGCCGGACGTGCGGCCTTTGCACTTGCGTCCATCTGGAGCGTTGCCAAGACCTTCTCCATCAACGTGATCTTCACGTCTGGTCTCGGGATGTTGGACGGTGCTTCGTATCCACAACCGGAGCAACGGATCGCTATGATTCGCCGTGAGCTGGTAACCCTGCTCAAAGATCCAAAGCTTGATAAGAAGACGCGTAATGCGGCTCTTGAAGACCTCGCGGTAATCGACGATGAGATTTCTAAGATCCATGGCTTCGGCGATGTGATTCGGAAGATCGGCGCTTTTACCTATGAGATGATTCGCGGTATTCGTCAAGATCATGCTTCCAACGATCTGAAGGAAGACCTCGCTAACAATCGTTTGTACGAACTGTCCGCTTCCCTGAAAGGATTGAACCAATGAACCCACTTAAAGTTAATGCCCTCGTTGCCACTCTCACTGAAGGCACCGAGATCGAAAACCGTCGTTACCTGCTGGCTTCGGTTCTGGGCTGCGCGGCTGCAACTCTGGTTACCCTGCCAGGCGCTCCACTGCAAGACAGTGCTGTTCGTGACTACTACACCCAGAACGTCGGCGAAGTTCGTAGCACCATGTACCAGATCAACGAAGTCGCTCCGTTCGACGTTGATCGCGCTGTCGAGTACGGCTTCCAGCTGTGGTCGCGTCGTTACCAGCTGGTATACGGCTGCTGCATCGATGAGCTGGTCGGTGAAGCTCCATTCGCGGCTACCCTGATTAAGGTAATGCCTGAGTACGCCTCCAGCGGCGTTAACAAGTACAAGATCACCCAAGCGGTGAACATCTTGAAAGCAGACGCTGAAGCTGCTGCCTGATTACACCTTTCATCTGCATGACCTGAGGGACGAGAACATGAATGCCAGTATCACATTAGCCGACCTCTCGGTTGAATCCGCCGAGATTGAGAACGACGACACCCCTGTTGCGATCATCGATGAGACGCCTAACCCCGTCCACGCGAAAGAATTCGACGACATGATGCTGGTCTTCGAAACGTACGAAACAATCGTCAAGCGTAAATACGTTTGCCGTAGCGACATGGAGAACATCAAAGCACTGACTGGTACTTACCCAGTGCTTGGCAAGTTGATCGATCGTTACCCGATCAACAGCTTCACGCAGGAGCCTAGTCGCACCAACTACGAAGTATCCACTGAGAGCTTCGTTAAGACCGCCTACGAGGCGGTAGTGAATGCGCTGGGCAGCGTGCTGGCTTACATCATCGAAGCTTGCAATAAGCTTTGGAACTGGTTGAGTCAGGCTGGTCAAGCGACTGCGGCGGTGGACGATCTTGAGCAGAAGCTCGGTTCCCTCCAGAAGTACATCATCGAAGTCGACAAGATCCTGTCGAACAACTCAGCCGTCTCTCAGATGGCTCGTCGTGTTCGTGACGGTACTATCGCCAGCGAGATGCGCAACATCAACGGTAAGTGGAACAGCTTCAAGGATCGCCAACTGCTGGCTCCTGAGAAGCAGCTTGAAGAGATGGTACTCCTCTGTGGTGTCATCAAGACCAAGCTTCCTCCATTCGCCGAAGCTGTTGAAGACTTCCTGATCGGTCTGGCTAAGGCTGAGACCGAAGCTGACGTTGACGTGGCCATCGCCAAGATGGAACTGTTCGACATGACCAACGCGGCCATGTTCAAGCTGGCGCTTAGCTACGGCTATAACGTCAAGCAGATGAACGTCAACGGTAAGTTGACTTCGTTCGAGTCGATCGCCAGTTACGTTAAGGGCGCTTACCGCAGCCAGATGAACGAACGCACGCAGATCAAAGAAGATGACTTCAAGAAGCTCATCATCGACTACAAGCCTACCAAGTGGGCGGAAGAGATCAGCGGCACGATCAGCTGGGCTCGTGGGCGTACCGATCCAGTGTTGGCTAAGGTTAAGGGCTTCAACAACAAAGGTCTCAAGCCTGGGTTGGAACAAGTCTACGCCAACAAGCTCGTACCGTTCCTCAAGTCGCTGTCCTCTGTATTGACCGGCTTCACGTCGATCAGTCAGTGCATGGGCTTCTTGACCGATACCCGTAACAAGGTTTCGTACGATCTCTGTAAGGCTACCCTCGTGGTCGTGAAGAAGATCGATGGCTTTGCTATCGATAACAAGTCGAAGCTGACCCTGATCGAGAACACTGCGATCTCGGTTCACCGCAAAGACGTTGCATCGGTACTGAAAGACTGATAGGGCATAAAGGGCGGGGATTACCCCGCCCTTTATGCTGTCTACGGTTTCTCACCGTTCTGCGAACGTTCAGCCGCAGCTTCGGCACTAGCCTTGAGATCGTTCTGCATCTTCTCCACTTCAGCATCTTCCCGAGTCCGTGCCTTACGCCCATCCTTCAGAAGATCATCCAAATACCACTTGGGTAATCTCATCAGTTCATCGATAGGCTTATTGGTCAGCTCAGGAATACGACAGGCCATCAGTTCCCTCGAGTACGACACCAACCGTGACCCAGTGATCATATCTTCGGATGGATGCATCGCGATGATAGACATTGGGTCGTTGTGGTCGAATGTGGCGTGGTCGAAGATACCGAAGGTTTCGTCGTAAGCTTCAAGGAACATCAACTGCGAAGTGAAGTCGTCCTTCACGGTCTTACCCATGATTAAGTTGTACAGAGGAGTACCTTCCGTGAACGGAGTGATCTCTCTGCCGAAATCGTGGAGGCCGATGTGGTGATACACTTCGCCGTTGGGAGTTAGCTTGACAGCTTTTGCATTCTGAGGCGGAGTAGGGTAAAAAAAACTTCTACGGCGTTCAGGTTTACAAGGTGTGGATGCTTCGAAGCATCGTCGCCGTGCATCTGTTTACCGCAGTTCGGGCACTTCATCTTCGGGATAACCGGTGTAGACATGGTCATCTGGTTGATGAACTCGCTGAGCTCTTCGATGATCTGATCGCTCAGATCCTGATCGACAGCCAGAGATACCAACAGACGCTGCATTTGAACGTCAGACTGGTACTGCTCAGGACTACCTTCTTCGCCAACGCGTTCGATCATTACTTTAGGCTCAGCAGCCAGATCGTCAGGGTTGGTTTCGAGGATAGCTTCGATCCAGTGACCGTAGGCCATCAGAACGGAGACACGAGATGCCTTCAACAGGAACGCTTCACGCTCTTGCTGGTTAGCATTGCTGGCAGCAACCTTACGGGACTGCTGATCCATGTAGTCCAGCCATGCCGAAGCGATACGCTCGTATTCAGCGATGGTAGGAACCTTGAAGCGCAGGATCATGCCGCCTTTCAGTTGGACGATACGGCTGATCTCAGGACGCATCTTGGCTTGGTAGCCGAGAACAGTCTTGATGTCAACAGTACCAGCACGCTTGCTCATGAACTGAGCTTGGTCATCCGACAACTTCGAACGACGAACCATCAGCATACGGCGCAGGTTCACCTGACGCTTGGTAACGTAACCGCAACCGCCGATCTGTTCCAGGCAAGGACGTTCCAGCAGGAAGCCGTTAGGCATGTTGGCAGAAGCCATGGCCAGCGCCAGCGGATCGATATCAGTAATCAGCAGGAGGCTCTTCAGCACTTGCGGATCAGTAGTACCGATGGTGGTGCTACGCACTTGACTCAGAGCGAAGTCAACCACAGGACGGTTCAGGTACAGAGCCGAAGCACTGTAGACATAACCGCTGCTGTCACGACCCATCTCGGCTTTCTCAGTCAGGATCTTCTGATCCAGAGAGAGTTCTTCCAGCGCACCAGCGCCTTCGATAACCATGTGTAGGCCTGACGCCCAGAACGGGTTGGTGTATTCAACAGCCATACCCAGACGACCACGGATACGCATGACCGGGTCTTTCGACTTCTCGTGGTCCAGACGGCCAGGAGCAATCGGAGTATCACCGACCTTAGGCAGGTTGGTCCATTCGCTGTCGTCGCCGAAGAGATCATCGTTGTCGCGGTATGGGGCGGTGGTTTTGCGATAGTCGTCAATCGCACCCATCGCCTTACCTTCGTTGACGGTGATGTAGATCACTTCGCCATCGTCAGTACGGCCAGCGTAGAGACCGGCACCACCGCCGTTCTTCACGAGTTCTTCACGAGATGCTTGAGCGGCTGCTACTTGACGCTCGATCTGGTCGTACATGACGTCCAGTTCGGAAGCCGAGAAGTTGGACAGCAGAACGGACGGATTGTCGCGAGAGAACTTCGCCAGTTGTTCGTCGGTCAATACGGTCAAGATACCCTGATCGTCATTGACGTTCATGTTCGGCGTGTAGTCGCCGATCATTTCGCGAGTTGGCGTAGGGTCAGCTTCCGGAGTCGGTACGGACAGATCGACGATCTGCTCACTGACAGGAAGCGCGGCCATCAGGTCACCCAGAGCTTCAGCTTCTTGCGCTGGATGCTCATGTGCTGGCTCGTGAGCGAAGCCCGATGGTAGTTCATCGATCGCTTGCCACTGAGGCTCGCTGAGATCTACAGGCTCTTCAGCAGGAGTCGGAGTGAACTCAGCCGGTTTGGAGATCTGCTCTTCCAATACGACCGGGCGTTCTTCTTCAGGTTGATCTACGATCTGTTCGTCACTCACGATACAGCCTCACTTTGTTCTGCGGTTTCAGGTTTAGATTTGAGCGGATCGATCAAATCCATGTAATCGCCGAGGATGTTACCTACGGTGTTCGTCGCACGCTGGGACAGACCGAGGTACTTAGCACCAGCAGCCATCAGGCCGGCGTGGTGGTTCGACAGATGGCGCTTCTTGGTTGGTGGATTAGCCTGAAGCTTGGCCAGTTCCTCATCAACCACTTTCTTCTCGGCAATCAAGACGTCAGCGTCACGAGCGAGCATCTTCACCAGGCCGGTCAATTTAGGCACGTCCTCTTGACGACCTTCGGCATGCAATACGTTGATGGACTCGGCGAGGTCTTTTACTGGCTGAATCGCAGCATTCAGACTGACGGCCAAAGTATCCTGATAACCCTGAACTTCTTTCTCAACTTCAGCATTAGTAGCTTCGATCGAGTTTCCGTGAGCAACGAATCGCTCGGAATTATTATTACGCATACTGAACCTCTCTAGTATGAAGCTTTAAGCGAACCCATATATAGGGTAGCTATATCTATTAATGTACGGTTTAACCGGGAGGGCTTTGATGGACAAGCCAATGCAGGCCGACGATGATTTCGTCACAGAACTATCAGTGCGGACACTCGCTCGGGATCGCTGCTCTCCAGAGCTTGAAGAGATCTACGTTAACCTGAACAAGTCGCTGATCAAATCCAACACGACCAGCCATCTCGATGAGATGGATCTTCTGTTCTCTAAGTTGAATGATCAGAACATCGATCCGACGGAGATCGTCTCCAGTCTCGATGAAGTGCTGCGTATTGCAGCTGAAACATCCCTGAATATTTGCGGTGTGGAACTGTCACCTGACATCCCTATCGCCATGTTGGCGGAGATCTACGAGATCATCGTAAACTTCGACCCAACGGATACGCCCACGATCCTTGTCGACCTTCTTGATTCCGCTGAAGACGTCGATGAAGCGTTCGTCAAGCTTGTGGCACAATTGGGTACTTACTCCGAAGACCTGCTGCAAGAGCAGATCCTCGAGATCCACGACAACTTCACTAAGAACGTGCGTCGTGTTTGTAAAGCCGCGGTTGTAGCTGACAACGTCAATGAGATTACAATGACTCGCGATGGTGAGTTACTCAAACGATTGTCCCGTTTGGTGAAAACTAACAAAGACTCGATCGGCGCAGAGATGGGCAGCAACGATGAGGGTCTGGGTGTATCGATGGAAGCACTCTACGGCTTGGCTGTGGGGCGTTTGATCGAGAAGCCAATGGAAGAGGCTATCAACGACATCTTCTCGCTCGCAGTGATCTCTAACGAGAGCTTCGAGGATGCCAAGGTCTCTATCGGTAACTGTCTCGACGATCTGTTCTACGAGATGGACGATCGCCGCCGTGCTGAACAGGTGAAGCTTAAACTGTTCGACGTATACCAACCCATCTTCGGAGCTGGACATGCGGAAGTATGATTTCTTCATCCAATCGATGAAGGCAAAGGTCCACTACAATCGTGCGTGGATCTTACGTGCCTTCTCCGTCGTTATCGACGACGTTAAGAACGGTGACCTCCAGTGGGGCTTGAAGCACACCAAGGAGAACGTTCAGGTATACGTACCTGATGGTGACGGTAAGTGGGGCTGGACGGTTCTGGAGGGTGCTAAGCCTTACGAGATCCCTTACATCTATCACGACTCCTGCGGGCCTATCAAGGCTGGCGATGTGGAGAACCTGACCAAGGATCTTCCCGACGGTACTTGGGGTGACCTGCTATTCAATAGCCGTGTTCTGGTTTACGCTGGTGGTGATCTGTTTGAATACGCCGAAGGTCCAATCAACCTCGGTGGTCTGGAGCGGTTCATCATCGGTGCGATGATTGACAACGAAGTCCCAGAGAAGCCGGGTGTGATCTACGTCCGCCATTATCTGCGCTTCGGTAAGGCTGTATCTGACTTGGCCGGTTACGAGATGTTTGTTCCATCCGTTACTGAGCATGCTCTTCAGCCGTCTCCTAATCGGGATAAGATCCTGAAGGAAATGCTGGAGCTGTATAAGGATCAGCTGGACGACCCAGTTATTCAGGCACGTATTCAGGATGCGTTGGTTAAGGACTATTCGGACAACCTTAAAGGTGATCCGTCTGAGGGCTTCCTGTACAAACGTAAATCCTTGAACACTGCTTTGAAACGAATGTTCCAGATTCACGGTCCTGAAGCCGGCTTCGAAGAAGGTGGGCGTGCAACGCTCGTTACTACTTCTCTTCAAGAAGGTCTGGACGTAACCAAGTTCCCTCACATGGTGAACTCGTTGCGTGCTGGTTCTTACTTCCGGGGTGCGATGACTGCACTCGCCGGTGAGGACGTGGACTTGATGGGTCGTATCTTCCAGAACGCCCGTGTAGTTAAGGGCTTCTGCGGTACTACCGATCAGCTTGACATTAAGGTCAGTGAAGACCTCATTGGCCGCACCATTGTTGACGGCAAGGAATCGGTTAAGCTGTCTGCCGAAAACATCGGTCAGTACTTGGGTAAAGTCTACCCTATGTTCAGTCCGGCGTTCTGCATCACTCCACGCACAGACTGCTGTGAGGTGTGCTTCGGTGATAAGCTCTCCGCTTATCCTGATTCCATCGGTTCGATGGTAGGTGAGATCCCTTCCACGATGATGGCCGTAATGATGGGTTCTGCTCACGCTAAAGAACTCAAAACAACTCCTCTCTTCTTAGAGACATTCCTTAGGAACTAATCCCCATGGAACAGAACAACGACGCTGTTGATCAGAACGCTCCTGAGACTCCTGTAGTCGATCAGCAGCAAGAACAGGCACAACCGGAGCAAGTAGCTCCGATCGTTGCACAGGAAGGCTCTGAAGAGCCGGTAGACGTAGCTGAGGGCGATGAGCCGGCGGATACCAATGGCACCGACGCTGCGTTCCTGAAACGCGCTGTCGAAGACCAGTTGGCGGCAGTTGCTGATCAGGATTCCCTGGGTACTGACCACTTCGATGCTGACGTGACCAGTCTGTTCAAGGAATACTTCTTCGACGAAGCAGGCGAAGCCAACACCGTTGAAATGGTTCGCCTACTGATGGCTGACGAAGAAGAAGTCAAGCCTGCCGAAGAATCGGTTGAAGACGAGCAAGCGGCTATCGATGCTTCCAAGGTCGGTTACATCGAACAGATGGACCCGGCGGCTGAGAAAGTCAGCATCGAAGACGCTGCCAAAGACCTCACCACTGCTCTCGACGAAGAAGCTGCTGCCGCTGCTGCGCAACTGGCCGCTGGTGATGTGGTTGAAGAACCAGCCGAAATCGTTGAACCAGCTGAAGAAGTCGCGGTCGAATCCGATTCTTCGGTGGACGAAGTCGATCCTGTCGAGCCTCCGCCGGAAGCTGAAGACGAAGAAGACGCCAAGGTCGATGAAGAAGACGAAGCGCAGCCTGACGAAGAAGAAGATCCGACTCCTGCCGAACCTACCTCTCTGGAAGGCCTGCGTGCAACTCTGACCGGCGTTCTGCCTGCTGATGCTCTGGCTGCCTGGGATCGCGACACCCTGCTGACCTACGTCGAAACCAAAGCTCAACCAACCAAGACTGCTCGTGGTAGCTGGCCTATCGACTTGCGTCGTGGTCAATCCATGATCAACTGGACTGGCGGCGAACTGGCCGACTGGGTCGATGGTCTGATCCTGACTCCAAAGGGCATGGACGAAGAGCTGATCTACGATGAGCTCTACAAACGCTATCGCCTGCCGAACAACTGGACTCACGAAGCCGTCAAGGCGTTCGTACAGAGCGGCGAGCAACCAGCCGTTACCGAACATGGCGTTCTGATCGAAGACCGCATGCGCGAGCGTAAGACCGCTTCCCAGTGGACTCACCTCGAACTGCGTTCGGCTCTGCTGGGTCAGATCGAAACTGATCTCCCGAAAGAAGATCTGGTCGACAGCCTGAAGGCTCGTCTGGGTCTGTCCAACGAGTTCAGCGGTCAACGCATTCTCGAAACCCTCGCTGAAACTCCAACGGAAGCATCCATGGACAACATCCTGCTGAAATCCAAGCTTGACGAATACAAGGACGTAATGTCCAAGTACGGCAAGAACCTGTCCGACGATACCGCCGGCAAAGCGCAAGTCATGCTGTACAAAGCTATCCGTCAAGTGATGGCTCGTGACAGCGTCGGCTTCACAGAAGGCTGGAACATCCTGCTGGACTTCATCAACACCAACTACACCCTGCTGTTCCTGCCGGAAATTGCACGCCGTGGTTACAACCAGCTGGGTATTTCGAAGTCTGCTGCACTGACCTTCGAAGACCTGGTATCGTTGCTGATCACCACCCGCGCTCCAGGCACCCGTCAGCGTGAAGCCAAGATCTACAAGCTCGACCAGATCCTGCGCTACGTGCCGAACGAAGAAGAACGTCAGAACGTGATCCTGTACTACGCTGACGCTCAGTAATACGGCAAAAAAAAAGAGTGACATAAAGCCCGGCTCAATGCCGGGCTTTATGCTGTTTACTATTCTCTTACAAACTTCGGCCAATCGACCGGTCGATCTTGCGCACCACCTTTAGCCAGCAAGTACTTAGCCATCTCAGCAACCTGCTCAGGGGTCTGAGTCATCTTGAGGATGTTGTACTTGTGGTAGTTGAGGGTAGTCATCAGCTCAAGCATCTTCCCCTCGTCGATCTCTACACCAATCACCCTTGAGATAATTTCACCGATCTGACGATACTCATTCAGTTCAGGTACTTCGATTGTAACCATTTCATTCTTCATACACGTTCCCCGTTTGTTTCAGATTCTTCGTCGTAGGTGTTTGTATCATGCATTCCGGTTCTGTTGATACCGATGAACCCTTTGTATTCCCGCAGACGACAGAAGAATACTTCTGTCATACGTTCCACTTCACACATGAACTGAGCCTTAGTGAGTAAGGCGTTCTCACGCAGTGGGTGGAGATGGTCACGCAACAGCTTCGTACGCGTCTCGGTGAACTTATCTCGGAGCATGATCCCATTCATCGGGTTAACAAGTGTGATGGTTACACTCGACAGATAGAAGGCTACGTGGACCTTGAATTCAGGACCTCCGGGATAAAGCTCTTCTGGGATGTCATCTAACCCAACTACGGTAGAATTGGTCAGTAGCACTGCCATCAGTAATCCTCCAGCGAATAGTGTTCGGCCAGAGTAGTGCGCTTGGCGATAACCTCGTTATCGATCTCCCAAGCCTTAGCGTCACCACGAACAAGCGCTCGACGGTGAATCATGTAAAGCTTTGATTCATCGCTCAGTACACGATTAGGATCGATAGAACTGAATACGTATTCAGCTTTCATGGTGAGTTGATTCAGAGACATCTTTTCCTCCTAAGGGGACATAAAGGCGGGGATTTCTCCCCGCTTCTTAAATGTAGAAAGGTGATTGCTCTTGACCGTGGGACTTAACCTTCCCTTTAAAGTAGTCAAGCTTGTTGCGATGGTAGAGCATGTGCTTCTCAATGCTGCTGCAAACGAAGTAACGGAACCGTGGAGTAATGTCAGGCCAGTCTTTCAGCAGACGTGTACGTCCCAAGGTTTGTTCGTTCGATTGCTGCGAATCGATTGCAGTTGTCATCAGGTTATAGCGGAGGTTCTTGATGTCTACCGCAGTACCTGCCGATAGTACTGTACTAACGCCGATGTCTGAGCGCTCCAACACAGACATCTTGTCCCCGGACACGTAGCGAGCTACGAGCAGCTTCGGGAACTTCTTTTGCAAGAACTTAGTCAGTATCGTACAGAGTTTGATGGTAGCGCAGAATACGATTGACTTTTGTCCTTTCTCCATTACATCGACGAAGTCCGTCTGGAGGTAGTACGCAATCATCTCAAGATACTTCTCAAGAAGCTTCTTGTTCTTTGCCAACATCAGTGACGCTTCGAAAGCCGTGTGGCTGTACGCTCCACCGAACCCCTTACATCGAATCGCTTTGGCGTTACTCAACTGGTAGATGATTGCCGACACGTCAATGAACGCATCGTAATAATCCCCGTTATATCGAGCAGGCCTTGGGTACATGATCTCGTACATTTTGTTCATGAACTTGTCTTTGGTGTCGAGTGTTGCAGACAAGGTCAGGAACTTGTGGATGTTCATGTACGCGAAGAATTTCATGATGGCGTGTGGATATTGGTGACCCTCATCGAGTACACCGAAACCGATACCGCACATCTCAAAGAAGTCGATAGGAGCGATAGGGAAACCTGAATCGTACCCTTCCGCTTCGAATTCCTTGATGTAGTTGACGTAGGTGTTTGTGGAGATAAGGATGACCTTACCGATGTCACGCTTCTCCAGCACCATTTCCATCAGACCCTTCAGCGCTGGACTTCCTCGGACAACAAGGAGTTGACCGCGCTTCAGTTTGAATGATGACTCAAGGTCAGGCACCCAACGGTCTAGATAACCACCCTTCATGAAGATAGCAGTGCGTAGCCCCAGTTGGTGCATGCAGTGCTTCGTCAGCTCCGTCTTACCCTTACCAGTCTGGAGGGTTACGACCTTGTTACTACCCTCCTCATTCACAACGTGGTTAATGATAGCCGGTTGAGGATGACGGGGTGGCCACAAGTGGATTACTTCATGTTCAACCTTGAAGCGATCCGTTGGAGTGTTATCGTGCTTAACGATTGTGAATTCATCAGACTTAATGAAGTTGTAGTTCAGGGTCTGGAAGAATTCTACCTTCATGTTGATGTGGAAACGGTAGTACTGTCTGGCAGCTGTAGAGGATGCGAACACCCGTGCAGCCACCATTTCCTTACGGCCGTCTTCAATAACCATCTCATGCTGGATGAGTGTTTTGCAGAACTGTTCGACGGCTTTCTTCTGTCGCTCGTTCAAATCACTGACCATGAACGAATGGCTATAGACGTCGATCTTCAAGACGTTCTCCCCAAATATCTACCTAGTGCGTTTACGGCACACTTCGCCTATAATAGATATACGTCTCTAGTTAGTTCTTACCACAAAAGAAAACCCAGAGTTAAGGCGGAGATCACTCCGCCTCGGACACTACTGGACTTCCTTGGACAACTCAGTCAGTGTATTGGACCTTCTGGATTGTGATTGTTTCTACGCAATCATGATGCCATGGGATAAAGAACTTGCTGTGGCATAGACGCCATGTGCCGTCAGGAAGTTCGTCAAGGAAGTAGAACGGGCTGTCACGCTCAACATCAATTACCGTATAGATGCTGACCGCGTACTTACGCTCGGCCAGTGTGAATGTTGCGCCGGCACCTTCACGTTCCCAAGTTATCGCCAGAGAGTCTGGAAGCTCGTCTACGGCGCGGGTAGCATCGAAGATGAAGTTAGTGTTGCCTTTACGTTCGATATGTAGGAAACGTAACGCATCGTCTTTAACGGGTAGCTTCTTATAAACGACTCCGCTGAAGAGAGTCGAGGCGCTATCCCCTTCAAACCTTACAGATACAAATTGTTGCTTAGCCATTACAACCTCTCTTATAAATTGGAGCATAAAGGCGGGGATTACCCCGCCGATATGTTTGTCAATTACCAGCCGGGCATCAGCAGTGGATCAAGCAGATGTTGTTCCCGTTCGTTCATCATGTACTGCTCAAGTGTATCTAGCAGGTTACGACCACCCTGATAGGCGAAGAACGCACCCATGGAACGACCACTGATTACGTGATCGTATTTAGCAAACCGTGTAGGTTCGCCCAGAGGTGGAATCCTGTAATCACCGGACTTCGTACTGGATACCATCATAGACAGCAACACAATAGCGACGTGGGTGAAGTGAACAGGAACCTTCAGCGCGATCAGTTCATGCGTATCCAACATTGCTTCAGTTGGGTTAGCATAGTCCTTGAGTTGCTTCAACCGGCCGAGGTGACGCTGGTTAGAGTCACGAGTAGAGCGGATCATTACTTCCACTACTGCTGCGTGATCCTTCATGCTACCGTGACGGTTTGGCATTTCAAAGGCTGGCAGGTCGAAGTTCCAATCCTTCAGATCAATCCGATAATAACCATCATCATCGATTCGGAAGCCTTTCTTCAGGAAGTAGTCCAGGAACTCACGAGTCAGGTTCGACATGCGAGCGCCACGGGATACCGTGACGTGTACCCGGTTCGACTGCTTGTTCTCGCTAGGCAGCTCAAAGCTGACTTCACGGAACTGACTGAACTTGGCGATGTTTACGCCAGCACGCAGATCGTTACGTTTCAGTACAGGCAGCTTCGATGCGTTGTGAACACCCTGAGAGTAACCACCGCGAAGCATCAGCGGAATACCCTTAACGCCCAGCCTTGGGTTCAGACGAATCTGGTGACCTTCAGATGCTGGGAGGATGTACGGTCTTTCTTCATCTTGAATGATGATCGGATCAGAAGAAGCAGACGCCTCAGAGTGCTTAACCTTCAACACTGCCTGAGATACTTCCGATTGGGTCATTGTAGATGCGATGTGGCCGATGTTAGCACCGAACGGCACGTTATACGCCAGCAAGCCGTAGCACATCTTGCAGACGTTGTTGTGATGCCGGTACTTACAGTTGAACGCCAGACGGAACTTGCGTGTCTCACCGATCAGGTGAGTGTCAGCCATCCGCAGGGGTTTCAGCTTGTTGGTATCAGGATCGAGATAGTTGAGACCGTCCATGGCTTTGAACCTGAACTTGGTGATCTCAATCTCTCCGTACTCAGTCGATCCACAGTCAGCCATTACCAGCAAGTCAACCTGCTGGGTAGTGAACTGCATCTTCCGGTTTGCATACTCGGTTTGTTCGAGCGGCGCACCAGTAAAGATGATAGCCTTAGCGGCCAGTGTGGATTCCATCATGGCTTCAGCTGGATCATGAATCCCTGCGAAGTAGTTGCCCATGATTGGTTTGCTGTATACGTGCCCATCGATGTCGGTGTTGTAGCCACGCACGATGAGGATCTGAAGCAACTGCTCCATCTTGAGCAGACCAGCCCGCAGGTCAGAGATGATTACGTTACGTGCCAATGCAGGGTCACGTTCCAGAACCAACTTCGCCGCATCGTAAGCCTTCTCGATTGATAGCTTGTTAGGCTTACATTCGGTCCGGATCTTGTGGATTGGCGGATACTCGTACAGATGGCTGAAGTCGAACGAGTTACTGCCGCGAACATACGCCGCATACTCGATGATCGATTCGTTGTACAGACGGTTGGTGCCGTAATAGTTGTGTCGCCACAACTCTTCACGGTTAAAGCCTTTCTCACCGTACGTGTTGTACATGTCTTCAGTGATCGCAGCCTGTACTTCATGGATGCGTTCATTGGACATCGAACCGTTACCGATGTGGTGACGTTTATAGATGCCGAGTTTGTTGTACACCTCGTGTGGCAACCAGAGCTTGCGGGAGATCTGGGTATTGATTGTTGTGGTGGTCATCGTATCGCCGTCATCAAACTCGAGGATGAACTCCTCGTATTCTTTACACGGCCAAAGATGTACCATTTGTTCGAACAGATCACGGGCTCTGAATCGACGGTGACTTGCCAATTAACACGCTCCTACGTTGTACCGCCAGGGATTACTCCCTGGAGATATTCTTACCAGATACGGCCATCATGTGGCGAACGTAAGCCAGCGGACGATGTCCACCAAGCTTAAACTTCTCACGGTCAACAAGACATTCGATGTTGGTCGGTGTCTCGTGAGTGAGGATCGTCATACAGGCTTCTTTGTGAACCACCGGGTTGTAGTTCAAGTCCATGATGTGAGCAAGGGGCTCAGCACCGTAGGCGTGAGCGTGGTTACGCGCTTCGGACTCACCGGTAGATTTGGTTACGGTTTCACGGCCAGGGCTGGAATACTTGTCAGCATTCGTCAGACGGGCAGTAACGCCGAAGTGGTTTGTCTTGGAGGACGATACACCGGAACCGTCGGTAGCCGTCTTCTCCAAAGGCAGGTAGTAGTCAGGACCGATCAGGATCTTGGTCTTGGTAGTTACCATCTCACCAGCCAGATTCCGATACTTAACCGGAGTCAAGTCTGGCATGTACGGACCAGCCTCGATCTCCCGGATGACTTGGTCCATGTAGACCTCATCACTGGAAGCGAGTTGCAGGAACAGACCGTGGTCAACTTCACCGTCCATGATCACTTCGATTACATGCTGCAAGTGAATACCTTGCGGAATGATATCGTTGCGAGTAAGACGTTCGTACATCGCCGGAGCCACCAGCTTATAGAAGCCGATGATGTACGCAAAGTTCTTCATGGTCACAGCCACGTTGTTCTGAGACGTCACCACACGCTTGACTTCAGCCTTGTCGATCGCGCCAACAGGTGGCAGACCGTAGGACTTACGTACACGTTTGATGATGTCACGACCAGCAGCGCCGATAACCTGAGTATGCTGACGACCGTTGTTCAGGCGGTTTACCGTAGAGTTCGAGAAGATCACTACGTCGGCGCGTACGCCGTTCTCGTCAGTAGGCATGTCTTCGTCTGGAGCAACCGCCGAAGTAACGCCTTTACCACCAGATTGGTCAGTAACCTTAGGGCCTTCGCCCACAGAGGTCTTGTACTGATAGATGATTTCCACACGGAACTCATCCAAGATCTCACCGCGATACTTCGTGCGAACACGCAGTTGGTCGGCTTTGCTCTTCGGCCAGATGCCTTCTTCCAGCAGACGCTCACCGCTACGTGCGATTGCTTCGTACAGGAGGATGCGCAGACGTGGAGACATTGCAACGTCGTCAGCCAGGAAGTTACCTTTCCGGCAGAGGCACGTCTTAACGATCTTGGTGTAGAACTCTTGGTCAGCCTCGTAGTACTTCAGGAACTGTTTAGTCATTTCCTTAGGTAGTTTCGGGGAAGACAGCCTATCGTTATGAAGGACTCGGATGTCTACGACCTGAGCGTTAGGTACGCCGTACAGCGGTGTATCCAACCCATACTGCGGTTTAAGCAGCTTAGTACGAGTCATGTAGACTGGATCGTACTTTGGATCGAAAGGCCGTGAAGCGCAGATCAGACCGTTTGACTGGATGAAATCACCGATGTCTGGAATAGGTTTGTACTCTTCCAGGTTACCGTTCCAGTTAATCGGGTAATGGCTGCCGCCGAAGCGAGCAATCCGACTTTCAAAGCCTGTCGAGCGAATACGCTTGGCATAACTCTGACTGATCTTTACACCGTCTTCAGTACCTGCCGGATCAGAGATCATGCAGACGTTGGTTTCCAGACCGTACATGTAGTCGCCATCATCCGTTACAGCCGGAGAACGAGCAATTACAGTACCTGCCTTGAAGCGCTTACCTTTGGTGATGGCGTCGTAGACGTCCTGATCGTACTCGAACTCAAACCCGTAATGCTGGTGCATTACGTGAAACTTGCTGAGTTCAACCACGTCCAGTTCTTTCGTTTCCCAATCCTCGTAGATCACCAGATCGAACGGGTTGATCTGGAACTTATCGCCGAAGTTACGGGATGTAAAGCGGGGGATGATTGCCAGTACCACAGCTTCACGAGGAAACTGATGGTTAAATGTAGCTTTGGCAATCTCACGTTCCAACCCAGTCTGCTGGCGTTTACGGGTACGGCCATCCACGATCAATACTTGGGACAGGTTACCGGTGAACATTGCCTGACGGGCACCAGAGACACATTTGAATTGAGAGTTCAAACCACTGATCGGAACCATCTCCGGCGGAATGGTGTAGCGCTCTTGAGGTAAATGATCGGTTGGATCAAATGGATTCATTCAATCGGTCTCCTTATTACTTTGGGCTGAGATTCTATTTCGGTAATGTATAACTCAAGACTTTTATAGGTAAGCACATGACTGGCATCTCCAAGTGGATCGTAGCGTCTCCCTCAAGCTTCACACTCACTCAAGAATATCGGACGTACGTAGACTCTCTGATCATGTACTTCAGAGAATCGGATTCCACCCGTCAAGTACCGGTAGCTCCTGAGACTGGATATCTCTACAGGTTCGACCTAACGCAGTTCCTTTTAGCGAACAGCGTACCACTTGAGGATCATTATCTGGTGATGCGAGTTAACGGGTTTACCTCTATCCACCAGATTGATGAAACGATCAACCACATCCTCGTGCCTGACATGGCCTTGGTTGCGCGGTTTAAACAAATCTACCGTACTAGCCTGAACGCTAGTTAGGGGACAAAAAGAAAAGTAGAATAGGCGGGGAAGTCCCCGCCTCTCTATGCTGCTAATTACCAGCCACGGCCACCGCGTCCACCACGGCCGCTATCACGGTCACGGTCGTCACGGTCACGGCCTGAGCGCCAGCTCGGGCTTTCACGACGGCTGTCACGATCATCACGATCGCGGTCACGGCTCTTGCCACCCATCAGGTCACGGAAGCTTCCATGATTCGAACGGCTATCCGAGCGATCATCATCACGATCACGGCTCGAACGAGAGCTGTTAACAGTGTCGCGGAAACTCGAACCAGCGGCCGGACGCTTCTCGTCATCGCTACCGATGCTGAGTTTGGCTTTAGGTTCATTCCACGGCAGATCATCATCGGCACCAACATCACTTGCACTTGCTTCGAACGCAGAACGTTCTTCGTCGATTTCCTTACCGGTGTTACCCGGCAGAGCAGGAACTGCTCGGCTGCAAACCTTCGCGAAGTCGTCGAAGTTATCGAGTTCGTCGGTCCAGTCCAGATTGAACTTCAGCTCTTCGAACGATGGGCACTTGGCCGAATGCACGTTGAGGATGTCGTTCAACCGAGTTGCCAGCTTGTGGAAGGACAACAACAGGCTGTGGAAGTACGGCGAGTTGCCGTTCTTACTGCCGGAGGTGTACATCTTGCGAGCTGGCTCGTCGCCCAGGATGTATTCGAGAACCGATACAATCAGCGCTTTGTCCTTGGTCTTCCGTGGCATCTTCACGCCAAAGAAGGTTTCGGTCTCTTCGCTATCGGCTTCATCCATGATCGGAAAGGATACGAACGATTGACGCAGACTACCGTCGTCGGTCTTAGCCTTCAGGATAATGGAGATCAGGTGCTTCTCAGGAACCTGACTTACCGCATCGAACACCTTGCGCATGGTATCGACAGTCTTTTCATCGACTTCACCAATACCTGCCAGAGCGGTCAGATACTTGGAAGCCTTGGCAGACATGCCTTTATGCCGCTTGGAGTCGGATGCCAGTTCCATCAACGACAGGCCGATATGGCGAACCGTTGCCTTGATGCGCTCACCGATGTAGTTCTTGAAGGCGTTCAGTACAGGACTTGGACCTTCGGTGATCTGCTCAGCAAGAGGCTGGAACCCGGTACGTTCTTCACCCAGACCTTCTTTCAGGATACGCTGTACAGTAATGCACAGGCGCGTCTTGTTCAAGGTTACTGGAGACGGCTTACCGTCCTTCAGATAGGACAGATGCCCATCATCAACTTCTTCTTCGAAAACGCCTACTTCGAGTAGGATCTTCCGATTGAAGGCATTCATTCGATCGAGCTTACTTACACTCATCACTGATTCCCGTGGTCATTAATAGGGTTTTGTGAAAAGGGCTTTACCAGCCCTTACCACCTTTCTTATCGCCAGAGGCTGCTGCTGGAGCGGCTCTGTAATCATTGTCACGAGAACGAGGCTCTTTGCTGGCGCCCAACTTGATGCGGCTTTCGCTGCCAGTGTTGAGACCATCTTCTTGAGACCCGATGCCTGCGCGAGACATCCGCATGTTCGACAGACCGGAAGCCAGATCGATAACGCCTTTCGACATTTTGTCCAGCGACTTGAAGTCTTTATCCTGCGTAGGCGCCAGAAGACTGGACGCGTAAGCTGGGAAGTTGAACGATGCTTCTTCACCACCATCCATCCGGATACGGATCTTGATGTACTGGTCGATGTTCGCGTCGATGTACGCTTCAAACTCAAACGCACCACCGCAACCAACTTCTTCCATCAGAACGTGTTCGATCTGACTTTCGAAGTATGGCCAGTTCGCCTTAACCGACATGCCTGGAGCAAACGGAGTTGGCTCAGAGCAGACCACTTTGTACTCGCCGAAGCGCGCACGGCTGTTCAGCACCAGACCAGATACCGACGAATACATCGAGTTGATCAGAATGCCGGGCAGGGAGTTTGCGATGATGGTCGCAGCGATTGCCTCGTTGGTATCTTCACCCCATGCGGAGTTGTTGATGAAACCACCGCGCTTACGCTTGTCCAACGGAACGAACATCAACTGACGATCTTCATCGAAGTCTTCGTTCATGTCCATCAGTTCGCCGAAAGTAATGCAACCTTCACGGAGAATATTGGTATCACGCTTGATACGCTCCAGATACGGATCGAGTTCCAGAGAGTTCTCTGCCAAACGATCAGAAGCTGCCTGGATGGTGTCTTCATCATTACCGTCACCAACGTACGCATCGTTAGGCGAATTACTCGCCTGCATCCACGCATTCAGGTTACGGGCCGCGTATGCGGTCTGGCTGTTGTTGACAACGTTCGATGCACGGATAGCCGAGCTGAACGAACCAACGGTATTGTTTACGTTCGAATCGTTATCACGCATGAACGACCCGAATGCCGCATCTGCACCACCGCGCTTGAACAAGTCGGTAGGACGCAGAGTAACTGGACGATCGCCGCCACGGGTAGTGCCACGATCAGAACCGGTCAGGCTGGAACGCAGGAGGATCTGGTCATGCGCCTGAATCTTCGGCACCCAGATGTTATCATTACGGTGACGGGATTCCTGCATGTGAACCCTCGTAATGTTATTGAAGTACATTTTCATGCCAGCATCGAACTTCGCGGTGTCGCCACGACGGGCGTGTTCGCTGTTGTCGGTATAGCCCACGATATACTCGTAGGTGCTGGCGTTGTCACGGTTCATCACCTTAACAACCATGCCGAACATGATCCGGGATTCGGACCAGCCGTTGGCGATGTGGGACTTGTGCTGCCGGCGGTTCGATGGACCGAGGAGTGGAGCTACAACCTTGGCCAGCCGGATAGTGCTGAGGTTCGCACCATCATCGGTTGCCTTTGCAAACAGATCGAGGTCGTCTTTCTTCAACGAGGTTTCGTAAGGGCGAATGACTGGAGTGTCGCTGCCTTCAGTTTCCACGAAGATAAGTTTAACAAGTTCCATGAATTACTCCTGTGCTTAATACTCTAGGGGATTGAACTTTTCAGTCCATTACCGGGATAGGGATGTGACGTACGTAACCGTCCAGCTTGATAAACAACTCAGCCAGCTCATCGCGGAAGTCACTGGAAACCTGGAGACGCCGGGTAACGTCTGACCTTTCGAACTTCGCTGCCAATTGGCGCGGGCACTGAGGTTCCCATTCGTTCTTGAAGAATACATTTGCCGCGTCTTCTACCCCACGTACCCCAACGTTTGGTGATTGACCACTATCCTTCTTGCTCTCCGGCATTGTGTAAGGATAGATGTATTCCAGTTGTTTCATGTTCTCGTCGCTGATCTTGGTTCTAGGAACCGGGGTCATCATCTCGTCGTCAGCCATCTGGACGGGAGCTGCTGTTTGCAGGATTGCCAATTGATGGAAACCCCACTTCCACAGTACGGTCTGGGAGATACCCATGGCCGTGAACAGAGTGTTACGGTCGAACATCTCGATCGCACAACCTGCTACCACTGTAGACATTACCCAGATGCAGAGAGCGATCTGTGCGTCATTCGGATCAAACCGTGCCAGCTTCTGCGCGCGTGCTACGCACATCTCGGTTTGTTCGTCGGTGATCTCTTGATCAATGGCGCGAGCCGCTTCAAGATAATCGGTGATGTACAGCTGGAAGATGCAGAGGTCGCCAGTACTGATCTGCTCCTTCATTTTGTAGTAGCACCAGACCGAACTATTGTCGTCTGTTGCTGCTTCCACATCGATCTTCGAACGGATGTTACCGCCGAATGCCGCTGGAAGTCTGTTGTTGTTACCGCAGACGTAGTTGAAGACCACCTTCATCAAGTGATCCTTATCCGTCTCAGCGGACAACGGTGCAATCGAAACCTTACGGATCAATGCCAATGCCATCAAGAAGACAGGGATCTCCTCAGATGACAGGAACTCGAAGATGATAGCCATCTCGTGTTCCATCTCGGTAGTGTTTGCCCGAACGTAAGTTTCCAGACGATCGAATGCAGGACACTCCTTAAGCAGGCAGGTATCCAGAAGCTTGTACGCAACGTACTCCTTCTTCTTCGGCCCTTCTTCCTTTATAGCGATTGGAAGGAAAGCACCCCAAACAGGAATCATGCACCGCAGGCCCAATGCCACTGCTGCCAGATCGATGTATTCCCGTTTCAGATAAGTACGCTCCATGTAGATCGGAGTGATCTTATCTGCTGTAACGTAAGTGTCAGCCAGTTCTGCGGGGAACTTGATGTTCTTATTACTGGTCAGGTAATCACGCAGGTCTTCGAACTTCACGATGTCGAAGATACCTTTAACGATATCTTGCAACAGCTCCATGAACTCACTGGCTTTCACATCTGTACCGTACGAGTCCAGCACCGTGTCAAGGCGGGCGTAGCAATCGTACAGCTTTTGTTGTTCCCCCTTGCTATAACGGCTGATGAGATCGTTGATCTCGCTGAACAGCTCGACGCGCATTCCGAACTCTTCATCATTCTTTACTGCACCGGGTTTCGCGTTAGCGTAACCTGCGGCATTGATGATGATATCGTTTTCACCGGGATGAGAAACTGCGACGGCTGAGAAACTTCGTTTGGTAAATCCAGTGATGCTGAATTCCATCAATACACTCCGCTTGGTCACTATATGGTGCTTGCTCTAATAAGTAATGTATGCCTGTGTATTTTTACGTTAAGGCGGCATAAAGCCCGTGATACAAGGCTGTGAGGCCCTGTATCACAAACGCTAAATGCTCTCAGACCCTAGAAAGGGATATCGTCGTCAAAGCCGTTGCCACCGTCGCCGAGGTTCGGCGCAGATTGCTGTTGCTGTTGCTGAGGAGGACGCTGCTGTTGGTTGTTGTTGTAGTTGCCACCACCGCCGCCATTGTTCTGACGCTGCTGTTGGTAACCGCCACCACCACCTTGAGCTTTCTGCATGTTTTCCAGGCGGCGCTTCTTCTGGTACTCAGGCTCTTCCCACTTGTTAGTGAAACGCTCGTAGTACACTTCCAGCCAGGCTTCGGCTGTAGCGATCGCTGCTTCACGGCTGGAGATCTTCACGTCAACCGGCTGACCATTTTGCATGATCATGTGGTATTCGTCAGATTTGAACTCGTGAACCATGTCTGGCTTGCCTTTGGCAGTGATGCCGAAGGTTACAACGCCGTCTTCACGTTTGGCCACTTGGAAGCGAGAGATGATCATCTTCTCTTTGGCACGAACGCTCTTACGCTGATCCGCATCCCACATGAATGGGAAGCCCCAGTTGTCGACTTCGAACGACACTTCGCCGTTGTAGTTCGCAACGCGGACGATCAGGTTCATCAGGGTACGGAAAGGGATCGGCGCCATCGGCGTATCGATCTTGACAGGGAAGCCTTCAGACTTGCCCGCTTTCGGTTCGGTCTTGTAGCCGAAGTCGACCTCGATGATCGGGTTGTTGTTGTTCGAATCCAGCTTCACCCGGATCATTGTCTGACGTGCGCCTTCCTTTTGAGGAGCGCCGTACAGACGGAGTTTACCGTCGTCAATGGCTTCTGGTTCGCGGCGTTTCTTTTCGGGTTGTTGCGACATGTAAAATCACCTGAGGGAGGATGAATGTGGTTTCTGGACATTCCATTGTCCCTATTCATAACTATTTACGCACTATAGAGATCCTTGATCAACATCTCCAAGGCTGGGTCTTTCCGAGACGCAGCTGAGTCGATGATCAAAGCCTTAGTGGTAGCCGGAGTCCATTTGTAGGTCTCGGCTAGCTCCAGAACACGTTTGCGGATCTTGATAGGCATCGGGCTGAATAGAATCCCATCACCAAACATCTGCAAGGTCATCTTGTCAAAAGGAAGGTTCGGATGTTCCTTCCCACTGACTAACTTCGTGTTCCACATAAGAGGTGTCTTTATAGCCCCTGTGTGCGATTCTAAGAGCGCTAGCGAGGTGAACCGATACCTTTGTAGCAGGTCCACCGGATAATGCGTCAGAAGCACTGTCTTGTAATTGAAGTCCGGGAAGTCAGTTGTCCACTGTTCAATAGGAGAACCGCTCTCGAATTGAGTCAGGAGATTCTTGATCACCAGATTCTTCTGAGCCCAGTACATGTGTTGCGCTGTTGTGGTTGGACCTTTCAACAACGCTTGCTTGTACTTGCGTGGAACATCACCGTAAGTGCAGTGATAGAACTTCACTTCACAGCGACCATCCGAAGTCTCAGAGATGATCTCTTCGATTACACGCATCTCGTTACTGACGGCTTCAGCCATCGTGTACTCTTCGAGTAATGCGCGTGCCTCCTTGTCCACAGAGCCCAGTAGGTTGCGGATAAGGGTACGGATGTTGATCAGTAGCAGGTCGCGCTTGAAGATCTCAGGCGCGTCCGTAGGAGCCTCAGGAAGGATACCGACCAGAGACTCAATTGCCAGACTTGTAGCAATGGAGATTGGAAACTGTCCCATGGCTCTTTCGGACAGCTTCTCTCGTGAAATATTCTCAACGGTCATGTATCTCTTCCTGTTAGCCTTTCTCCAGCACCTTCACGATCTCCCTCATGATGTCATCAGGCGTACCATCGAGACGTGGGAGGATAAGCTGCATGAGCGTGTCTGGCCTGATCGAAGTCAGGGTCACGGTCTCAACAACCAATCCAGTGTCATCTACATCGAGGTCGCCAACGCCATCCACTACTTTGGTGGAGATGTTGAACTGCGGGAACTCTACGGTTATTCGGGTTAAGGCTGTATAAGCCTCATCGTTTCGGCTAAGCTTCAAACGGAACCAACTACCGTCTGGGCTGCCATTGAGTTTCTTGAGGGTTGCGATCACTTGGTTGAGTGTCTTGCCCACTACATCTATTGTCGTGAAGAGTGTTGCTTCTTCATTGACCACAAAGAACTCATCGTAAACGCCATCCGTTGGGGAATAGCAGAACTGGAGATGTCCTTTGTCATCCTCTTCGTTAAACCTAAGTCTTTCTGTAGAAGATGGTACTCGAATCTTTCCACTGGTCGTGTGATGGTGGTTGTGACCAATGATGATCAAGTGGCGCACGATTGCTTCGTACCGTTCCTCAAGGTGGCTCGAGATACTGCGTACAGGCTCCTGATAAGTGAACATGCCGTGCATTACGGCAAAGTCTACCTGATCTACGCCTTGCTCCCGCATCAATTCCTGAACCATCTTCCAGGTCTTGTTAGCGTCGTGGTTCACTTCATCCTGAATATACAGAACAGTCGGACCACCGGGGATGAGTTCATCAATGACGATGTTCTCGTAGTACTTGATGTCGGCGTTAGCCTCAATCATTTCGTTGTACTGAATCATCCAGCGGGACTGTCTGTTGTCGTGGCTAGGCGTACCCTCAAGGATTCGTATAGCTACGTTGTGTTTCGCAGCCAGTCTCAGGAACCGTTCCATCCACCGGGTGATTACAAACGCGTCATCGCTGTCATAAGCCAGACGCTTGTCAAACAGATCACCGGAGATAATGATCACATCCAGAGCAATCATGCGCGCTTCGTGGAAGGTCTTCTCCAGTACATCGATAATCTTTGCAGACTTGACTCGGCTATGGCCGAGGTGTACGTCGCTGATAACAGCGATAAGCAGGTCACCCGCTTGTCTGATAGCGTAGGTGAGGCGGCTAAGCCCCACCTTAATGACGGTGCCTTTAGTCGATGATAAAGTCGTCGTCTGATCTTGCATTATTACCGCTCTCTACAATGGCTTTAGAGCCGGGCTTTTTAGCAGCCCGTAAGGCCGCTGCAATAACGGGAGCGAGGGTTTCGCCAACGAGTTCCTCAAGAGGTAGCTCATAGCGGTCGTAGATGTGGCACAACATCACCAAGCATCGCGTCTTGGAGGCGTCTTCTGCACGCGGAGCCAGGATGTCTACCAGATCGTTCTCGATCGTAAAGACCTGACGCATGTCGTTGTTATCAACATGCATCCCCTGAATCTGAACCATCTTGTGGATGGTCGGAATGTTGACACCCGGTTCATGACGCGCCACTCGAGTGGGTACGTCTACAAACAATGGGGGCACATCGTACAGTTTCACGCCTTCCTGATCGACAACTTCGATCTCATTGTTGAGACCATCGGCTACGTTCAGGTAGTGGCCGATTTCAACTTCTTCCCGACGAATCCACTTACGCAGAACCGGCAGTAGGATGTTGACGAAGTATTGCTCAGGGACTTTACGCTTACGCTCAGCCGTGGAGTCGTTGATCTCTGTGGCAGCCTTAGCCATCCGTTCCAGACCTTCCGCGACATAAGCCCGATAAGCTTCAGAGCCCTTATCCTCAAGATCCTCACGGGGCTTGTTGCGGATTACAGGCTTTCTTTCACGAGGTAAACCAGTGCGGGACATAAAGAACTCCTTGAGACGAGGGAGCCGAAGCTCCCTGTCATGCCGGTAATTAAACCGGTTCGGCGTCAGCTTGAGCCTGGTTCAGCAGGGCTTCAGCGGCTGCGTCCAGCTGCTTGTCGACCGCTTGGTTGGTGGTGATGTACCACACGTCGCCAGGCACGGTAGCTTGCGACAGAACCAGCTTGGCCAGCTCTTGCAGAACTACTGGGGAGGCTTTCGAGTCGGTCCACTCTTCGCTGCCAACTTCGCGGATGGTGATGTCCACGGTCAGCGGCTCGTCGCTGGCTTCGGCATTGGCGGTGATCACGGCGCGCAGGCAACCTGGGTACGGAGTGCGGGTCAGGACCGGACGCATGGCCAGTTGGGCTTTGTGCTGAGCTTCGTTGTTCAGAGCGCGCAGGGCGCCGGACAGAACGACGCGGGCGAAGTGGGTAGCGTTTTCCGGGATGTTCAGCAGATCGGTCACGGCGGCGGCCACGAACACTTTCAGCTGCTCAGGAGTTTCTGGCATCATGATTGCTTGAGGGGCTGCTGCTTCAACTGCTGCTTCTTTGATTTCGGTGGACATGGTGCTTCCTTAGGAAGAGTACAGCGGAGTACCGCTGTTGGTGTTTAGGATGGTTTTAAGCATGGAATCTTTGGCGGTGAGAGCGTAACCGATGCTTCGTGAATCTACATCGATGCTGTCTCCGTCGCTTACTATTCCCTCGATTAGTAAAGAAATACCTGGACCCACCGTTGTGGTGTCCAAAGTAACATCCAAGGTCACATTCGTGAAACCTTCTGAGAGGAAGCTGTAGAGGTCTTGTTTCAACTTCTCAGCAATGGCAAAGGGATCGTTGCCGTATTGCTGTATGACCTTTGTAAGCGAGTGTACGTTGTCTTTGAAGTAGGTTGTCTGGCTGTATTTCGAAAAGAAGTAACAGCACATCATGTAATCGATCTTGAGATCAATATCTTCGACACAACCGGCCTTACCGAGTGTTGCTACTTTAGTGGCCATAACGGATCTGCCTAATAGAATCGGACATCCTATTTGGACAAAAAAAAGAAGTAAGCACTAGGGAGCCGAAGCTCCCCGTGTTTATGCTGCCTACGGATCTACCGTGATAGTAGTCTTGCCTGAGGTGAGCTTAACCAGATAACCGGTATCAGCGAGAGAGATTTCCATTACAGCGTCATCTGGAGCTTCCATCGTGGCTACAACTAATACATCGCCCTGTTCTGGCGTAAGTGCGTTATCCTCCTCCATGCTTAGGATAGCTAATGCGATTTCACAACGGGTCGTGTATTGCCCTACGTGTTTCGACATGTTCAGCTCCTGGATCTTTAGATGGTGGTTTAGCGTGTATTCCCCGCCTTGCTCCATGTACGAAGAAAGCTGCCCCGTACTTACGGTTACGATACATTCCTTTGACGTAAGGTTTATAGCTGATATCTTCCAACTCATCCATGAAGTAGATGCACGATGGTCTATCATACTCTTCCACTTGACCGGCAACGATCATGCCGATTCTTTCGGCAACACGATGTCCGTCTAACAGACTGAACTCATCAGCACCGAATTCAGCACTATCGAACTTGAAAGGAACCATGTACGTGGATATGTCTTTACCATATCCACGTAATACGGCTACGAAACCATGGGCTTCTTCCCAGCTAAACCTGATGTCAGTTGTACTCAGAGCAATACCTAACTCTGGAAGGATATCTTCGCGTGTATCGAAGCTTGACCCTTCGAGGGTCATTTCTACGAATGCTTCAGGATCTTCTGCGGTGGGTTGTTTGAACATCGCGTTAACTAAAAACATACATCTATTCCTAACAAAAATAAAGTGGGTGGCATAAAGCCCGGCTTTCACCGGGCTCTACGTTTTACAGTGTGTTACCAATCGGGCTGAGTGGATCTTGCTTGCCTTCATCGATGAAACCACGCTGAGCTGCCCATGTCCCATGACGGGTCATTTCTTTCTCATTGAACGTACATGGTTCATCACCATGTTCATCCTGCACGCCGAGGTAGGTCACGAAGTGATCCTCATCCGGAATGTCGTGGCTGACGTAAGCGCCGTTCATGATTTCACGGTACGGAGTGTGATCCCGTCCGATCATGCCTGGTTCTTCGTCTTCGTACAATTCGCCATAGCCTTCCAAGCGTCCCTGTTGCCAGAGAAGTCGGGTTCTTGGTTCAGCCATTGTGAATCGACGCATCTTCGGTTTAGCATTACGCAACCCTTCACGAGTTGCCAGAAGAACGATGCGATCTTCATCCCAACGTTTCCCGAACCTATCCCGCAGGCCGCTCACGCGATCCCGTAGACGGCCGAGATCGAAGTTAGCCAGCTTTTCGCTAGCTGCCTTTAAGAAGCTGGATGCATATCCGCCAGCAGATGTCATTGCGCTGTCCATGCGATCTCGCAGGAAGCTCAAGTCATCCCTGTCCATGATGCCGTGAGTGGCAGCGTGGATTACGTCATCATCAGCACTTACGATGTAAGCCATGTCAATCTCCCATGGGTACTGATAGGTCGTTTCCTTCCTCAATACGTGCGTTGATAGTTGAGATCACCGGCGCCGGTATGTTGGCGTGGTTGCTCACTCCGAAGACCTTCTTGAGATCCATGAACCCAGTACTTGGTTTCAGGCGCTCGAAAGCCCGTGTAGTCACGTTATCCAGTGCCAATTGTCCAGACATGTAGTCACCATCGAAGTCGGCGTTAGGCGCTACAAGCGTCAACACAGAGATGGATGTACTCAATTGGGTAGGGTCACGTTTGATCGTGTCGATATAGAAGCCTTGCGTAGAACCACGCTTAAGCGATGGAAACCGCGTAAAGCCTGCCATCATCCCACGTCCACCCGGAGACTCGGCGATCAGCTCGTCGAAGATCTTCTCAATGCGGTGGTGTGTGCGGAGGACGTTATCGTAGATCAGCGTCAAGATTTCGTTAGGAGTATACTTCTCCTTCCGTAGCTTGTTCGCGATGTGTAGCTTAAACGTCAGAACAGCGGAACCCCATGGAATCTCGAGAGACTCGTGATCGTGAGGTTTGTGGTTCGAGGTAATCACCGTCCGGAAGGTAAAGTGCGGGGATACACCGTAAACCAGTTTTCGCAATACTCCTTTCTTGTCAAAGATTTTGAGATGCTCGTTACCAGAGTAATAGGTGCAGAGCTTATTGCTTGACCGTGCGATCCGGGATTCAAGATCGTACAGCGAGATGCGCTTGGCCGATGCTACCTTGCCAAGACAGATGAGCGCATCCAGTGCGGGCGCCATCTTTGGATCGACATACGTACGGTCGCCCACATCTTCGACGATGAAACCAATCTTGGATGGGAACGGCATGTAACGACAGAAGATCAGGTGTTTGTGTAGATCGATGAATCGCATCGTGCTAGCAGCTTTGGCCGCTGTTACGAAGTGCCTGATTGCGCACAACTTGGACATGATCTCATCGAAGTTCTTATGGAAGTAGACCAACCCACGAGTAGGTACGATCGCTTCAATAAGACGCTCTTCTTTGCTGTTAAGCTTAGGAGGGCGGTACTTTGGATCAAGGATGTAGTCGAAGACGCTGAATGAGGACTTGGTGAATCTGGCCTTGAGCAACCGGTAGATTGTCAAGTTGATGAACCCAGGAACTTCTGGGGGCGCCATTACCCAGACGATAGGTTCGATCGTCTGTTCAGTGATCGGCAGAACTTCATAACCACAGTGAATGCAGTTGTCATGAATACGGCTACCACCGGAAGTCTTACGGCATGGGCACGATGGCACGTTCGAGAATACATCCCCGTCGTACTTAGTGTAGACCAGATCGTTGAACTTCTGCTTACCTTCATCTGTTTCGAGATCCAGATCGTTTGCTAACATCGGCTTAATGCTCAAGTTCTTGAACATCTTGTCGAAGTCTTCAATCATCGGATAGATACCCTTCCGCCCCGGATAACGCTGACGTGGCTCGTAGATATCGTAATTAATCAAATCCATGGCACTTCTCGCAGATAAAGAAAAAAGAAACAGGAGGAGGGGTAACCCCTCCTCCCGTGTCAGTTTACCGCATCTGCCGACTTAGTAGTCGATCGAGTCGAACAGACCGCCACGGCCACGATCGGCAGTGGTACGGTCGGAACCACGACGACGGCTGATGCCGATGTCGGAAGTTGCCAGCTGCGAGTAGGCGCTGCCACCAACGTGACGACGAGTGTTCAGACCGCCTTCGGCAGTCATGTAGCTCGACATGTCAGCTGCGTCCAGGGAACGCGACAGCGCTTCCAGGAAGTCAGGCTCGAAGCCCAGCAGCGGTGCAGTGGTGGTAACGCGGATGCCCGGAACAACCTTCTGGAGGTAGCCCAGACGTTCTGCCAGGCAGAAGTCCACGGTGTTGCGGTCGTTTTCGTAGGTGTACTGGAAGTCCTGCACCAGATCGATGTTCTTCTCGCCAACTTCGGTGAGGAGAGACTGGACGTTCCATTCACGCAGGTCACGCAGGTTGCCCTGAGTGTCGACCCAAGTACCGATCAGTTGACGAGTACCCATCGAACGAACTGGAGCTACGTCGACGGAACCAGCCAGGTCCTTGTAGGCGCGGCTGAAGCGGTTACCCGACAGAACGTCGGCAGCTTCGAACAGCGTCTTGGTGTGGCGACGAGCAACGTCGGTATCGCGAGTGGTCGCGATGCTTTCGAAGATCGACAGAACCGAGGACTTCTCGCCCGAAGATGGGATCATCATGCCGATCGCCAGTTTCGGGAACACGGTGAACGCGAGGTAATCGCTCAGATCGTTGTCGTCCATGTTCGGAGACACGTCGTCGAAGATCTTGGCGAAGTCGCGGTTCGGATTCAAGAGGTGCAGGCAGTTGATGTTGCTGGTAGGCTTCATCACGCCGGTGCCGTCTGGGTTGCTGATTGCAGTGCGAGGACGCAGCTGGGAAGCCCAGCGGTAGTCGTTCGATTGCAGGTTGGCCTGAGCCAACAGCAGCAGCGCCAGTTCCAGGGAGAACGGGAAGTTCGCAGCAGGCGCGATCGAGGTGATGTTCAATACCGCTTGGATGAACGGTTCACCATCTTCTTGCGACTTGCGGCGACGGCTGAACGAAGGACCGTTCTGCTGTTCACGGTTGTCGGCCAGGAAGAGGTCGATACCGGCACGGATTTCGCCCATTGGGGTACGGTCGTACTGGTTGTCGTCTTCGTTGCTGGCTTCGCTGTAGAACAGGTTACCGGTGCAGTCAGAACGGATCGGTTGACCCGAGCTGTCTTCGCCTGGCTGGCCACTGTAGTTCCAGGTGGTTTCCAGACGACCGGTGCGGCCGATCATTTTCGGGCTGATGCGGAATGCGCTGTTGCGGGAACCACCGGCCTTGTCGACCAGGTTTTCGCGATAGCCGCACAGTGCATCGAGGGCGTTGTCGAAGATACGATCGACGACGGCGCTGTTTTCTTCTTTGTTCAGCTTCGCCACAACCGACGACAGCAGAACTTGCGAACCGATCACCACAACCTTGGCATCTTTGTTCAGGCCGGAGACCTGATCTTCGATGGCGCGTTTGTACGGCTTGGTAGCCAGTTGGTCCTCAGGGAGGACGATGGCGTCGTAGGTCGTACCGCGATCGACCTGGCTGCGAGTGCCATGGCCGCCAGCTGGTTCGATGGTCAGAACGTAAACCAGGGTAGCCTTGCCAGCGCCGATGACGATTGGCAGAGTTACCAGCAGCGAGTTCAGCGAGGACTTGGCCAGGGAGCCGTCCAGCGGAATCACTTTGAAACGGTCGCGCTTGATTGCATCAGGCAGGTTCGGTTTGTCGAATGCCTTGTTCTTCTCGAACGCGGTCATCAGAGCAGACAGAGCTGCGTCGGACAGGCCACCGCTCGAAGGACGAACGTTCAGGGTACGGCCGATGTCTGCAATTGTGAACGCACGTTCTTCGCCTTCTTCACGATCATCGCGATCACGGCGGGTGCTACGTTCTTCACGGCGTGGCTCTTCACGGCGTTCTTCGCGACGCTCAGAAGCTGGTGCTTCAGCGCGTTGGGTGGTTGGTTCGTCTTTCATTTCGAAGCCGTCGTTTTCTTTGCTCACAGTACTGCTCTCCTAAAGATTTTTTGTGTACACATTTATTGCGATGGTGCCAATACGGCGTTACGGTACTCTTACCCTTATCGCTATCAGGGATTCCCGGCAATACCCACCGTCGTGAATAGCACGGGCTTGAACCGAATGTACCTTAATCGGCTTTACGCTACGGGTCTTAAGATTCTGTTGCTGTGTGACTTTTTACCTAGATCAATTCGACGTTCCTTATCTTTAATGGTTAAACTCATCAAGGTAATGTATACCTGTAATGTTTTTAGATTCAAATCCATCAGCGTGTTTCTATATGCTAGACGGTAATGTATCATCCAAAATAAGTTGGTCGCGATCCAAATAAAATGACTCTAAACAGCGTGCAGGGGTAGCAGACGCTGTCGAGACACTCGGGTTACGAGTGTCTTCGAGGGATCTACTATATAATAGTGAACATGTGTAACTTTTTACGCAACCATCTATCCGGGGCATTGAAATGTATCAGCTACTTAATAGAACCACACGGTTCGAGAATTCTCCGTTTGCCTTCCCCCGGATGGACTATCTGCGTGGGCGGGTTAACGAGAACTACCAGCGGTACGTAACCGAGCGCACCAGTTATCCGGGTCGTGTTGACAGCTCTCACTTATTGTCCAAGATCCTGATCAGCCTCAACGTGGAATTCAGTGGGGATCTGGTCAAGTACATGTCTGACTGTGAGATCTCTGCCAGACGAATGTGTTCAGGTCTGGGGATTGCCTCCAGCTTCAGCAAAGGGACCCTATTCACAGAAGGCGTCTTCTATCCGGGTTGTCCTGAGATCATCCTGTATTCGCGGGATGAATCCTACACCGTCATGGATCTGTGGCGTGGTTGGAAGGACCTTCAGGCAGTAACCGTGGTCAACCATCCAATCAGTGATCTGACGATGGTAGAGCTGGGTGTCAAGAACTCCATCACTATCGATAAGCCAGACTTGGCTGTCATCAACATCGACATTCCTCTATTAGCGGCACAGTGGAAGATGTGGCAGGCAGCTAACCCCGGCAAGTTGATTGAAGCTTTCCTGACTCAGGTAGTTCTACTGAACATGGTTAAGAGTCACTTGAACGTGGCTCTGTTCAATAAGCTGATGGTCGATCTAAACATTCGTGAAGAGTGTAGCGTCAGGACCAACCTCCCATCCAGCCAGACATCCGTCAATGCTGAAGGTCAGGCTATTATCTTTGATGTCTTTAATAAGGTATCGGGTAAGGCAATGACTGGTGGGCAGATGATGGCTTCTATTCCGACTATCTTTGGCAGCAACTACCTCGACAGCGTTTGTCTTCCATCCATGACTCCTACCTATCAAGTAGAGTGGGCACTCATGGCGCAGAAGATGGATTCCGTTGCGGTGATGTTGGCATTGGCTGCTAAGAGCGGATATGACCGCATCCTCCCAGAAACAACCATCCTCAAACGAACCTTCATCCAAGTCAAGGAAGAGAAGACGTTTGATAATGGTCTTACTGGAGCTGCCTCCTCTTTCTTGAATGAGCGGCTTCAGAGACTGGTTGTAGAACGCATGCCCAAGGCATAAAGCAGAGCGGGGCACTGCCCCGCTCTGTATGCTGTTTACTCGTCTACCGGTTCAACTTCTTCGGTAGGTTCCTCGGCTACTTCTGGCTCTGGTGGCACTTCAGTTACACCGGGAACTGGTGACATGGCTGGTAAGCCGTCAGGCCCCAAGAGGACGTTCATCAACATGGTTACTCTCCTGTCTTGCTGACCAGAGCTGTGGATAGATCGATTGGATTGGCCAACATATACTGTTTGGCGCTAAGGATAATCTCATCCCGCAGCAACCGGTTTACGTCAGCATCCGTCAGGGCTACTTCCATAGCCTCGATCGTCATGTAATCCCACCACCCGTTCTTCCTGGCCGTTTCAATAAAGCTTGGCCATTCGATACGAAGCTTCTCCAGATTGATGACCCGGTCCACAGCTATATCGAGAGGAAGGCCGTGGGTAGCCTTCAACTCGAACAACTTAGAACCTGGGTACATCGCTGCCTGCCAAGGAACCCAGCCCTGACCGCCCTTGGTCATATCGATCTGAGGCTTAGGTCCATCACCTAGAGGTTTGTTTAACAGTAGTTCACTGTACCGCCTCATTCACTCACCCCCAAGAACTCCTCGATGGAAGTACCCTTACGGTTAAGAACAATGCCGATCACCGCCTTCTCGCCACGCACGATCTCATCGCGAATATGATCCATGATCTTCGCAACCGATCCAAAGATCTGAACCATGAAGCGTTCACAAATATCCCCAGCTTCTGGGAACTGGGTATTCGCAGAGAACATGTCAATAGATTCGATATCACTCATGCTGTCAGTCCCAAGAAGTCGTAGATGAGACGGTAGTTGTTACGATCCACCAAATGAAGGCCAGTAGACTCCAAGATCCGGTAGAAGCCTGAGTTGATCTGGTAGGCCAACTTCCGGACGTTTGCAGCTTCCTGTAGTTCGATTGGAAGACCACCATTCTTGATAACCATGGTCGGCAGATAGAAGGTAGTGATCTCTTTACGATTCCACTTGATCATCCACGCTGCCATACGCTTGGCCAGCTCCTGATCTTCCATACCCGCCAACCATTCCTGAGTCTTAGTCTTGTTAGACAACTCAGAAGTGATCTTTACGCATGGATACGGTGGCGCTACAGATTCACCGTACTTAGGAGCAAACACTTCTTGCCACAGTTCGTGGTGAAGCATCTTGTTACTGTCCGGCTTGATCTGAGCAGAACGTAGGTATTTGTATTCCCCACGCTTAATGGACTGGATGGTTTCGATCTCGTGATCAGCAACGAACCGCAGGAGTTTACCCGCATTCATCTTCCGACCTTCGTTGACGTGAGTAGCGATGTTCTCCATCATCTCCTCAGCCGCCTTCAAGATGTGCTTAGGCGCAGTAGAACCACGCAGCTCCACACCTTTGATCTCCAGTTCATTCTCTTCGTAAACGTTACCTTCCCGCATGGACATGAAGGAGAAGTAATGCTTAGCAAGGTTGGTCAGAGCAAACACCGGGAAGGCGTACTCGTTCTTCATTGCCAGACGGAAGAGTTGCGAACGTTCCACACCAACGTTAGCCGACAACATTGCCAGACTGTGCGCAATGCACTGGCACGACATGTAGGTGGCGAGATACCAGATACGGTCCTCTACTTCCCCACGCTTCATGCTGCCGGTGTACCACTCAACCCAGTATTCAGTACTGAAGATGGAGGAGTCGGTATCTGCTGCCAGACATACACGGCGCTGAATGCCCTTGAGAGCGGCTACAGTCGGCGGAAGATGCTTAGGCGCAAATAGGTTAGTGATCAGGGTTGCGTACTTCGCAGACGCCTCTTTAAAGCGTTGTGCTGTACGACCGATGGTCTGCCACCCTGCCGGGTTGTTCTCTTTAACCAGCTTGTGCGTACTACCTTTCAGGATGTTTGCACACAGGGCGTTGATGTAAGCGATGGCCGTGGTATCGACAGTCATGAGGATGGCGTCAGTATCAACGTCTTCCATGTCATCGATATTAATGGCGATCATCTCACCCATCAGGTTACGAACAACTTCTGGGTTGAACTTAGCCAAGTGGTACATGTCGCCCGAGTAGCAGACGGTGGCACGTTCCAGTGGAGTCATCCCTTCTGCCATACCGCGGATCAATTCCATCTCGTGAGGAATGTCCCAGTACAATTCGGCAGAACGCTTAACCATTGCTACCACGTCATCCACGTTTGGATAGACGAGGTTGTACTCATCGATCACCAACTGGACACGACTTAGTTGCTCAATAGTCGTAATGGCTGTCAGGTTGGCTTTGGCTATCTCTGGCGTATGGTAATGCTTCGACCCCGCCATGAACCTTTCAACAGTGGCGTTACCGTACCCCGCTGCTGCCCGACACATAGATGTCAGACTGGAGTGACCGGTTGCCAAGAAGATTGGGTTACCTTCAAAGCCGCGCATACCGGAAACTGAGTTGATACGGATCTTACGGGCGTTCTGATCATAGTCCGCAAGAGCAGACTTCATCAGTTCACCGATCTGCTTCAACTCAAACATCGCCTTCTTCGACTTCTTACGAGCCGCGATGTTATCGTCCAGCCATTCAGCTGTAACGGAACGTTCTACTTCTGGGCGTTCGTAAACCACCAGCGACGGGGAAACGATACGGCCGGACTCACGAATCTCTTCGATATAACCGAGGAAGGTGGTTTCATCTTCTACCCGGTGACCGCGAGCCTTCTTGATCAACTGCTGCATTGCAGGATCTTTGAATGCAAACATGCCGCCCTTAGCTACTTTCTTAAGGACGTACTTCAGCGTGTTCTCGTAAGGGAGTTTAAGCTGAAGTGAAAGATACTTGGCTACCTGTTGGATATAGCCTTTCTTGACATCGATGTCACGTTTGTATTCCTCTACTGGTAAGAGGAACGGGTTATCGTTAGCCATCAATCAAACCTCTGAGGTACTCTACGTATTGTTGGCACGGTTTGTATCTTTCAACAAAACAAAAAAAAGACGCTACACATCCGCCAACCTTTCGGCTGGCGGATGTGCGTGATCAGGCTACGGTGAGCTTGAATCGTCCTTCGAACCCAGAGGCCACGAGGATTGAACGGAAGGTGTCCATCTCGGCAGCGGTTGGGTTCAGGAGCAGGCAGTTGTAGTTGACGTTGTCGAGGACGGTAATCGAACCTTCCTTGATCCACGGGACGCCAACGTACAGGATCTTGTTCTCCGGATCGACGAACTTGGCATACGAATACGCCGTGAAGTCATCTGGAGTATCTGCTGGCATGTACGGGAAGTTCTGGTGATGTTCCCCTGCTGCTTGGAAACCCACCGCTACAACCGTCCCCACATCGAGCAGGGCCAGCAGCTTGTAGTTCGTATACCGGATACCAGAGCTCAGCTCGAAACTGAGCACCTTCCCTTTAAAAGATTCGTTGAGGGGCATTTACACTCTCCAGCCGAGCCAGATAATAGCCTCGGTCATTAAATATCAAATCTTCGATCGAACCTTCTTCGACCAGTTGTCTCAAATCATCGTCATCAATAGCCTCATAGAGACTTTCAACGGTAGCCCGATAATCCGGATCAATAGACTCGATACCGATCATGCAATTGGTCAGGTAGTCAAGGAACTCAACGCGTTCCCAGTTTACGAACTGTGTGTCGATGGAGGCCAGAGGGGAGTCCGGTTCATCCGCTGACACTTGTTCCGGGACTTCACGATACCCCACTGATTGCAGGTAATCGTAGAACCCCGGACTGTAGCCTACGATACAGTGGTTTTTCATGAAACAGCTCCGTACTGGTTAGATAACCATCATGATTGCGTTACATCTTATCTGCCGGTTGATACTGTTCAGCTTCAACTTCACATCGTGGATTGCTCCGACCAAGTATTCTAAGTCTCGAATATGGTCGGTGATAGCACGATACAACGTGAGGGCAGCTCTTGCTATTATTGGCGCATCATCTTCAACTTTTACGCAACCTAGCTCTAGGAACTTGTTTGACAGACCTGTTACGATCTCATCATACCGTCCTACATGGCGGTAAGCCGAATACTGTCTGATGATGCCTTCGATGTCGTACGAGAGACTTTCCACCTGCCTGTCGACATCATTGCAGAACTCACGAACAAGGTCGCTAATATCTACAACGATGAACTCCTTATCAGTGGAGGCTCCCGAGGCGCGACGCGAGTGGTACGGAAAGCAAGGTATATCGTTTCGGGACATGTTGGACAACCTGCATGGTCATAAGGACAGACACTGGGTATCCGTTCTCAGACAGTTCATCGAACAAAGCGTTGTATAACGTGGAAAGCTTTGACTTCCCGGTGCAGCGATCGAGGATGATTTCAGCAGGCGGCCAGTTATAAACATATTGACAGATTGGCATCGCTGCTACGAAATCAAACGCGATCCCTGATAGAACCTTGACGTGTTCTGATAGATCCTCGGTATTAATGAAGCTGTTGAGTGAGTCGTTGTGAACAGCGATCATCGTTTTGTTGGCGACAGCTGGTAACGTATTTGCTTTCATGTCCACTCCAGATCAATTAATGCCACATCGCGCTTAACCCTACATGTTACTGAGCTAAGCCTGCGATCGTCGGTCATCAGTTGCGCATATAACCCGCAGTCCTCCAAGGCATCCAGTACATCACCAGACATCTTCTCAATGGTTTTAAGGTTGAGGTTGTAGTCATGGGTGAGGGTAACCAGCACTTCCGTACTCAGCCATTCCTTACGGGCAGCGGAGTCCAATACCCAGTTAGACAGCATAAAACCCACGGCGGAGTCAGATACGCCGTGGTTAGGATTTATCTCGATAACAAATTGTTCTGTTTCCAACATCTGACCTCCCTAATCTTCGAGGTATTCCATCCAGACAACGAAGAACTTCCGGTTGGGGTTAACTTCAGGCTCAGTGAACCTGTACTTCTTCCAACCTTTCTTCTCCTGCTCTTGCGCTATCTCAACCAGAGTTAGCTTGGTGTTATAGAAATCCGGGAAATCGATAAGATCGGCTTTCGACAGATCCATTAGTGCGCGTTTAGCCCGACGACCTATTTCAACATCATCGTACTCATCGCAGGCGCCTAGGATGTAGGACAGTTCGTCCATCTCCGCTAGACACCAATAGTCAACAATCGAACTGAGAACCAGAGATGCCAGATAATCGAGGCTTTCACCTTCAAAGTCTGGCATCTTCTGCAAGTCATCAGCGATATTGAATAAGCACTGGCTGCCGTGTCCGTCGATCTCAGCAATGATCCGAATCGAGTCACGGTTTGTAGTCATTCAACTCACCTTCAGATAACCACCCTTCTCAGCAACCTCTACCTCGAATATAAGCTCCGCGAATTCCTTCGGGTTCTTAGGGATCATGTCTTCAAGATCCCTTATCAATTCGTCATGATGGTAGTAGTGGCTGTGGAAGTAGTTGGCTAACGCTAAGAACTCACCCCAGATAGTCGCATGCTTCTTCTGGTCATCGATGTGTGCAAGAGAGGTAATGCGTTCGAATGCATCGACTGCACCATCCCTATCGCACATCAACAACGACATCAACAGAATGCTAGCGGTGTACTGGATGAACTGGTTTCGCTCGTACGAAGGGACATGATCGCCCAAACGTACCAGAGCTTCGTGGAATTCGTTATCGATATCCACGATCAGAGAACGCGGTGTTCCCCTTCCGAGTTTCATTCATCACCTTCGTCCTGAACGTCCGCGTCATCCTCGTCCAGATCCGTAGCCGGCTCGAGGTGGAGATCTGGATCGTCCAATTCAAGTTGGGCTTCAGGAGACAACGCCTTACAGATTTCGATCAGGCATTGACCGTGTACGATGATGCAGTCGCTGATAACAGCCGGCCGTACATCACGCAGAAACTCAAACGTGTCGTGCATGCGATCTACGTTGTCGGCGTACCAAGCGTCGAGTGCCAGAGATACGTTGCCTTCAGACGGATCTGGGATGTCCTGAGACAGATGTTTGAAGTCGAAGTCGTCGTCCCAGAACTCGTACTTCAATACAGCCTTCAGTAGAGCGCCCGGATCGATCAACGTGCTTTCGGATATGTCAGTCATGTTGAAGTCACCGACATCAACAATAACGTACTTATACGAATAGCTAGGCGCCGCCGATGGATCTCCAGTGCCTGAGGTGCTTGTCGAGTTCTGGGTGGATGTATTCACCGCTTCCTCGACAAGATTCGATATAAGTTTCAAATCCAGTTTCATTGGGCCTCCGAACTTCTTCCAATTGGAAGACGAGTATAAGTTTGTCGTGGGGGATATAGACGTCAGCAACTGTACCGCCGTTGCCACAGCACGCCCTGATAACCTCCCGAATTTCATTGTCGAACTCCACCAGCTGATCTAAGAGGTCAAGGTACTGCCTCCGATTGCGGGTGTTTCTGGTAACGAGCTGTTGGAGAGAGGATGAGTAAGGATCAAGAACCAGTTGAGCGGTGTCTACCATCAACTTCCTTACATCCCTGTCAAGCCAACGGAGCTCTGTACCATTGTTCTCCATGGTGTATTTGAACCGTGAGTACCACTCGTCCACAGCGTGGACGTTAGTATCACCATCCTTTACCGTTGTAGTTAGTCGAATACTCATGACCGTGCTCTTCTGTCCACTGAACTATACGCTGGTCTTCACCGACCTCCATACGGATGGCGGTTCCTGATACACGCATTGATACGTCGTACCATGTAGGCAATGACATCACCTCAGCCATCACATCGGAGATCTCATCGTAAACATCGATAATGATCGTACGGATGTTCGGATGATCGCGGCAGCACTTAGGCAACCGATTGATGAAGTACCCCTCATTGAAGTCATGGAACGATTTAGTCCAAGTCATGCTCTTCGTCATGTAGTCATCGAACATCTCGCCAACTACACGTTCTACAGTTCGTCTATCTCTGGATGTTGGCTCTTTTGTAAACTTTGTAGCTTCACCGAAGAAATTGTCACTGATCTCTGAGAAATCAATTACGCAGTCGTCGCCAACATTTTTCAATAGCACGGCTATTCCCCATTGCTAAATAGTTTCCACGAACGTAGAACCAGACGCCGCATTCATCCAGCCAGTTATCTTCTGGCTCTGGAAGGAAGTCAACAGGACGAAGCCCTAGCTCTGTCGCAGTTAACGACATTTGCATTCTTTCAAACATGCTGTGCTCGGCTGGTCTATCGAACAAACTAGCACTAACACAAGCTACGCCATGATTCTTAGCGTAGTGCCGCGCCATCCATGCTTCCATTACTGGTTCATGGAATGGACCGTGTCTCTTAAGCAGATCGACCTGATCGGTGATGTCGACAACTGTGAAGTGTCTTTCATCTAGCACCCTGTCAGGTAACTCTAAATTCTCGAACATACGTGTCCCCTATAGCCTACATGATTAGGTCGTTTTGTAGATAAATACATCTACAAGGCTCTACAGGATGCATAGGAGCCGTTTCAGTTACAAATGAATACCGTGATAACAAAAAAGAAAGAACGCCACTAGGAGACCGTTTTACGGATCTCCTAGCGTTTGTGGTTCTAGCAGAACTTCGGTGAACCGTCTTCATTGAAGTATGGGTTGACGCGGTTGGTGCAGACGTGGTGGACTTCATCGTACTTGTCTTCGGAGAAGTGGTTGTGCCAGTAGCCAAACTTACAACGATGGCATTCAAAACCGTTACCGCCCGATTGATGAGTGTGATGCAGATCGTCTACGTTACCGCAGTGGTCACAGACAAAACGCATATTCAGATTTACAGCCATGTTCGTATACCTGTTTCATGTTAAGAGCATAAACCGCGGGGCACTTGGCCCCGCAGTCTAATTACGGCTCAGGTCTTAGAGGACCAGGCCGGTTGCTTCATCTACCACAACGCCAGCGGTAGCAAGGGTGGAGACAGTGTTGGTGACGCGTTCTTTCAGTTCAGCCTGAGCTTTGCGGTCGTTCATGTCTTTCACGACGCCGTTCAGTTTCTCGATGGAAACGACGAAGTAGAAGGAGTTGGCGAAGTCACGGTTGTCTTCAGGCAGGTAGCCCACAGTGTCGTACGCAGCGTTGATAGCTGGCATGACGCTGGTGCGGTCTTTCAGCAAACCGGCAATGCCGATGGCGCTGGTGACGTCAGCTTTCAGTTGTTCTTCACCGGCGTAAACATCCAGCAGAGCCAGCGATGGCTTGTAGTTGGTTACGGTGTGGAAGTCGAACAGGTTCGCCACGTCGGACGAATCCAGATGGCCGTTCTTGCCGCTCGCCAATTTGGCCAGGGTTTGCAGAACGAACAGTGGTTTGATGTTGTTGTCGGAATCGGTCTTGTTCGGATCGTTCGGGGTGTAGCTCAGAACAACCGGACGGCCGACGGACGCAACAGCCAGCTCCAGGCCAGTCAGGGTATCGATGGCGTTGGAGGATTTCTTGCCGGAGGTGAAGGCTGCGGAAGTAACGCCGACAGCTTTGTGACCTTTGGCCAGAAGTTCTTTCAGAATGATCGGACCGGCAACAGAGCCAGTACCGCCCGACAGAGAGAAGATCACGACGTTGAAATCAGCAGCCTGATGAGCCAACATGATTTCAGGCAGCGCAGCAACGATCTTCGCCGCGTTCTGTTTACGGTTGGAACCGGAACCATCGACACCTTTCAGGGTGAAGGTTTCGGACAGCAGAGCGCCGTCGAGGTTGGCGAAGGAAGTATCGATGTAGCTGTATTTCTCGTCGCCGTGCAGACGCGGCTCGCCCGGATGGTTGTCACGGTAAGCGCGCAGTTGGTTGATTGCAGTACCACCACAGGCGTAGAAACGGATAGTGCGAGGACGAACGTTGATCAGGCCAGTGTTGATTACTTCAGACATGTACAGCTCCTAATGGATGGTTGGTGCAACAATGGTAAGAGGCTTCAAGCGAAATCACTTGAGTCCTATTGGAGGGATTCGTTATGTCAGATCCGGTTACAGTGGCAATCATGCGTGTCAAGAACGGTATTCCACCGGATATCTTGAAGCAAGCATTCATGCCAAAGCGTTACGACCCAACTCGCCAAGAGCGTTATTTCGATAACGTCAATGGGCTGTCAATTGATCAGCGTATCCGCGAGCTTGTTATTGAGGCTCGTGTTGCAATCGATGTCAACCTGAACTCTGGTACTGAAATGTTCCTTCCGTTGTGTTTTGCGGAAGTTGATTTCATCGATGCTTACAACGTAGTGTACCGATTCCCCCGTGAAGCATTGGGTGGTCGGAACATCACAACTGTTCATGAACTTATCTACGGTTTGACTCAAGGCCTGAGTAGCAGTACTAACTCAGGTTTCGATCGTCGTGCTGGCGATATGCTCATGGTTGGTCGTGACATCATGCGGGCCGTTAGCGGCAGTACCGTAATGGGTACAGCATACGTTCAACTCGTAGGTATTAACACGATTCTGGTAAACGACATCAACCAATTGGTCGGTGACGGCGCAGTACGTGTCAGAGTGTCCCACGAGGCGAACTTCAACAACCTTGACCCGATGTACTACTCGGAGTTTGCGGAACTCGTCTTCCGTGCCGTCAAGGCGTACATCTACAACAACCTGATCATCGATCTGGATGAAGGTCAGATTCGTGCTGGCGCAAGTCTCGGACGTATCCGGGAGATTGTCGACAGTTACGCTGATGCTGACCAGATGTACATGGATTACCTCAACGTCGATTGGAAGAAAGTCGGCATGCTTGCTGATCAGGAGCTTAAGCGTAAAATCCTTAAGCTGTCCTTGGGTGCAAGACCTAAGTACTGATTGACGTGTTGGTAATGTATAACTGTAGCAGTTTAGGATAGGGTGGGTAATCCCACCCCGTCTTTATGCCGCAAGTTTACGCCTCACCATCTTCCAGAATCGCAGTGTGTAACTGTTCTTCTTCATCCACAACGAGGAATCCTTCATTCTGAAGGTATTCCTTTACATCACCATTACCATTCATCAGGTAGAGCAAACCGCTCTCGCCATCCTTGACGGTATCTTCAGGGCGCACCAGCTTTACCACTTTGTAGACGGAGTGATCGTCCACCTTCGGTAAGCTCACGCCATTGATGATGTTGTTATCACCATTCTGAGTACCGGCTACTGGGCGACCAGTGTCGATGCCTTCAGATGCATCTTCGAAAGAAGCCTCGCCTTCACGGCGCCAACGAACTTTAAAGCCCTTAGCTTCGAGACTTTCAATCAATCCATTCACGCCATCATCAAACGGCATGGTGGTTGGGAGTTCGATCATGACCTCACCCGATTCACGAGCGTCGGGCAGAGATCGCAGGTGCATACCCGGTTGTGTATCCTTTACAGCCTTCGCTGCTTTCTCTTTCTCTTCAGCTTCAGTCATCGGTGAAATCCTCGAAAAACAATTAAGAGCAGTTGCCTACATTTCATTAGGGCTTTTTAAGTAAAGAGCATAAAAGCACTTTCACTCGGATAGGCAGTAGGCCTATCCTTTTACACGCCCTATAAATATCATTAGGACGTTTTGTTAAAACTTAATTCCTCTTAGCGAGTTCCTCGCTACTAAAGATACTCCTACTCAATATCGTTTCACTCATTTCGCTACGGAGTCTAGTCTATCCCTATCACCACCAACCCGGTGTTTACTTCGTAAACACCACCCTTCCTCCTCTTTCCCAAGATGAATTAGAGTGATGCATAGAGATAAGCACCGAGATCATTTCTTACAAAAAAAAAGAATGAAGCAACCTCCCCGAAGGGAGGCTACTCGTTTACTCAGCTTCTACTTCAGGCATAGCCTTGATGTGAACACGACCACCAACATAGTGCCAGTCATGCTTACGTCCAGTTATCTTGGACTGTTCGACGCAGTAAGCTTCCGCCTCCAGTTTAGGCATGTCGAAGAAACCAAGACTTACACCTTTCTTGAATACCTCGTCATCACATGGAGCAAGGGCCGCCGGTACAGCAGGTTTGGTGAGGAACTTCTCGACTTCGCCGATATGTTCTTCCATGGTCTTCGGTGGAGCATCAGGATCGATCACTGCATCGCTGTGAATCTTACGCATGCGGGTGATTTCGGATTCAGCTGGTACGT